>Ga0209164_1002245_pt1 | contig 21220 bp, 21 predicted proteins | sample MTBNYHSulfiMetaG_FD_187458 | JGI IMG/M metagenome (GOLD analysis project Ga0209164, IMG submission 187458) | Enrichment culture microbial communities from rom New York Harbor, USA that are MTBE-degrading - MTBE-NYH (New York Harbor Sulfidogenic)... | ecosystem: Environmental > Aquatic > Marine >... | reverse complement strand
GTCTTTTTGAACGCTGTATTTTTCAATCTCAATATCTGGATGATGCTTTTGAATGTCTCCTAAATGCTTCTCAACAAATCGTTGCAGGTCCCCTTTCAATATCTTTTTGCGATATTTTGGGATCCAGGCAACATGAAATTCGTGATGATACGCTCCATGAGCACTCAGCCTTATTTCCATGCTCTAAGCATATCATATCAGAACCCTTTTACCAGCCTTCGGCTGGGACGCTTTCACCCACGGGCTTACGCCCGTGGTCCTCAGCGTCGTTTTGATAGATAAATCTCTCCACTGAGTTTTTAAAAGCGAAGAAACTGCTTTCCAGCCTTTTTACCAGAAGTATTTTCATGAACTTTCCCATGTTCCTCTGGGATTGTTCCTCAAGCTGGTCTACTTTGCCTTTGTAATAAAGGAGAGGCGTATACCGGGCGTATTTGAATTTTTTTGATATCAGCTCAATGGTTTTATCGAAAATTTCATCCTCAACCTCATTAAGCTCATAAAATAACGGTTCAGGATTTTCCATGTCCGGGAATTTTAAATCCTGGTTTTTTAAATCATTATCAAAATATTTTATGATCTCAGTTCGGGTACGCCGCACCATCAAATATTTAAGAACTTTTTCCCGGATCTCTTGAGCGTTTTCCTTTACTACCCTGATATATTCGGCATAATCCCGCTGCCGGTCGAGGTTATTGAGCTTTTTATCCAACCGGTTAAAGAAGCTCTCAAGGTCAGGCAAATTAGGTACGGTGCTTTTCCGTGATTTCTGGAATAGTTTGATCTGGCTCAGAATATCTTTGGGTGAATTATTATACGGCGTAGCGGTAACAAGGATCACTCTTTTCCCCCGGCAGATTTCCGCCAATTTTTCATAGGTAATGTTTGTTTCCGTTCTGAAGCGGTGGGCTTCATCAATAATGATATTTCTGTATTTATCGGTTCCTCGGTCAAGGATGTCATCAAGTTTTCCAATGGATTCATAATCAGCATGAATCCTGAAGTCGGAAAAAGTATTCGGCCAAGAGCCAGGGTTTTCTTTGTCAAGAAGTACTGGAGGCGCTATTACCAGAGTTCTACCGTCTATCTGTCCGGCTAATAAAGTGGCAATATAGGTCTTCCCCAAGCCAACCACGTCGGAAATAAATACGCCGCCGTATTCCTCAAGGATTTTTTTTGCGTTTAATACTGCCTGTTCCTGATACTCAAGTTTTTTAAAGTCAACCGGAAAGTACTTTGCAAAAAGTTCGTCCACCTGGCCTAATTCATCTCTAAAATACTCGTACAATAACTTCAGATAGAGTTGATAGGGCGTTATATTTTGATTGAGCCAGGTCTTTTCTTCTATGGTCTGAATATATTTTTCACTGATGTCAACAGAATCTTTCCAAAGGTCTTCAAACTTTTGCCGGGAAAATTCATAGTCAACACGATTTTTTAATTCTACATTAAACTCCAAATTATCCATTAACCCAGCCCGGGTAAAGTTACTTGATCCGGTAATAACTCTGCCAACATCCCGGTCGCCTTCGCTAAAGCTCATAATGTAAAGCTTGGCATGAATGTTTTGCGAAGGGTAGGCTCTGACTTCCAATTTCTTACTGTGAATCCACTCGATAAATTTTACGACCCCTTGCTCTACCTCTCTATTATCTTCGGATTCCTCCATCTCCTTTTCAATCTGTCCTTCAATGACCTGCTTTGTTTCCGCATGGGAAAACTGAAGCGATTGCTGTTGATCTTGTGAACCGATTTTTAATAAATCATACGTCTGCCGGTTTGTGCTGATACCGATAAGGATTCTGATTTTTTCTGTATTCTCTAATGATTGATAAATGGCATAAAACCCGCTGGTGTAAAAATACCCAACCAAACAGTCGAACAACCTTGAATCTTTAATCAAGACTTCAAATCTGTCTTTTAAGCATTTTTCATTTTCGTTGGTAATAAAGGTAAGGTCAGTACTCATATTATTCCTTATGTTCGAAGCTACTTTCTGAATGCTGCTCCAAAAAGCAAAAAAGGCCCTTTACCTTTTAGATGGTAATATGGCCTTGTTTTTTTTAAAAAAGCATTGACCCTCAATCCTTCTCTTAATCCTCTTTAATTAAATTCTAAAAAAATCCACCCGGCCTTCTTTTCAATAGAAAGACTGGTTCCTTCTACCGGGGTATCTCCTCGAACATCCCCACCCTCCCTTTACACCTCCGCTTCTCATTCAGCGATTTTCTTTTCCAAGGAATTGATTTTATTACGAAATTCCCGGCTTTTTCCTATGGCACCCCAAAGCTGTTTAGATTAAAAAACTTATATGCTGTTTAAAGGAAATTGTCAATAGATTTCAAATAATTCCTTGACAAAATCATCTTATAATACAATATAATACAAAGCATTAAGGCATTAAATTTAGGTGATTATAGAAGTCAACCGCATGGTCTGATAATCTCAACAAAGGGAACAAACATGGAGAAAGTTTTTATCTATAATGAGCTTCTGGGACTCAAAGGTTCACAGGGAGTTCTTCAGCAGACGAACGAAAAAGGATATTATGACCTCGTCATAAAGATTAAAGAAAATCGCCATCGGATATTGTTGCCCATATCCCAGACCGTGATTATTTTCAGTGAACCGATCATTGAATTAGACCAATCTTTAGAGCTTGAATAGATTAGGATTGATGGCTTAAATAATATTTTTTCGCTCAAACAACCTCTTTTCTCAGAGACTGGGCCGTAAGTCCGTTTATGGTTCGATCCCTCGACAGGCTCGGGATAAACGCAGTTCATCATACCCGGACTCCGGCACGTTATAAATTAATTTAGGTCGCCATGATGATCCCTGAGCCTGTCGAAGGGTGAATGGCTAATCGTTACACAGTCTCTCCGGCAGGAGGTTTGGTTGGGTGCAGCGCTTTTAACTGATATGCTGAAACGATCCATTTTTGAGTGCATAGGAATTTTTCTTTTTGCGACTGCTTTGGCTTTTGTGACCAATTTTTTTCGCTCTGATGGCCTCCCTCTCCTGAGACCAAAACTTTTGCCCCTTGCCTCTGAGAATAATCAGGGCAATACCATCTCCCTCCAGACGCTCAAGGAAAAATTTGAACAGCCCGGGGTTGTCATTCTCGATGCCCGTTCGCCGGATGAATTTGCGGAAGGCCACATTCCCGAGGCGAAGAACCTTCCTTATTATGAATTTGCCGAGCAAGCTTCCGTGGTTCTCAAAGATATCCCTTGCGACCGGGAGATTATCGTCTATTGTGAGGGCCTGGAATGTTCTACTGCCGAAGACCTGGCCTTTTTACTTAAAGAAAACGGGTACGCTCAGGTAAAAGTATTTGTAGGAGGATGGGAAGAGTGGAAGGAAAATGGAATGCCCGTAAAAAGAGGAGAAGGATGATGGTTGATACCACGTCGCATTCAAAAGCAGATCGAGGCGGCGACGATCAAAACGTGAAAAGTGAGACGTGAAGTGTGAAGTGTTTTAACACCTTACGTTTAACTTTTTACGATTTACGAAAACTGACGAGGAGACAACAAAGATATGCACATGAAGGCGACTTGGTATAAAAAATTTATCGCTCATCCGTACACTGCCTTAATCGGAAGAATACTCTTAGGAGCTATTTTTCTTTACGCCGGTTTGAGTAAAATTCTTAATCCGGAGCACTTCGCCCAGGCAGTCATGAATTATCGCATCGTGCCCCTTGTAAGTGTTAATCTTTTTGCTATCCTCCTTCCCTGGCTGGAACTGGTTTCGGGAATTTTTCTGCTCGTAGGGTTCCTTTCCAGGGGGAGCATCGCCATGATAACCGTGCTCATGGCTTTGTTTTTAGGAGCAATCGGATCAGTCTTGGTGCGAGGTCTTAATATAAGCTGCGGCTGCTTTTCTCCCGACGGGGTTTATAAAATCACTATTTTTTACTCCATCAGGGATCTGCTGTTGTTCGCGCTCGCCTTGCAGGTTCTTTGTTATGATCGAGGAATCTTAAGCGTGGACACCTTGCGCAAGCGGAGAGATTAATCCTCTTCATAATCTCCTTGTAAAACCTCTGAAACCTCCTTGAGGAAATGCATAACCCGCTCCGACAACTCTCGAGTTAACGCTCCCGTCCCACAGCTTGGGGTAATAAGGGATTGGGAGATAATGCGCTTACGTTCCATGCCAAGCCGTTCTAATGCCGTGACATAGCCCTTCCACCGCTCAATGAGTGAACGGGCAGTTTCTCTCTTGATATCCTCAGGACTACCCGTGGGTATAAGTCCCCAGGCGAGGATTTTATCGCGCATAATAAAATCCCTCAGATCCTGAGCGTATAAAACCAACCGATCAAAAAAACCATAGGCATCAAAATTAAGGATGTCGGGATTTGCTTTTATGAGTAAGCTCCAGTCGGTATTTTCACAGCAGTGAATTCCCGCAAGCGCTCCTTCACGGTGAATCTGCTCAATAATCTCCTGCAGGTCATTTTTAACATCGTCGGCGGAAATACCTAAAAAAGCGCTCGACCCATAGGCAGAAAGGCATGGCTCATCAATAAAAATAATAATGGGAACCCCCAGGCCGCGAAGCTGATGGATCTGCCACCTGGCCTTTATCGCCAGGGTCTTAATCACTACCTCTCTCAGCCGGGAGTCATAATAGGCGCTCCTTCTATCTTGATCAGTAAGCGTGGTCGCCAACGTTAACGGACCGGCGATTTGTCCTTTGATTGCCAAAGGCTTGTAACCATCACCGGCTAACGCCTTACACAAGGAATGAAACCCCCGGCTGTAAGCGGGGGAGATTCCCAGTTTGTGGTCGAGAGGCATCTGTTCCATGTCGAGAGCCTTTAAGTATTCTTCGTAGAATTCGAAAAGCTCGGATTCAAAGCCTGGTTGTGAAGTGTCAAAAAAAACGGTATCCTCTCTCACGCGTAATCCCGGCATCCCCTCATTATACTGCCTTACCATCTGCTCTTCAGGATAAAAAGGAAGCTGAGGCCACGCGGGGATTCTGGGGACACACTCCATGATAATGCGGAGGGCGTCGTCCGCCTGCGCGTGCGGGAAACTTCCGATGACCGTGGCGTTACATGCTGCGCGAAAATTCATGGTCACTCCACCGTTACGCTTTTCGCCAGGTTCCTGGGCTGATCAACATCCGTGCCTCGTAATACTGCCACATGATACGCTAAAAGCTGCAAAGGTATGGTAAGCAGAACCGCCGTGAGATAAGGGTTATTGGAAGGGATGAGGAGAAATTCATCAACCTTTTTTTTCACGCTTCGCTCTTTATAAGAAGAAACTGCTATTACTTTCCCTTCTCGGGCTTTGATTTCCTCGATGTTTCCCAGCATCTTTTCATAGGTTCCGTTTTTGGTTAATAAAACCACGCTTGGGGTGTGTTCATCAATCAGGGCGATTGGGCCATGCTTCATTTCTCCGGCAGGATAACCTTCAGCATGAATATAAGAGATTTCCTTAAGTTTTAAAGCGCCTTCCAAGGCAATCGGATAATTTATCCCCCGGCCAAGATAAAGAAAGTTGTTATATCCCATATACCTCCGGGCAACCTCTTTTATCTTTTTTTCCTGAGCCAAGATATGTTCTGCCTGATGGGAAACTTTGAGCAGATCCTCAATCAATTCCCGAAAAACCCTGGCAGAAAAAGACCCTCGCGCCCATCCCAAATAAAGAGTAAAGAGATACAAGGTAATGATCTGAGTAGTAAATGCTTTGGTCGAAGCCACGCCGATCTCCGGGCCGGCCCTTGTATACATAACTCCATCAGATCCCCGTACCAGACTGGAATCCATCACATTACAGATTGCCAGAAGCTTCGCGCTTTTTCGTTTTCCCTCTCTGAGACCGGCTAAGGTATCTGCCGTTTCTCCGGATTGAGAAACAAGGATCATGAGTGTTTTATCATCCACTAACGGGTTTCGATAGCGAAATTCTGATCCGAGATCAACCTCCACCGGTATTCGCGTAAGTCCCTCGATCATAAACTTTCCCACCAGTCCGGCATGATATGATGTTCCACAGGCCACAATCGTGATCCGCTCAATCTGCTTAATGTCTTGCGGCGCGAGAGTGATCTGTTCAAAGAAAATTTCATTGGTAGATTCCGCCACTCTTCCCCTGATCGTATCGGCAATTGCCCGGGGTTGTTCGCATATTTCCTTAAGCATAAAATGCTTATACCCTTCCTTCTCCGCCATAACCGGATCCCACGAGACTATTTTGGGTTCACGCTGAACTGTCTTTCCTTTCAAGGTCAAAATCCTCAGCCCGTGATCCGAAAGCACCGCCATCTCTCCATCTTCTAAAAAAATCATCGTGCGGGTATAATTGAGGATAGCCGGAATATCAGAGGCAATAAAGTACTCGCCTTCCCCTAAGCCGACAATCATCGGACTTTCCCTTCGGGCAGCAATAAGCATATGAGGAAATTTTTCACAGATGATCCCGAGGCCATACGTGCCTTTCAATTTCTGAAGTGCCTGCCTGACAGCGTCTTCAAACTCTTTTCCCTCCATAAAGTATTGGTTGATGAGATGGGCTATGACCTCAGTGTCGGTTTCGGACTGAAAAGTGTGTCCCTTCTTTTTCAGCATCTCCTTCAGGGAAAGGTAATTTTCGATGATGCCATTGTGCACGATTGCCACCGAGCCATCGACATGAGGATGCGCGTTTTCTTCTGAAGGCCGGCCATGGGTAGCCCAACGGGTATGTCCGATCCCAACGTTGCCGTCAAACGAACTATTTTCCACCTGCTTTTCCAGATTTTCGATTTTCCCTTCACTGCGACTGATCGCGATCGTGTTCTGATGGAAAACAGCTATCCCGGCTGAATCATAACCCCGGTACTCAAGCCTCCGGAGACCGCTCAGGAGAACTTCCTGAATATTACGTTTCCCGATATATCCGATGATGCCGCACACCTTTAAGACTCCTTCTCTTCTTTTTTGCCTAAAAAAGGTTTTCTGTTCAAATTAACCTGTTTCGTTCGGCTGGTCGCAAGATGTTCAGGCGGCACATCTCTGGTTATGGTTGACCCCGCGCCAATCAGAGCCCCGTGGCCAATCTTTACCGGAGCAACCAGTTCGGTATTGCTTCCGATAAATACTCCATCTTCAATGATGGTTTGGTGCTTTGAGACTCCGTCGTAGTTGCAGGTAATCGTTCCGGCGCCGACATTTACCTCGCTTCCCACGGTCGTGTCGCCCAGATAGGTAAGGTGAGACGCTTTCGAACCTTTCCCGATAGTAGATTTTTTTACCTCCACAAAGTTTCCGATCCGGACTCCTTCGCCCACATCCGATCCTGGCCGGATGTGCGCAAAAGGACCGATCGTCGCGCGATCCCGGATAATGCTTTCGTGGATAACGGATGCCAATCGTACGGTTACCTGAAAGCCAACCTTACTATCCTTGATTTGACATCCGGGTTCGATCAGGCAATTCTCCCCGACCTCGGTATCCCCCATAAGAAAGGTGTTCGGACAGATAACCGTGTCCTTCCCGATGGTCACACCAAAGTCAATATAGGTATCTTTAGGGTTAATGATGGAAACGCCTTCGAGCATAAGTTTCTCAAGAATCTGCATCCTCATGACGTCGCTTGTCTGAGCAAGCTCGATGCGGTTGTTGATGCCCATTACTTCGGTTTCATCGGCAACGCACACCGAACCCACGCTCTTTCCCCGATCCCGGGCGATCGCGATAGTGTCAGTGAGGTAATATTCATTTTGGGCATTCTGCCGAGAAAGCGATTCGAGGGACTCAAAAAGAAACTCTGCGTCAAAGCAATAGATGCCTGAATTAATCTCCGAGATCTCCTTTTCTTGAGACGTGGCATCCTTCTCTTCTATGATTTTTTGGACGAGTCCCTCGTGGTCTCGAACGATACGCCCATACCCGGTCGGGTTCTTCATCGTTGCCGTTAAAACCGTGGCTAAATTTTTCGCCTCCTGGTGAAGCGCAATCAATGTCGCCAGCGTAGAATCTTTAATTAAAGGAATATCACCGCAAAGGATGAGAACATCTCCCTTAAATCCGGCCAAAGCATCACGAGCGCTTGCCGCAGCATGACCGGTTCCCAATTGTTTCCACTGAGTAACAAAAATAATATCTTCGTCGGAAAAAGTTCTTTTTACTTTCTCCCCTTGATAGCCAACCACCACGATAATTTTTTGCGACTTAACCTTCCGGGCAGCAGTGAGGGGATAAAAAAGCAGGGGTTTTCCCGCTAAAGGATGAAGAATTTTCGCGATAGCAGACTTCATCCGCTTCCCTTCGCCCGCTGCTAAAATGACAGCCACTAAATCCTTCATTGATCTCTCTATCCTGTGGTTAAACGTTAATTCCCAAAATCCGGGCAGCATTTAACCCAAGAATTTTGTTTTTTGTCTCTTCCTTAAGGGGAAGATCGCGAATTGCTTCGATATTCTTTTTAATCCCCGGAATCCCCGGCCAATCAGACCCGAAAATTATTTTATCGGCTTCGTCCTCCAGATGAGGAAAATATTCCAGTATTTTTTGCGGAGGCAATCCCGATATTTCCAGATACACATGAGGATGAATTTTAGCCATAAAGAAGGCCCGGTCATACCAAAAACCTCTCCCTCCGTGTGCCTGAACGATCACTAACTCAGGAAAGTCCACCGCCACATCATCAATATACAAAGGGTCGGCATATTTTATTCTGGTGCCTTTAAAGGTTGAGCTTCCGGTATGAATTAAAACCGGTATTTTAAGCGCCTGGGCCTTTTCGTAAATTTGATAGAGAAGGGGATCATTCGGATAAAAGTACTGGTAACTGGGAAGAAGTTTAAGTCCCCGGAACCCCATCTCATGAACATAGTGAGTGAGCATTTCCGCCGGCCGGGAGATCACATAAGGATTAATATTCGCGAAAGGGATTAACGCGGAGGTAGTGCGACAAAAATCAGCCACGAATTCATTAGAAACCCAGCCCGTGGTAACCGGACTTAGTTCCGCCAACGCCACGGCATAGTCAACTCCTTCAGAAGCAAGAAACTGACCAATGGTCTCTTGATTTAAAATCGCGTCCGAATCAGTGCCATATTTGCCGCTCCAGCCCCGCGCCCACGGCAAAAGTTGTTCAATTCTCGCTACATGAAAATGAAAATCAATAATCAAATCAACCCCTTCTTTCTTAATCAAGATAAAAATTAAATTAACTTGACAAATATAACCGCCTCTGGCTTACTTCTGACTCCTGACTCCTGACTCCTGACTCCTGTCTCCTGTCTTCTGACTATATTAACTTGACAAATATAATTGTCTATGGCAGCATGAAATCCTTCTAACGGGGTTTATTAAAATTTTCTTCAGCCGGGTATAGTGTATGAGAAATATTATTCTTATTGTCCTTCTCGTTATTGCTTGTTGTTGTTCGAGTGCTTGCGGCCTTTTTAAAAAAGGGAAAAAAGAACCACCTCCCGCAGCCCCGGCAGAGGAGCTTTACTCCAAGGGCATGAAATTATATGAAAAAAATGATTACATTGGTTCATTTGAAGCTTTCCAACAATGTCGTACCCGCTATCCCATCAGTGAGTTGGGAATTAAATCGGAATTAAAAATGGCTGACTGCCTCTATTATCAAAAACAGTATGAAACCGCTTTTATTAAGTATCAAGAATTTTCCCGCCTGCATCCTAAGTATAAATTTATCGACTACGTCTATTACCAGATGGGCATGTCCTATTATAAACAAATCTGCTCAATTGATCGGGATCAAACTTTCGCTCAGGAGGCAGTGAAACAGTTCGAGACACTGGTAGCTTTATTTCCTTCTTCTCATTACGTTTCTTCTGCCCGAAAAAAAATCGAGAGATGTAAAAAAAATCTGGCCGAGCATATCCTTTATATAGCAAATTTTTATTCCCGAACCAAGTCCTATAATGCTGCCCTCTATCGCTATGTGGAAGCATTACAAAATTACCGGGATTACATTGACTCCCCTGATCAGCTTATGTTTGAAATCGGAAAGCTCTACCTCCGCGCAAATCAACCGGAAAATGCCCGAGATCAGTTTATCGCGCTTTTAAAAGAATACCCCGACAGTCCCCTTGCCCCCGAGGCAGAAAGCTTGTTGGAAGATCCCGGTCGGGCAGAAAAAATTGACGACGTAAAAATATCAATAAAATAAATCCTTCCCAAACACCCCACCCTCGCCGACCGAAAAAACAAACAAGAACTAACCCTTCGCGCCAGTGTGAGCGATGACCTCAGATGCTTTGGTTAAGGCTTCATCGAGCTTCTCTTTAAACGGGCCCCCTGCTTGCGCTAAGTCGGGCCGCCCCCCTCCCTTGCCTCCCACCAATGAGGCGATCGGCTTGATTAACTCCCCGGCGGAAAAACGAGAGGTGAGGTCTTTGGTAACCATAACCAAGAGTATCGCTTTATCCTCATTTTTTGCGCCCAAGACGATAATCCCGGAACCAATGCGATCCCGCACTTTATCAGCGAACTCCCGAAGAACCTTGGGATCAGGAGCTTCAACATGGGCCACCAGCGCCTTAATCCCTGCGATGGTTTTGACCTCGCTTAAAAGGTCTTGAGATTGATTGCTGGCCATTTGATTTTTAAATTTTTCCAATTCCCGCTGAAGATCCTTCTCCTCTTCTAAAAGTTTTTTGACCCTGCTTACTAATTCGCCTTTACGGGTTTTTAAGAGAGTTTCCAGTTCTTCAATTTCTTCTTGCCAGGTGCGGATATAATGCCACGCTCCTTCACCGGTAACTGCTTCGATTCTGCGAACACCCGCAGCCACACCGCTTTCCGAGATGAGCTTAAAAAACCCTATGTCCCCGGAAAAAGTCGCGTGCGTCCCTCCACAAAGCTCTCGGCTAAAACTTCCCACGTGCACCATTCTCACCATTTCCCCGTATTTTTCGCCAAAAAGGGCGATCGCGCCTCTTTGCTGGGCTTCCTCAAGCGTAAGGGTTTCCACCTTTATGGGTGCGTTTTCCCGGATTCTCTGATTAACCAGTTCTTCCACCCGCTTAAGTTCCCGCTCTGAGAGAGGAGAAAAATGGGTAAAGTCAAAGCGAAATCGTTCGGGGGTGACCAAAGAACCTTCCTGATGGACATGGTCGCCGAGAACCTCTCGGAGGACCGACTGAAGAATGTGCGTGGTCGTATGATTTGCCGCCGTTGCTTTTCTTTTCCGGGCGTCAACGACAAGTTTAACCCTGGTTCCTTTTCTCGCTTTTCCTTTGGTTACTTTAACCTGATGAAGGATAAGTTCCGGAAGCGGACGAAGCGTGTCGAGTACTTCACCTGTCCATCCCTCGCCTTCCATCCGGCCTTTGTCTCCCGCCTGCCCTCCGCTTTCTCCGTAAAAGGGCGTCTCTAACGTGATAATGTGAGCCACCTCCCCTGAGACAACGTCATCCCGCAGCATATTTCCGACCAGAATACATCCGATCGTGGAATCGCCTTCAAGCGATTCATATCCGCGAAAAACCGTTTTCATGCCTTCATGGATAAGTTTTTGGTAAACTTCCTGGGTCGCCTCTTCACCTGACCCTTTCCAGGCTTCCCGGGCTCTTGCCCGTTGGGAACTCATGGCCTTTTGAAATCCTTCCTCATCGATCCCCAGTCCCATCTCCCGCGCAATATCCGCCGTAAGGTCGAGGGGAAACCCATAGGTGTCATAAAGTTTAAAAACCACTTCCCCCGGCACGGACGCCTGGTTTTTTGTTTTTATATTTTCGATTTCTTCCTGAAGAAGCTTTAACCCGATCTCTAATGTTTCTGAGAACCGCTCTTCTTCGTTTTTGACTGCCTGGGCGATAAAATTTCGCGCGTCTGCTAATTCCGGGTAAGCATCCCGCATGATATCAACCACTACTCCGGTCGTTTGAAAAAGAAACGGCTTTGTTAACCCAAGTTTTTTCCCATGACGAACCGCCCGGCGGATTACCCGGCGAAGCACATACCCCCGGCCCTCATTAGACGGAATCACACCATCAGCGATGAGAAAGGCAACCGCCCGGCTGTGGTCGGCAATAACCTGCATCGAAATATCATCCCGGAGTGCTTTTCCATAACCTTTCTCCGAGAGTTGTTCAATAAAGGCGATAATGTTTCTTAGAAGGTCAATATCATAATTGCTCTTTACCCCCTGGACAACAGCGCTGATGCGCTCTAATCCCATACCGGTGTCAATACTCGGTTTGGGTAAAGGAGTCATAACCCCTTTCTCATCCTGGTTAAACTGCATGAAAACCAGATTCCACAACTCAAGATAACGGTCGCAATCACACCCCACTTTACAATCAGGTCGGCCGCACCCCACCTCAGGGCCTTGATCAATAATAATCTCAGAGCAGGGACCGCACGGTCCGGTGTCGCCCATAGCCCAAAAATTATCTTCTTTCCCCATCCGAACAATCCGGCTTTGCGGTATTCCGGTTTTTCGAAGCCAGATCTTTTCAGCTTCGTCGTCTTCTTCATAAACCGTGACCCAGAGTCTTTCCAGAGGAAGTTCCAAGGTCGTGGTTAAAAATTCCCAGCTAAATTCTATTGCCCCTTCTTTGAAATAATCCCCAAAGGAGAAGTTTCCGAGCATTTCAAAAAACGTGTGGTGGCGGGCAGTATGGCCGACGTTTTCCAAGTCATTGTGCTTTCCGCTCGCGCGAAAGCATTTTTGCGATGAAGTTGCCCGAAGATAATCCCGTTTTTCTTGTCCTAAAAACACTCCTTTAAACTGCACCATTCCCGCATTGGTAAAAAGAAGCGTGGGGTCGCTTTTGGGGATAAGGGGTGAGCTTTTAACCACCGTATGGCTTTTATTCTCAAAATACTTCAAAAACAAACTACGAATCTCACTGCCTGATCTTTTTTTCATATCATCAACACATGCGAAATAGTTTCCCAGGAAAAACCCCTGCGCCTCAAAAACCGGACAAGACGATTTTTGTCTTTCGGGGTGGCCTGAAGCGCATTAAAATGGGAAAACCGCCTCTTCATAATCTGGAGGGCGGTTTTTTCTTCGGAATAATTTTGTTGTAAATGAGAAATCGTTGCTTTTGCCAATTCCGGAGATAACCCACGTTCCTTGAGAGTCGCTCCAATCCGAGCAAAACCGAACTTTTTATTCTCTAATAAATGCACCGCCAATGCTTGGGCAAATTTTTGGTCATTGAGATAACCATAGTCAATAAGATAGACCACGACATTTTCTATTACCGAAGGGATAAAACCTTTTTGAACGAGCTTCCCCGAAACTTCTTTACAACTCCGGGGCCGGAGGGCAAGTAATCTCAGGGCGATTCCTTTTGCCTTTTTCAGTTGTTCTCCCTCGTCCATACCTCCATAAAAATTTTTTTTATTCCCAATCAAAGCCTGACTCACCCTGGTCAATTTCCATCGCTTCTTCCCCTTTTTCCGCTCCCTCTCCTGCCGTAAAGTTATCCCAGGTCGTGTCGCTGGTAGAAGAAACACCGCTGAATTTCAGAGCAAAATCATCAGGATTAGTAGCGTGATTAAGAGCTTCTGCATAGGTGATAAGGTTTTGACTCAGCAAGGCCATGAGTGACTGGTCAAAAGTCTGCATCCCGTATTGAACGTGGCCTTCGGCAATCGCCTCCCCAATCTCTTTGGTTCGGTTTTTATCGGTGATATACTCCTTCACCCGGGCAGTGGCGACTAATACCTCAACCGCCGGAACCCGGCCAACGCCGTCTGATTTCGGCATTAACCGCTGCGAAATAATTCCCTTAAGAACCGCCGCGAGTTCAAGGCGGATTTGTTCCTGCTGAAAGGGAGGAAACACCGCGATGATTCGGTTGACGGTTTCGGTCGCGTCAAGGGTGTGAAGCGTGCTCATAACCAAATGCCCGGTTTCAGCCGCCATGATCGCGGTCTCGATGGTTTCCAAATCACGCATTTCTCCCACCAGAATCACGTCCGGGTCCTGACGCAAAGCCACCCGGAGGGCGTTGTTGAACGCAGGGGTGTCTTCTCCTACCTCTCTCTGGTTAATGATACTTTTTTTATCCCGATGGAGAAACTCAATGGGATCTTCGATCGTAATAACATGGGCATTCCGGTAATTATTAATATGGTTTACCATCGCTGCTAACGTCGTTGACTTACCGCTTCCGGTCGTTCCGGTTACCAGGATCAGCCCCCTCCGTTCCATCGCTATTTTTTCGATCACTTTGGGAAGCAACAGCTCTTCAATATTGGGGATCTTATGGGGGATTGCTCTTAGCGCCAAGGAAACCGAACCCCGCTGCATAAATATATTAACCCGGAACCGTCCTAATCCCGGTATCGCATAAGAAATGTCAACTTCATTAGTCTCCTGGAAACGCGCCTTCTGACGTTCACTCATGATTGCGTACGCGATCTCCTTGGTCATTTCCGGAGAAAGTCGGGTGGTGTCCTTCATCGCCCGCAACAGTCCGTCAATCCGCAAAATCGGCGGGACCCCCACTTTAAGGTGAACATCAGATGCCCCTTTACTTAGTGCTGTTTTCAAGATCTCCTGAAATTGCATGATCACTCCTTCAAGGGTTTTTAATTACTCTTCTTCCCCTTCTTCCGGCTTGGTATCCACCACATTATCTAAGCCGAGTTTATTGCGAATCTCCTGAGTAATTTTCTCTACCAGTTCGGGGTTTCCTTGCAGAAACTTTCTGGCATTCTCCCGACCTTGCCCAACCCGCTCTCCTTTATAGGAATACCAGGTGCCGCTTTTTTCGATAATTCCTTTATCCACTCCCATATCAACCACTTCACCCGCCCGAGAAATACCCTCGCCATAGATAATATCAAATTCTGCCTCACGAAAAGGCGGGGCCAGCTTGTTCTTTACCACCTTTACCCGGGTACGGCTCCCGATCACGTCTTCTCCGGTTTTTATGGCTCCCGTCCGGCGGATATCGAGCCGCACTGAAGAGTAAAATTTAAGAGCATTGCCACCGGTCGTGGTTTCCGGGTTCCCGAAAAACACTCCGATTTTCATTCGGATTTGGTTGGTAAAAATCATAATCGTCTTTGACTTGCTGATCGCGGACGTAAGCTTTCTCAGAGCCTGCGACATGAGCCGGGCCTGCAGCCCCATGTGAGAATCTCCCATGTCTCCTTCGAGTTCAGCCCGTGGCACTAAGGCCGCAACCGAATCAATGACTAAAACATCAATACCCCCGCTTCTTATTAAAACTTCGGAAATTTCTAAGGCCTGCTCGCCGGTATCCGGTTGGGAGATAAGCAAATCATCTGTTTTTACCCCCAGGCTTCGGGCATACCCGACATCCAAAGCATTCTCAGCATCAACAAAAGCGGCAATGCCGTTTTGTTTGTGTGCTTCAGCAATCACCTCCAGAGCAAGCGTGGTCTTGCCTGATGACTCAGGCCCAAAAATCTCAACCACCCTACCCCGGGGAAGCCCGCCTACTCCCAAAGCAATGTCCAATCCCAAAGAACCCGTTGAGATTACCGGAACCTTGATTACCGGAGCGTCACTGCCCAGCCGCATAATCGAGCCTTTACCGAACTGGCGCTCTATCTGGGAAAGAGCCAGGTCAACCGCTTTGGTACGATCGAAATTAGTTGACATTAAATCCTCCTCATATAGAAAAAAAACAAGTTTTAAAAAAGAATTCCCTACCCGCTGAAGGCAAATATAGTTTAAATATGATAAAATACTTGCAAAACAAAGTCAATAAATATTGAAATTCGGAATTAGTTTAATATTAAACAATCATTTCGATAAGCCGCTCCTCTGGATATTATCCACCATGAATATGAAAAAAGGTTAGAAAATGCTTTTTCGCATTATGGCTGATTTCGTGATGGCGCTTCATCTCGGTTTTGTTTTGTTCGCGGTTTTGGGCGGCTTTTTGGTGTTGAAAAGAAGGCGTTGGGTTTTTGTCCATGTCCCGGCTTTTTTATGGGCAGGTTTAATCGAATTCGCCGGATGGATTTGCCCGCTCACCGACCTTGAAATCTGGCTGATCGAGCAAAGCGGAGCACATGGCTACCAGGGAGGGTTTATCGAACACTACCTTTTCCCTTTGCTTTACCCCGAGGAGCTAACTCGAAACTTACAGATTATTTTGGGGGTCTTTGTTCTGAGCATAAATATCTTAATTTATGGGTGGTTAATCCTCCGGGCCTGGAGACTTTATCGTAATACATATTTTGGTAGCCGCAAGCTTTAGCGTGCGCTTCTCGGATAAGTGATTTCAATATATTGCCCCCGGTTTTGAATTGTGACACAGTCTCCTACCAAAGAAAACCCTGAGCAAGAATTTTTTATATAGGTATTGACGAACAGGAAAAAAGGTTGTTAAATTGAATTAATTTATTTTTTTGCGCCCATAGCTCAATTGGATAGAGTACCGGACTACGAATCCGTAGGTTGGGTGTTCGAGTCACCCTGGGCGCGTTAATAATTTAAAGAGGTTAGCGAAATTGTGTTAAGCCCTTTTCTGTTTTTGCTACCATTTTGCTACCATAACAAGCCGAAACAGAAAATAACAAGGGACAACAAGGGAAAGTTGATTTTGCAATTTCTTTTTTATTCTTTCTGTTATCCCTTGTTAAGTGTTTGCAAGCACCTGACAGATTTCATTATTGGTTGGTCATCGAAGCTTGTAGAGGGGGAAAAAAGAATATGGCTTTGCATAGTTAGTTTCTTTCATATCCAGCTTTTACAGCATCCTCCATCCGGGCCAATTCGTCATCGGACAAAAAACTGAAATGTGACTCTCTTTTTTTTGCAGAAAGGCGTCCGTTGTTCTGAAGACACACCTGAATGAAAAGATCAATCAGCCGGTCAGGCATATCCACGATCTCCTGAATTGCCTTCTTGGTCTTGTCATAGCCAGCCAGAAAATCAAGCTCCTCCACCAGTTCGTGTTCGATGGTGAGCATGATAAAATCATACAACGCTTCTGACTGGCATGTCATATCGATGTAGCGATACACACGACCAGTTTCTCCTGATACGGTCATCCGGCCCTCATCGTCCAGGTCGTATTCGACCAGTCGCATCAGCAGATTTGAAAACGCCTCAAGGGAGTGGTCGTAAAGGGCCTGATTTTTCAGCATTGCAGCAGAAACCGGAAACATGAGACCCTTCGGGATCGATCCCCTAAGAGACAGAATATTGTGAATGAGAAAACGATGAATGCGCCCGTTTCCATCCTCAAAAGGATGTATAAAAACGAATCCATAGGAGATAGCAGCAGCATGGATAACGGCCGGAACTGCCCCTTCCTTCATTATTTGATGCGACCTGATCAGCCCATCCATGAGATCATCCACCTCCTCGGGCTTGGGGCAGACATAATGGACGATCTGCTTCTGGTATGAAACCGTCTGGCCGATATAGTTCTGGCTTTTTCGGTAATCGGTATCCCTGAAACGCGGATCGACTATGCGATTCTGCACATCAATCAACTGGGTCTTCTCACAAAAATCCCTGTGCTCCGCCATCTCCAGCAAGCCGATAAATTTCTCGCTCCGGGAGGCGCTTGGTTTTATGTGCTCGATCTCAAAGGATGACTTAGTCTCCTTGCTATAAAGATAGCTTAATGCCCGTCGAAGTAAATCGGGGGGGTAGGCATTAACGACATCCTCGCAGCGTTTGGTTAGGTCTATTCCCTCCAAGGAAGCAAGCTTATCTGTGCGCCGGATGATAGGACAGAAACTTTTCACACCAAGGAGATTGTCGATCACACGTTGGCGTTGAATTCTCCGCCCCGGGACTGTTGTGTAGTAAAGATCAGGCTCCAGAATATCGATATAATTACCCTTGGTCAAATCCGGCACGGGTAGCCTTTTCCCGGTTAGAAATTCAAATAGAAACCATGCTTTGCGGGCATATTTTCCTGTAGGTGTGGATTCAATCCAGCCAGTGACCTCCTCTTCCGGGACTACATCGAAAAGGGCCGACAGCACCCCTAAATTGACACCGTCATATTTAAGCGCGAACTCGATGTGATTGACAGTACGATCTCCGGGCCAGTATGACATGGGGTAGATTGTTTCAATCTTGCCATCCTGAATAGTTGAGCGCAAAGTTCCTGTTTGGCTGATAGATGAAATGTGCCAGTTAGGCAAGACCATTAATCGATACTTCTCGATCAAAAACGCATATCCTGCTGACCGATTTTGTGGGAATTCTAAAATCATATAATATCCCAAAAAATTATTATGGATTTCAAAAAACGTTTACAAATTGCCATGTATTTCAAAATATAATTAATTTTTTAGGATAATTCAAGAAAATTATTATAAAAATTTTTTAAAATCGAGGTATGTCATCGAAAAACGATTACGCCTCTTAAAAAACTTTTAAAAATAAGGATGTTAAAAAGTAAACGATTACAGACAGCATTGCTTTCAAGCAAGGGGGTGATTGATCTTAATTCCCCTTTTAATATTTTTTCTGCTGCCATTTTGCTACCATAACAAGCCGGGACACGATAAAATAAGAGGGAAAACCAAAACGGTTTTTCCTCAATTTAACAACCACCCCTAAAAGGGGTGGAATAAAAGGTGACCCTAAAAGGGTAATATTTACTCACAGAGTTTGAGTTGTTCCATGCGCTTATCTTTTTCCACTCACATAACTGACTTATGATTTCCTTGACCGACTTTTGCAGCGCTCCTTTCAGAATCTTAAATCGATATTTGGGACACCACACGACATGGTATTTGCATTGCCAGATTGCATGTGCTAATTTTTTTAAAATCACTCATGAATACCTCCTTTTATCTTTTAGGTCACCTACCCAGATATTAAGGAGGTATTCTTTTTTTGTCACCACTAGGCTACCCGCTTAGCATAGCTGGGACCCACCAGTAAAACTGGTGGATTATGTGGGGCATTTAAAAACTGTGGCTTTCGGAACCTTCAAACAGGCATAAGTGTCGCAAAAGGATCAAAACTAAGCATGGACGGCAGCAAATTCGAAAATGTTGACAAGCCCATCGAAGTTACCGATGAATAAGAGGCCCAAAAAAAAGTCGGTGGAAAGAAGGGGGGCGTCCCTAATATTCTAAAATTATTAACAACGGCACCTTCTGCCGATTTTTTACATAGAATGATTAACGCATTTTGGTTTTTTATGGATCAATATAAACTCTATTAACCACCATGAAGAAGAACTTCGACCCACGCAAACTTATGGAACTGGCTATCGAGGTCATGCGGCAGTCCGTTTCCGAGCCGCGAACCGATGGCAAGGCCAGCCCGAAGGTGGGTGCTGTGCTGGTGAAATCCGATGGGACGGTGGAAACCGCCTGCCGGGGCGAGTTGCGACATGGGGATCATGCGGAGTTCACGCTGCCAAGTCCGCTGGTGTAATAAAACCAGAAAAAATTAGATTATTAAAAGTACCCTATATTCCTTTACCAGACCATCCTACCCTACAAGAAGCTGCACAAGCAACTCAGTTAATTACTCCACGAACTGATGGCCTTACAGTTCGATATGGCATTTTTATAAAAGAACAACATTTCAATAATCGGCAACTACTTGCCCATGAGTTTATTCATACATCACAATACGAAAGGCTTGGAGGCTTTATGCCATTTCTTCAACAATATTTAATGGAATGTATTACAATTGGGTATCCCGCCGCACCAATGGAACAAGAAGCAATTATTGGTGCCATAAAGATATGTAATGGAAATTAAAGTAAGATCACCTGACGCCGGACGTTAAAATTTATAATTATGAGTATTGTTTCAAACGACGTGCACCCCGAATGACCTAATGACCATCATCCCTGAGGAAGGAAAATTTAGTTGATTCTTAACAGTAAAGTTCTTATTATTATAATGCAATGAAAAATTTTTTAATATCAATAATAGGAATGGCGCTTTCCCTAATTTTATTTAGCTGTGCCCCCATGGTTAAAACTGATTTAAAAAGCTTAAATGAGAACCCGGGGAAATATAAGAGTAAATGGGTGATTGTCACCACAGACTTAAAAAGTGTAGTTGATGACCCAAAGGCTTATCGGGGCAAAAATGTTGAGCTTACCGGACATGTTAAATTGGATAGTTTCGATTTCAGAGGATTTAATAACTGGAGCTTCATTCTTAAAGATAAAGAGGGAAGGTCGTTGAGATGTTATGAGTGGGAGTATAGAGTGGACGGTTGGATAGCGCCGGAAATGGCTCTCAGGCGAGCAGAGAAAGAAAACGGACAGGTTACTGTGGTAGGAAAGCTTGAGGGAGGTCTGAGAATAGAGCTGGACTGGATTGAATATAAAGGCCAACACTATAATACAGATTATAAACCACCGGGGATTCCGCTTCCCATTTTTTAAGTAAGGGAACCATTGTCAATAGTTTTAAAGTCTCAATCAATAACAATACAATAAATTGTATACTTTTTGTATAGCAGAGAGCCCAAAATAAACCAAAAATGAACCACTCCCGGAGACTGATTTTTTATAAATAAAACTAATCAGGGGAAAACAAGGGTAAAACAGTCTCCAAAATCTGAGGCAATTATTCAGTGCTTCTTAAACATTTTTCAATAAGTTTCAATAAACTGAAAAAACTTTCCCATTTTTTCTCCATCAATAAAACCTAACACCATTAGCGCATTTAGGCATCTCATATTCTTCGGTTGATTTATCTTTTAGATAACTCTCTATCGCCCGCCTTAACAAGTTTTCCCACCTCTGCGCACGGTTAGAAAACTGCTCAAGGTTTATTCCCCGCTCAAGCGGCGATTCAAGGTTGCGCTTGGCCTTTTCAATTTTTTCCCATAGATTAATATGGTGCTCCTTCAGCCAAGAAATCCAGCCCAAAGCTTGAGGGTAGTATTCGGCATCAATTCTTTTCACCACATCAGAACATAAGCGACAATATTTCTCTACTAAGCTCGCAGCTTCCGGCTTAACCGGCTTTAGTTTTCCGGCTTTGATTAAAGCACTCGCCTTTTTCTCATCCAAAGAAACAACTTCGCTTGCTCTGAATAAAGGCAATGCGCCACCTTTCACCCGCGCCCGAATTTCTTTTATAGCTAAGTATGTTGCCATTAAAAACCTCCTCGATTTCAAAAGGATTTAAGGGCATTTTTCTTATTCCCCTATATATTTTTACGGAATGTCATAGTTTATGGTAGAAAGATTTCCCTTGACAAAGCCTTTTTTCGTGATAAAATGTCCTTAAATACGGTAGATGAAAGGAGAGATTATCATGAATATAATTGGAATTTATCAGCTTTTT
>Ga0209164_1002244_pt1 | contig 21229 bp, 20 predicted proteins | sample MTBNYHSulfiMetaG_FD_187458 | JGI IMG/M metagenome (GOLD analysis project Ga0209164, IMG submission 187458) | Enrichment culture microbial communities from rom New York Harbor, USA that are MTBE-degrading - MTBE-NYH (New York Harbor Sulfidogenic)... | ecosystem: Environmental > Aquatic > Marine >... | reverse complement strand
GATAAGCCCTGCCATGGAAGGAATCGTGACAAAAAAAACGATGCGGAGGGAATGCGACAGCGTGCGCGCGAACTCTGCCTCCTCCTTCCTGGCTGCCTGGGTTGACAGCGAAGGGAGAGCCACGGTGCTCACCGTGATTGCGAAAACCCCCAAGGGAAATTGAACCAGCCTGTCGGCATAGTAAAGCCAGGAGATGCTCCCTTCGGGCAGAAAGGAAGCAAGCAATGTCCCGACAAACTGGTTGAACTGATAGACCGCTGCCCCGAATATCGCCGGAAGCATCAGAAGCCCGATCCTCTTGAGCGCCGGGTGGCCCGGATCCCATCGTGGAAATATCCGAAGACCTTCCTTTATGAGCCAGGGAATCTGGATGACAACCTGCAGAACCCCCCCGATCAGGACGCCTATAGCCAGCGCGACAACCGGTTCCGCGCAGTACGGCGAAAGAAAGTAAGCCGCACCGATCATCCCGACGTTCAGAAAGACCGGAGCGGCAGCAGGAGCGGCGAAGCGCCGCAGCGAATTCAAAACGCCCATAAAGAAAGCAACAATCGAAATGAAAAAAATATACGGGAAGGTTATCCGGGTAAGCAAAACCGTCAGTTCATATCGGTCACCACCGGCCTCGAATCCAAAAGCCTGTATCCTCACGATCCAGGGTGCTCCGAATACCCCCAGCACCGTTACGACAACAAGAATCAAGCTGAGAACCGTTAAAACCGTTCTCGCGAGATCGAAAGCATCCTGTTTACTCCTTGTGGCGAGATATTCACTGAAAACCGGGATGAAAGCAATGGTCAAGGAACCTTCCGCAAACAACCGCCGAAGGAGATTGGGGATTCTGAATGCCACGAAGAATGCATCCGCCGCCATACCGGAACCGAACAGCGTTGCCACCACAACATCCCTGACCAAGCCCAATACCCGGCTTAACAAGGTCCACAGGCCCACGATCCCGGCCGCTTTTGAAATACTTTTTTCCTCGGAACCGCTCACATCATGCTCCCGTCATAAAATTCTATTTTCATAAAATTCTTGACAGAATCTACCTTGTTGCGATAGAAAATTCATTTAAAAAATTTCCAGGAGGTTTAAGCTTGGCAAATCATAAATCGGCCCTCAAGAGGGCGAGACAAAGCGACGTCAGACGACTCAGAAACAAGGCTTACAAAACGAAAGTCAGGACCGCCGTGAAGACGGTCAGGAACGCTACTCCCGAAAAAGCCGCTGAGCAATTACCAGCAACCGTATCCATTATCCAGAAAACCGCCTCACGGGGTGTGATTCATCCAAACCAGGCCGCCCGGAAAATCTCCCGGCTCACCCGGCTGGTCAACCGCATGCAGGCATCATAGAAAACTCCCGGTGCAAAGGGCTATCAAAGCCCTTTCAAGAACGATATCGACCGGAGCCCCGGTTTTGATGCCTCCGTCGGCCCGGTGAAGCATACCGATGCTTTTTTCAAGCTCGTCCGCCTGCCACAATCGGCAGCGCGGGAGAAGCTTTTGCACGGCAAAAGGATGAACTCCCAGTTTTTTACTGATTTCCTGCGCAGCCTGCCCCGAAGCGGCAGCTTTTTTGCATCGCCATAACAACACGATTTCCCTGGCAATCATACCAACGACTCGAAGTACCGCATCCCGTCCTTCCTCTTCGAGAAAGCGCCTCAATGCCGGAAGGGCTTTATCGAGGCGCCGTGAAGAAATGGAGTCCATCAATTCAAATATCGTATAACTCCTGCTGTCAACAGCATTTTCCCTGACTTCCCGGATTCCGATACGAGCACCTGGATACCTGAGAGCAAGCTTTTCCAGTTCAGGATACAAATCCATCGGGTCCGCCCCCGCGATCTCCCTGAGACAGCCACAGGCCTCGGAATCCATTTCCAACCCCAACCCACGCGCCGCCCGGGCGATCCATTCGGGGATTTTGTTTTCTGACGGATCCCTGAAATGAACCGCAAGCCCCATGTCACGAATATGTTTAAAAAAAGATTTCCTGAAATCCGGAGAGGATGCAACGAAAATCATGCATGTCGTTGGGGAAGGATCCTTCAGATATGAAACCAGACCCTGGAGGGCCTCCGAGTCAAGAGCATCGGCCTTTCGTACGATTCCAACACGCCGAGGACCTATAAAAGGCAGGGATCTCGCGAAATCAAGAATTTCCCCCACCCCTGCCTTGTCCCCGTAAAAAACCCGCAGATTGAAATCCCGGCTCGCCTCATCCACAAAGGTTTCCCGAATCTTTGCCAATGCCGCCTCACAAAGAAATTCGCCGGCACCGAAAAAGAGATAAAACGCTTCGAGTCGACCGGTTTCCATTTGTTTCAACAGATGCCCATATGAAAGCTCCAATGGCATCAGAAGCGGTCCACCGTTCTGGAATAGAGTTTGGCTGCAACACGCTCCGCAAGTCTGCGCACGGCCCCCCTTTGTGCATCCCTGTCGGCCAGGGGGTCCGCGCCGAGATCCCAGTCAGCGGTCTCAACCATCGAATCGTCATGCCATATGACGTTGCCTGTCGCCCGTTCAACCAGGCGGGCGTCCAGATCCACCGACATGCGCCTTGCCGCCGTACGCCAGGAAACGTACTCCTCTCCCTGAAGGAGAGTACGGGTGGATCTGTATCTTCTCGGCCGAGTGCTGATTTTCTTCACGCGGCATTCAAGAACATAGGGCGCGTCCCGTTCCGACATTAAAGGCATTCCCGAATAGGAGATGAACTCCTTTCTAAGGATTCTGGTAAATTCCGCCTCGAAGCCCAGATTGGAAGACGGGCTTTCCACCAGGGAAATCGCCAGCCCGGAGATCCCGGGGACCGCCGGATCGACAGGGCCGCCGGGCGAACTGATCCTGTACCCGCAACCCGCCGCAAACATCGTGAAAAGGATCAGGTAAAGCACGCCTTTTGACCTATGCGGAAATTTCGCCTTTCCCATTGAACCGCCCTCTCAGACGACCACGTTCACCAGCTTTCCCTGAACAACAATAACCTTCCGCACTTTCTTGCCGTCAATAAACTGTTTGACGCGTTGATCGGTCAGCGCCGCTTCCTCCAATTCCTTGTCTCCCAGAGAAGAAGGCACCTCGATCCTGTTCCGGACCTTGCCGTTCACCTGAAGGACCACCAGGCGTTTTTCCGTTGCAAGGGCTTCTTCGCTGTAACCGGGCCAGTGGTGAAAAACCAGGCTTCCGCGTCCACCCAGCATCTCCCAGATTTCAGCTGCAACATGGGGAACCACCGGCGAAAGCATGACCACGGTTGTTTCGACCGCTTCACGCACCACGGCCCAGGCGGTTGCGTCCATTGTTTCCAAGTTCCCGGATAAATACTGGTTTGTTTCGTTTACAAGCTCCATAACCGCGGCTATGGCGGTATTGAAATGAAATCGTGTTTCGATGTCAGATGTGACTCGTTTTATCGTCAAATTGCTCTTCCGGTGCAATTCGGCGAGATTTTCGTCAATATCAGCCGTTCCGTCATAGGGGCTCACCGCTGAGAGACCTTCAAGGTTGTCTGTCACCAGCCGCCATACCCTGTTGAGAAATCGGAATGCACCGTCAACTCCCTGATCACTCCACTCCAGACTTTTCTCCGGAGGAGACGCGAAAAGACAGAATAATCTGACGGTATCCGCACCGTAGCGCTCAATGAGCTGCTGGGGATCGACAACATTTTTCTTGGACTTGGACATTTTTACAGTGTTACCGATAAGGACTTTCTTCCCGCAGCGCGTGCAGTGCCCTTCGCTGACTTCTTCGGGATAAAGATATCCGTGTTCAGGACAAGACTCTGTTTCCTTGCAAACCATGCCCTGGGTCAACAGGTTCGTGAACGGCTCGCTGATCGACAAATAGCCCAGGTCTTTGAGCACCCTGGTGTAGAAGCGCGAGTAAAGCAGATGAAGTATTGCGTGTTCTATGCCCCCGATATATTGCTCAACCGGCAGCCAGTAATCGGTTCTTTCCTTGTCAAGCGGCCCCTGGTTGTAATCGGGGCAAGCATAGCGATCGAAATACCAGGAGGACTCGACAAATGTGTCCATTGTATCGGTCTCCCTTCTTGCAGGCCCACCGCAATTCGGGCAACTGGTCTGGTAGAAAGAAGCCTCATGAGGCAGTGGCGAGCCCCCGTTCGGCCTCATTTCCAGATCCAGCGGCAACACGACTGGAAGCTGCTCCTCCGGTACCGGAACGGTCCCGCATCGTTCGCAGTAAATGATCGGTATCGGGGTTCCCCAGTAGCGTTGTCTGGAAATGCCCCAATCGCGGAGTCGATAGGTAACCGTCTTCGTCCCGTAACCCCGCTCATCGAGATATTCCGCGATCTTATCCAAAGCCTCGCGGTTGTTCATACCGTTGAACGGCCCCGAATGAACCAAGACGCCGTCTTCGGTGTAGGCTTCAGTCATCGTATTTTCGTCTATCGTTCGATCCTCCGGACTGATTACGATGCGAAGTTTGAGACCGTATTTTTTAGCAAAATCGAAGTCACGCTGATCATGGGTCGGGACAGCCATAATGGCTCCGGTTCCGTAATCGAACAACACGAAATTGGCGACGTACAGGGGAATTTTCTCTCCCGTCACCGGATTGATGCCGTATCTTCCGGTAAAAATCCCCTCCTTCTCCGTATCGTCAGCAGTCCTCACGTATCGGTCCATTTTCATTGTGCGTTCTATGAAACCCAGCACGTCCCGCTCCTGTGGCAAGCCTTTGATCATTTCTTTGACAAGCGGATGTTCAGGAGCGAAACACATGAACGTGGCTCCAAAAACGGTATCCTGGCGCGTGGTGAACACTTCAATAACCTGATCGCTGTCTGCAAGAGGAAATCGAATCAATGCGCCGTAACTTTTTCCGATCCAGTTTTTCTGCATCGTCAAGACGCTTTCAGGCCAACCGGGGAGTCTGTCGCAATATTCCAGGATTTCGTCCGCATAATCCGTGATTTTCAAGAACCAGCTGTCCATTTCCTTGATGGACACTTCCGTGTCCGTGTGCCGCCAGCAGCAACCGTTTACAACCTGTTCGTTGGCGAGAACGCTCTGGCATTTTTCACACCAGTTCACGAACGTGCGTTTCTTGTATGCAAGCCCGCGCTCGTACATTTTCAGGAAAACAAGCTGTTCCCACCGATAATAATCCGGATCGCAGGTGGCCAGCTCTCGATCCCAATCATAGCTGAATCCCATTCGTTTCAACTGAGATTTCATTGCGGCGATGTTGTCATAGGTCCACGTCGCCGGATGAATTCCATTTTCTATAGCCGCGTTTTCCGCCGGCATCCCGAACGCGTCCCAACCCATCGGGTGGAGCACATTTTTACCGCACATTCTTTTATATCGGGCGACCACGTCTCCGATCGTATAATTGCGGACGTGTCCCATGTGAATTTTTCCTGAAGGATAAGGAAACATCTCCAAAAGGTAATACTTCCTCCTCGAGGGGTCTTCAGAAACCTTGAATGCACCTTCTTTTTCCCACACCGTCTGCCACTTCGTTTCCACTGCTTGTGGATCGTACTTCATCATCGCCATCCTGTTGATTTATCGATTAATAAGATTCCAGTGCACCTGATTTTGTGATTTTTTACCAAACTCATCAATGTTGAGTGCCGTCTGCCGCCTCTCCGGTCAACCTGCCTTCGGCTTTAAGCATTGCGAAAATCCGGTCGAGCACACCGTTGATGAAGGCCGGAGAGTCGTCTCCACCGAAAAGTTTCCCAACTTCGACAGCCTCGTCGATCGACACCTTCGGCGGGATATCATCTCTCCATCCCATTTCAAAAACAGCGACCTTGAGTATGCTCCTGTCCACCAGCGGCATCCGCTCAAGCCGCCAATTTTCGGAGGCGGCAACAATCAAACGTTCGATTTCAGCCGCATGTTCCACCACGCCGGCGACAAGCTCCCGTGCGAACGCTGCCAGACGGCGTGAGGCACCGAAATTCTGCATGACCATGTCCATTGCCTCGTCCACCTCACCGCCGTTTATCTCCATGTGGAACAACACCTGGACGGCGAGTCCACGGGATCCCCTGCGCTTCCCCATTCCTTCCATACCTCGGGCCGATGGTCTTTTCCATCCCGTCGGCTTCGCAATTCGATCACGACAGCTGCTTGAAGAGATTCGTCATTTCCAAAGCCGCCACGGCTGCTTCGAAACCCTTGTTGCCTCCCTTGGAGCCGGATCTTTCGATCGCCTGTTCCAGAGTATCTGTTGTCAAGACTCCAAAAGTCACGGCTATGCCGGATTCCAGGGCTACCGCCGCCACGCCCTTTGAAACTTCCGCAGCCACATAATCGAAATGGGGGGTGGCCCCCCGAATCACCGCTCCGAGGCATACGACAGCATCATAGGCCCCGCTCAGGGCGCATTTTTTTGCGGCAGCCGGTATTTCAAACGCTCCCGGCACCCGAATTACGGTGATGTTTTCGTCCACGGCTCCGTGGCGTATCAACGCGTCCATCGCACCTTCCATCAGCCGCGCACTCATAAAATCGTTAAACCGGCTCACGATCAGTGCAAACCGAAGGCCTTCGGCAGCCAGCATTCCTTCGACTATTCTGGGCATCATCTACCTCTCGCTTAAGTTTTTAATAATATGTCCCAGTTTTTCACATTTCGTCATAAGATATTTTAAGTTTTCTGGACGGGGTTCACATTCTATAGGCACGCGTTCGGTTATCTGCAGCCCATAACCCTCGAGCCCGACCATTTTTTTCGGGTTGTTCGTCATCAACCTCATTTTACGAACCCCCAGGCTTACCAGCATCTGGGCGCCGACGCCGTAATCCCGCATGTCGGCCTGAAACCCCAGTTTCTCATTGGCTTCCACGGTATCCAGCCCCCTGTCCTGCAGTGCATAAGCCTTCAATTTATTGGCAAGACCGATGCCCCTTCCTTCCTGGTGAAGGTATAGAACGACTCCCATTCCCTCCTTCTGGACCATTTCCATCGATGCCTTGAGCTGCTCTCCACAATCACAGCGATAGGAGCCGAAAACGTCCCCCGTAAGACATTCCGAGTGAACACGAACCAGGATCTCCTTTTCCGGATCCAGAGGTCCCTTTACGAGGGCCAGATGTTGATAGTCGTCTATATCGTTCACGAATGCCACGGCCTTGAACTCTCCATAAGGAGTCGGAAGTGTGGTCTCGGCAACCTGATGCACAAAGCTCTCCGTATGCATCCGGTAGGCTATCACATCGGCGACGGAAGCTATTTTTATTCCGTGGGTCTCGGAAAAATGTTCAAGGTCCGGCAAGCGGGCCATCGTACCGTCTTCGTTCATGATTTCACAGATGACTGCGGCGGGCTTCAACCCTGCAAGACGCGCAAGATCCACCGAGCCCTCCGTCTGACCCGTTCTGAATAAAACCCCTCCTCTACGAGCACGCAGCGGGAAAACATGACCAGGCTGTACGAGATCTTCCGGCCTGGCCTCATCCGCGACCGCCGTCAAGATCGTATGAGCCCTGTCCGCCGCGGAAATACCGGTGGATACCCCGCTTCTGGCCTCTATGCTCACGGTGAAAGCCGTATTGAAGCGGGAGCGGTTATCGTAAACCATCAGGGGTAGCTTCAATCGATCCACGATTTCGGGACTCATCGCAAGACATATCAAACCTCGCCCGTATTTGGCCATAAAATTGACCGCCTCGGGGGTCACCTTTTCGGCGGCGATCGTCAAATCCCCTTCGTTTTCCCGGTCCTCATCGTCCACCAGGATGATCATCTTTCCTTCTCGTAAATCTTCGAGCACATTTTCGATTTTTTCGATAGTCATCGCTGTTCCATTCATTCAAGATTTTAGTAACATCTCCAGCCCGGCGCCATCAGGTTCATTTCTCCGCACAAATCCGGACAAAGATACAAATTTTTCGACATACTTCCCTACCAGATCCGTCTCTATGTTCACCCTGTTTCCCGCTTTCTTTGAAAGCAGCGTCGTGTCGGTCGCCGTCTGGGGGATAATATTGACCTCAACGAAGCCGGGGCTGCACCTGTTGACTGTCAGGCTGACACCATCCACCGCGATCGAACCTTTTTCTATAACATATCGAAAAAGATTTCGGGGTATTTCAATCCTTACATTCCAGGATTTATGTCTGGAGGATATTCCCGTGATAATTCCTATCCCGTCCACATGACCCTGCACGAGGTGGCCGCCCAGACGGTCGGACAGTTTGAGCGCCCGTTCCAGGTTCACTTCATCCCCGCTGCGAAGCAACCCGAGTGTGGATCTGGAAAGGGTCTCGGCGGATAGGTACACATCGAACGACCCCCGCACCAACGAGGTCATTGTGAGGCATACCCCGTTCACAGCTACACTGTCCCCAACCGCAGCGTCCAGCATATCGAAGCTGGGTTTTATGGTCAGGTACAGGTCCCCGCGCTCACGCTTTGAACCCCGTACCGTACCGGTACCCTCTATCAATCCGGTAAACATGTCTTTCACACCTTATTGGTTCCCGACACCCTGGATCCTCCTGCGTCCGCCTTTCAAGGCCGGCCATCCTCAGGATAGACCGGGTAGCCAACGGTTAAAAGGTCCTGGTCAATCCGCCTGACCCGTACGCCTTTCAGTTTCAGGCACTGGGACATTTTTGGAGCGCCGGATCCTGAAGCCATCGGAACACCGTCGCCTCCGCCCAGCAGGAGGGGAGCCCTGAAAATATAAACCTTGTCTACGAGGCGTTCCCGCAACATGGACCCCAACAAAATTGCGCCCCCTTCCACCAGCACACTGACGACCTGCCGCGCGGCCAATATACCCAAAAGAACCCGCATGTCAATGCCGTCATGGCTTTCAGGACATTCCACAATCTCCACGCCGGCATCCCTGAATTCCCGCCGACGAGCGGACGGGACAGCTTTTCCCACGACCAGGATCGTGCGTGCAGGATCGTCGCAGGCAACAACAGCGGCATCTATGGGTGTTCTCATATGGGTATCCACGATAACCCGGTAGGGCTGGGCGATGGTGCGTCGAACCGCACGGACGGTAAGGCGCGGATTATCAGCGAGCACCGTGCCGACGCCGACCATGACCGCATCAACCTGGTCTCTCAAACGATGAACCAAACGCCGCGACGGCTCCCCGGTTATCCATTTGCTGTCTCCCGAAACCGTAGCCGTAAAACCATCCTGGGTCATCGCCGTCTTGGAAATCACCATCGGACATCCGCTTGTCACGAATTTTATAAAGGCTTCATTCAGCCTGCGGCATTCTGGCTCCAACACCCCTTCCCGGACCTCGATGCCCGCGCCCTTGAGCCTTTCACATCCTCCCCCGGCGACGTTTGGATTGGGATCTCTCATTCCTACAACGACGCGATTGATCCCGCTCTTGATAATCGCCTCGGTGCATGGAGGCGTTCTCCCGTAATGATTGCAAGGTTCGAGCGTCACATACATTGTGGCTCTTTCAGCCCTCCTCCCGGCACGGACCAACGCCTCTATCTCTGCATGGGGTTTTCCGGCCGCCCTGTGATACCCGGTCGCCAGCACCTCTCCGCCTTTCACAATCACCGCACCCACCGCAGGGTTGGGTGAGGTGCGTCCCAGGCCTCTACGGGCAAGGGTAAGCGCGCGCCTCATAAACCGCTCATCCGCTTCGGCGTGATGAATCGTCATTTCTCCTCCCCAGCAGCAATCGACTCCACCCGCCGGCGCTCGGACTCTCCTTCTTCTCCCCTCGAACGTAAAATATCCTGCAACTCATCCATGAATTCCTGAATATCTCTGAATTGGCGGTAAACGGATGCGAATCGCACGTATGCCACCTCGTCCCATTCCCGGAGCTTCCCTATGACTTTTTCGCCGATCTCCGAACTGTCGACTTCTTTGCGCCCAAGCTCCTGGAAGTAAACCTCGAGCGAATCGACGAATTCGTCGATGCTCGTGACACTTATGGATCGCTTCTGGCAGGCCATCCGGATACCGCGTGTTATTTTCCCGCGGTCGAAAGGTTCCCTGCGGCCGTCCTTTTTCACCACCATCGGAAGCACGTCTTCCAGTTTTTCATACGTCGTGAATCTGCGGCCGCATTGAAGGCAGCAGCGCCGCCTTCGTATAGCCCGGCTGTCTTTGCTAAGCCTGGAATCGATCACTTTGTTGTCGATCTCGCCGCAATACGGGCATTTCATTTTTTCCACCTCACAAGCCGTACACCGGCCTCTTCAAACATTTCCTCCGCAAGGGGGTCATCATATGGCGTCAGGAAAAAAATATCGGCTATTCCGGCGTTGATAAGCATCTTGGAGCAGATGACGCAAGGTTGATCCGTGCAGTAGAGGGTGGAGCCTGCAATCGAAATCCCATGGTACGCCGCCTGAATGATGGCATTTTGTTCTGCATGGAGGCCCCGGCACAGCTCATGGCGCTGGCCGGAGGGGACTGAAATTTTTTGCCTCAGGCAGCCGGTTTCTTCACAATGCCGGATGCCTGCAGGGGCACCATTGTAGCCCGTGGCGAGAATGCGCCGGTCCTTGACGAGGACGGCCCCGACATGCCGACGCAAACATGTGGACCGCGTCGCCACCAGTTCAGCGATCGACATGAAATATTCATTCCAGGAAGGTCGTGCCAAAAAGAAATTCCTCTCCTGAATTTAAAATAAAGGCGGGCGGCAGGCGGGGGCAGCGGTTTGAATCCACTGCCTTCAGAGCCTTATTTCAAAGGAGGCGCGGGGGTTCTATCATATCCACACGCTTCTTGTGCCGGCCCCCTTCAAACGAGGTATTCAGAAACAGGTCCACCATCTCCATCGCAAGACCATCACCGATAACCCTGCTTCCAAAAGCCAGGATATTGGCGTCGTTGTGCATTCTGGCCATCCTGACCGTATAAAGGTTATGGCAAAGCGCAGCGCGGACCCCCTGGTGCTTGTTGGCCGTTATACTCATACCGATACCGGTGCCGCAAACAAGCACGCCCCTGTCATATCGGCCTTCAGCAACTCCCAATGCCACTTCATGGGCCACTGCGGGATAATCCGAGGACTCGGCTCCATGAACTCCAAAATCCGCGGTCTCAATCCCGTCACGCCCGCTCAAATGTTCCATGCAGAGTTTCTTTAATTGAAAGCCGGCGTGATCTGATCCTATCGCCAGTTTGATTACGCCACCGTTTCTTCTGTTATCATTCATTCTCGTAGGCCTTGAACAAAATACACGCATTCGTTCCACCGAATCCGAACGAATTGCTTAACGCTACACGAACGTCAGCTTTCCGAAGCACATTCGGCACATAGTCCAGGTCACATTGCGGATCCGGCGTTTCATAATTGATCGTCGGCGGTATGATCCCCCTGCGAATCGTCAAAGCCGTAAAAACAGCCTCCACACCTCCGGCCGCACCCAGAAGATGCCCGGTCATCGACTTCGTGGAACTGATCGCAAGTTTGTAGGCATGGTCGCCGAACACCTTTTTGATTGCAACGGTTTCCGAAAGATCATTCAGTACCGTCGATGTGCCGTGAGCGTTGATGTAGTCTACCTCTTCAGGGCCCATGCCGGCGCTCTCGATCGCCATTTTCATGCAACTTACCGCACCGACGCCTTCCGGGTCCGGCGCAGAGACATGGTATGCATCACCACTCAGCCCATACCCCCCAACCTCCGCATATATGTGAGCGCCTCGTGCCAGTGCGGAGGTTAATTCCTCGAGGACCAGGATCCCGGCGCCTTCGCCCATGATGAAGCCGTCCCGATCGTTTTCGAAGGGACGGGAAGATTTCTCCGGTTCGTCATTTCTCGTCGACAATGCACGCATGGAACAAAACCCACCGACTGCAAGGGGCGTTATAACCGCTTCGGCTCCCCCGGTGATCATCGCGTCGGCAATGCCTTCCTTGATCATTCTGTAGCTTTCACCCAAAGCGTGACAGCTTGCCGCACAGGCCGTTTCAATGGACAGATTCGGACCTCTTGCACCGAATTCTATGGCGATCTGGCCTGGAACCATGTTCGCTATGATTCCCGGGATGAAAAAAGGGCTGATCCTGCGAGGTCCCTTCTCAAGGAGAATACTGTGAAAATTCTCAAGCATGCTCAGCCCGCCAAGACCGGTGCCGGTGACTGAACCGACACGGGAAGCATTTGAGGCGTCGATTTTAAGCCCGGAATCTTCCATTGCCATTCGCGCGGCCGCCATCGCAAAATGAATGAAAACATCAAACCGGCGTACCATCTGCTTGTCAAGAAAGTCCTCGGCGTTGAATCCCTTCACTTCGCCGGCCACTTTCGACGCAAAATCACTGGCATCGAATTTCGTAATGTTGCCTATGCCGGATTTTCCTGCGCAGGCATTTTCCCAGTTTTCATTTACCCCGACTCCGAGGGGCGACACCATCCCCAAGCCTGTTATAACAACCCTTCTTGTCATTGCATCCTTCCTCTTATCAGCGGGGCCATCGGTCAAAGGATCCGCCACCGGCTCATCCAAATTTACAGAAGAAGCGGTGCCAGGCCAGACCATCTCTCCGGATCCATAAACCGAGGCACTCAGGGTGCACTTAAATCACAGGGGGTCACATCCCGCAGGCCGATTTGAGAAGCTTCCTGTTCAGCTTCCCAGGTGTCCCCGGCCCTAAGGGTTTTGCGGGAAGTCGTGCAAAAGCACCCGAGGTTATAGTTTTCGGCCGGGGCATCATCCCCGGCAGGCTCCGTATCGCCCGACCGTTGATGATAGCCACAACGGTCGAGATTTGAACGGAAATGAACTTTATTTAGTAAGCATTTAAAATTTTAAAATTTTAAAATTTTTACTATTTATTTCCTATCGCCTTTTCAATGTAGTTTATCGCATCCTGTAGCGTTCTGATGGTTTCCGCATCCTCATCGGGAATGGAAATTTCGAATTCTTCTTCCATCGCCATAATCAGCTCAACCTGATCCAGGGAATCGGCTCCCAAATCGTCTACAAAAGAAGCTTCCGGAACCACATTTTTCTCATCAACATCAAGCTGTTCACAAATAATTTTTTTAATTTTTTCATCAACGGATGCCATACAGCTCCACCTCCTGATTTTTTCGTTTTTTTCAAGCAAGCGGCCGGACGCAAACAAGGATCCCCGGCTCTGCTCTCCCACAGCCTCAAACAATTAAGCCGACCCTGATAGAGTCTGACACAAAAAAATTAAGACCCGATACCATCACATATACATGCCGCCGCTCACATGAATCACCTGGCCTGTTATATAACCGGCCGCATCTGTGCTCAACCAGTAAACCGCCTCAGCGACGTCCTTCGGGCTTCCGATCCGCCCCAGGGGTATCTGGGAAAGAAACTCCGCTTTGACTTTGTCTGGAAGCCCTGAAGTCATCTCGGTGTCGATATAACCGGGTGCTACGGCGTTAACCGTAATCCCCCGACCAGCCATCTCCTTCGCTACACTTTTAGAGAATCCGAGAATACCGGCTTTTGAAGCGGCGTAATTCGCCTGGCCGGCATTCCCTATCTGCCCCACCACCGAAGAAATCGTTACGATGCGGCCGCTTCGCTGCCTGGCCATCGTTCGAAGAACCGCATGCGTGCAGTTGAAAACACTCTTCAAATTGACCGCGAGAACCGCATCCCAATCCTGCTCGTTCATGCGCATAACCAAGGTATCCCTGGTTATGCCCGCATTATTAACCAACACGTCGACCCGACCATGGTTTTCCACAATACCGGAAAATGCTTCTTCAACCTCTTTCGTTGAAGATACATCCAGTTTCATACTTTCAGCGGCGGCTCCCAAAGACTCTATCTCTGCTACCGTCCGTCCGGCGTCCTCTTCGTCGGGATCGTAATGGATCAAAACGAGATCAGCTTTTTCCGCTGCAAAACGCAGGGCCACCGCCCTGCCTATCCCCTTGGATCCGCCGGTGATAACCACTACACGACTGTTGTCGGCCACGCCGTACCTCCCTTCCTGTCATTCAAGCTGGTTTCCATTCGTAAATGGTCCTTTTGCCCAATCCCCCGACGGAAGTCGGGGCAAGTCCGCGTCAAGCCCGACAGGATCGGGATAAAACGGCGGCCATGCTCGTGCCTGCCTGTGCCGGCGGGGCGGACAGGCTACGTACTCCACGTTGCTATCGGCCGAAAGAAGCTACGGCCTTGGCGGTTTTATCCGCAACACCCCTGGCGGCATAACGAGCCGCCATTTGAACAGCGTTTTTGATGGCTCTTGCCGAGGACCCACCGTGACAAACGATTGCGACACCGTTTATCCCCAGCAAAGGCGCTCCACCGTATACCTGATAGTCATATTTTTCGAAAAACCGACTGAAGGCACGCCGACCAAACAACCTGGACAGCTTCCCCTGAATACTTCCCAGCAGCTCATCCTTGAAAAACCGTCCGATCGCTTCTGAAACACCTTCGACCAGTTTGAGCGCCACATTCCCAACGAAACCATCACAGATCACCACATCGACGTTTCCGTTGAAAATGTCCCGCCCCTCAACATTTCCAAAAAAATTCAAAGCGCAGTCACGAAACAGGTCACCGGCGTTTCGTACGACTTCATTTCCCTTGCCGTTTTCTTCGCCTATATTCAAAAGACCTATTACGGGAGAATCCACGCCCAGGCAAACCCGGCAAAACGCGTCGGCCATGACACCGAATTGAAACAGGTGGAAAGGACGGCAGTCCACATTGGCACCCACATCCATCATAACCACCGGCTTTTTCTGCCCGGGGAAAATACTGGCGATACCCGGCCGTTCGACTCCTTCCAACCGACCGAGGACGAATATTCCCGCCGCTAGCATGGCCCCTGAATTCCCGGCGCTTACGACCGCATCGGCCTTTCCCTGCTTCACCAGGTCAAAAGCCACGCGAACAGACGCCTCCCGCTTCATGCGTACGGCCTTCAAAGGAGGTTCATCCATCCCCACCACGTCGCTGCAGTGGTGAAGGTCGACTCCGTCCGGCAGGCCTCCGGGTCCGAGTTCGCAAACCACCGCTCGTTCATCCCCCACAAGCACGGCTTCCACGCCCGGTTCGGACACGGCTTCCAGCACGCCCTGCACAACCACTCGCGGAGAGTTATCCCCGCCCATGGCGTCCACGGCGACTTTCATTTCAACTCTCTTTTTCCTTTAAGATAGTTCTGCCCCTGTATGTTCCACATTCCGGACAAACGTGATGGGGCAACACAGGTTCCTGACACTGTGGGCACTCGGTGACCTGCGGCATCCTCAGATGATCGTGAGAACGGCGCTGGTCCCTCCGTGATTTGGATTTCTTTTTCTTTGGTACCGCCATTTTTCCTCTCCCGGCGCTCGACTGAAAACGATTATGAACCCCACCTCCAGATCCGATCGTTTGCGATTCGGCGCCTATTCGGTCAATTCTTTATGATTCTTTCGATCTGTGAGCCCAGTGATGTTTTTTCCCTTTTGCAGCGGCACGGCTCCCTGTTCAGGTTGGCACCACATCCGGGACAGATTCCTGCGCAGTTTTCACTGCACAGGAGCTTCATCGGTATGGCCAGATAAATCTGTTCACGGGCTATTGCGGCAAGATCCACCTCGTCACCGGTCACGAAATCAACACCCATGTCCTGATCGTCGAGCTCCGTTTCTTCCATGAAATCGCCTTCTGCCGGAAACATCAGGTACACCTCGAAGGCGGTGGAAAAATCCTTTTCGAAAACATCCAGGCATCTGTCACACCTTGCACACAGCTTTCCGGATACCTCCCCGTTCAGTACAAACTTGCTTCCGGCCCTATAGATCGATATACTCACACCAACAGGGCCGGCAGGCCCGAGTACCTGATCGTAAGCGCCATCCGCCTTCCACGATTCCGACTCCAATGTGAAATCAAAACGGCGTGTTGCGCTTGAAATCGTATTTAAGTCGACGATCATCAGCAAAAACCATAAACCGAACCCGACGGGGCCGGTTCGGAAATTCAAGTAAAAAGTCAGTATATTAAATCATCTTCGCTTGTCAAGACAATTAATTTTCTCACAATTCTGGAACAGCATACGAATCATCCCCACCTCAACAACAGCCGATACCGATACCGATACCGACCCCGAATTCTGAATTCTGACTCCTGACTTCTCAGCAGGTGCGGGCCAAGTCAAAACTGCGTTTCGACACTCCAAATACCTCGATACCGATTCTACAGCCAAAAGACAAAAGGCATATTTTTTTCATCCCAAAAACCTGGATTTAAACCGTGCCGGCCAGTTCGCGACATGAAGAAGGCTCCTCCTTGCTCGCTTCAACCTTTTCATTCTCCGATCGTCAACCGGGTCTTCTCGATAGGCTTCAAGGTTGAACGCGTCCACGATCGATGCAATATCCCGCTCCAGGGAGGGGAACCGATCTTTCAGGCGAAGTCCGTATTCATAAGGAGTTTCATTCACGAGCCTCGGCATGCCACTCCTGCCTCCCCATTTTATGAGAAAATGAAAAAACTGACCGGCATCCTCATAGGCTTCCAAAATTCGTGAAAGCCTTCTCCGTAACGATAAAAGAAATCCACGGAAACCCCGGAGCCACTTCAGCAGGCCCGCCTTCAAAGCAGGTTTTTCCTCCTCTCTTGACGTCCTCGAAAAAAGCCAGGAGAATAAATACCATAGACCCAGCCCCGACAGGAACACCAGAACAACCCCCCCGAACACCAGGAACACCCACATCAAAATTTGTTCTACCATACCGGTCTCCCAGCCCCCCTCAGCCGGTAAAACCGAACCGCTCCCCTCTTCTGAAGAAGACGTGGAAGCCGGCTCATGCCGCATTCTGGCTCCAAGGAACAAAAATCGTAAGATATAGACAACGATGCGACCCAGTGGCTCGGCGCCGCTTTTCAATACGGCATAGCCGATTTCCGCCCCAGCCTGCAGAAGAGGCATAAAAAAAAGTACCAGGCCCGCTCCGAACACCAAGGCAAAGCCTGCAAAACTCACCAGCAAACCAATCCCTTTGTACCCGGAAATAAAGCCCTTCATAAGAGGCCTTTCCCCATTTCTGGCAAGTCCTATGGCGCTAAGCCCAAAAATGAAAAAAGGATAAATCATCACGTCAGCCGTCGGCGCCGTCAATTGAATTCCTCCCCTCACCAGGAACAGGAATTTTACCAGGAATAAAGAAAAAAGCACCGTGAGGCCCAAATCAAAGCGAGAGCACACAAGGAAATAATCGGATGGTTTTCGTGCAAGTGCCACGCCCCTCCACCACGAAGCAACCCCGAAAACAAGCAGGATTATAAACGCCAACCAATCATCGGCGCCTTTCAACCTGCTAAACAAGTCGGAAATCCATCCCGGATTAAAATAGGAAAATACGTGTGGGTTGAAGGAGGAATACAGCATGCTTGACACCCCCAAGCACCATCCCAAAATCTGGAGTCCAAGAACCCAGATGATCCTGAGCCCCCTCCCCCGCGTGATTCCGGTAAGCAAAACCGCCAGCAAAAAAACCACTGCGCCGTCAAAAAGGGGAAAGGGACGATGCGCAGCGGACATTACCAGGAAGGATCCCACGGCCAGGAGCCAGCTCAATTCCATCAAAGCCTGAGGAAGAAGCAGGGCTATGTTTCTTTTGAAGCTCATGGTTTTCCGGCCGCCCCCACGACCCGAATTTCGTCCAGCCGGTAAGCGCTTCGCCCCATGTCTTGCAGGTCTTTATCAACGTCGCTTTCCGGATCGCATAAGATATATGTCACAGGTATTTTTGCATGCTGAAAAAACCGTTCAACGCCGGATTGTGCCTCCGGCCGCTGGTATGAAAAGTAGACGCAGCTTAATCCCCAGGGAAGCACCGAGCTGTTATGAAGCATTTCGCCTGGACTTCGCACCCGATGGATGTCCAGTCTCGCCAGGATATCAAGAATCGAGGATGGGGTCGTGCTGTCCCTTCCTACGCGAAGAATCGAAGGGCCCTGGTGCACGAGACCGTTGGTCATGAACCCCACGGAGCATTTTACCTCATAGAAGTGGACAGCCAAGGAGGCCACAGCCTCGATCATCCGCTCAAAGGGCTCAAGCGCATTTTCCTCTTCGAACCGGTCCACGGCCACCAAAAGCAACACCTTTTCCTGCTTCGAAGGTTCGAAGATCTTCTCCTGAAGCCTGTTGTACCTGGCACTCGCTTTCCAGTGTATATAACGGGCGGGCTGACGATGCTGGTAGTCCCGGGTGCCCAGAATGTAGACCGGGTCCTGAACCGGGCTCTTCCTCCCCGGGAGGCCGAAAAAATCGTTTCTGGGGAATGTCATGCACTTCAGCGGAACGAGCCTTGGATATACGATGACATCAAGTTCTTCGGTTTCCTTCTTTTCCCTGCGGAAAAAACCGAACAGATCTCCTGCAACGATTCGGGCCGGTCCAATACGATGCACACCTCTTCTCGATGCAACCAGCCTATGTTCAAAACCAGCCCTTTGATACCATAGTAACCCGATTTCCTCGCTGCCGGGCATTTCCTGGGAAGGAAGCCTGAGACCCTCTACCAGGCGCATTGTAACCTTGAGCCAGACAGGCAGGAATTTGGCGTTTTCAACGGTCATCTTCAGCGTCACGGTTTCATCAGGAAAGACGATTTTCTTATCGACACAGCACGTACATTTGACGGCGGCGAGACTGAAACGGCTCCAGAATCTAGCCCCCTGCCCTACACCCAGGACCACGAAAGCCAGGATTGCAAGATCTTTCTGACGAAACAACACCGCAAAAAAAAGGACGACCCCCACCAGAAGTTCAACCGGAGGAACGATAAACAGGCTTGCCACACGATTTTCACTGTCTTCCATGAAATCATCTCAACCGGCCGTCACCGGAACAGGGATACGATCAAGGATATGCTGGAGAAAATATTCAGCCGTTCGACCCCTTAAACGTTCTTCCTCGTTGAGCAGCAAACGATGGGCCAACAACGGCACGGTCAACTCCTTCACATCATCGGGAAGGACGTAATCCCTACCCATCAATGCAGCCATAGCCTGGCCGGCCCGCATAAGACCAAGGGATCCACGGGGGCTGGCCCCGAAACGCAGAGACTCGTGATTTCGCGTCGCCCTGACCACATCGGCGATGTATTCCCGCACCGGTGTTGAAATCCATATTTTTCTCCGTGCCCGCTGAAGTTCTGCGATCTGTGAAGGGTCGGTGACAGCCTCGAGGCTTAAAAGCGGGTCTTCCTCACGAAAGCGTTCCAGGATGGCCATCTCTTCGTCCCTTTTCGGATAACCAAGCCGCAACCTGAGCAGAAACCTGTCCATTTGCGCCTCAGGTAAAGGGAAGGTCCCCTCCATCTCAACCGGATTCTGCGTCGCAATAACAAAGAACGGCCGAGGAAGAGGGTACGTTTTGCCGTCCACGGTAACCTGCCTCTCCTCCATGCTTTCGAGCAGACTCGACTGAGTACGCGGGATGGTTCTATTTATTTCATCGGCAAGCAGGATATTTGTTACGACCGGTCCGGGCTGGAATGAAAAACGTCCCGCCTGTTGGTCATAGATCGTAAATCCCGTAATATCGCCGGGAAGTAAATCGGGGGTAAACTGAACCCTCCGAAACGACCCTCCGATGCTCCTCGCCAGGGATTTTGCAATCAGTGTTTTCCCGAGCCCTGGAACATCATCCAGCAACACATGACCCTCGGCCAGCAGGGCCACCAACAAAAGCTTTACAACAGGCTCTTTGCCCACAACCACCCGGGATACATTTTCGATGATCCGCTCGCACACCGAGAAATCAAAGTCGGCGTTCACAGAATACTCAATACTGCCTGTTGCCTCTGTTCCAGGCATCTGAATTATAACCTCCATAAGGATAGATCATGAATCAAAAATGAAGCTTGCCCTCAGCGCGACCCCTTTCAATTCTTCCGCTCCTACCTCTTGTATCAGCTTCCAGTCATGCGGGCAACATTTCAAATGGACCCCCTGATCCACGTGGCGGATACAAATTCACGCGGTCAACGGATCTGAACAATTGACACGCTTTTTGCGGCCGCGTATGTTCTTTGCACAGAACGTCTCAAACGGGAGCGGTTACCATGAAATCACGAGTTGCAGTCGTCACAGGAGGAACAAAGGGAATCGGTTTCGGCATTGCTCAACGTCTTGCCGAACGTGGCTGTCCGGTCGCAGCCATCTATCATGCAGACAAACGCGCCGCCGCCGAAGCAGAAAGCAAGCTCAGAAATATTGCCGAAAGCGCTGCAGGGATCCTTGTAATCAAGGGAGATGCCGGAGATCCGATAAACGTAGCGGAAAATTACAGGAGAATCAAGCGTGAACTCGGGTCGGCGTCGATCCTCGTGAACAACGCCGGCATCATGCCAAAGAATACCTTTGAAAATATATCGGTAAAACAGTGGGATGAAACCATCCAGATCAATCTGAGCGGGGCTTTTTACTGGAGTTCCCAGGTGGTGCCCGACATGAAAGCAGCCGGATTCGGTCGTATCATCAATATTTCCTCTTTGGCCGCCAGAGGAGGGGGCGTTGTCGGACCGCATTATGCGGCTTCCAAAGCAGGCCTCCTCGGCCTCACCCGCTATTCTGCAAAGGAACTCGGCCCGTACGGCATTACGGTCAATGCAATCGCCCCCGCGTTCATCGAGGATGCCGGAATATTCACGACATGGTCCCCCACCCAGCTCGACACCTTGAAGCAACAGGTCGCCGTCTCCCGCATCGGTGCGGTGCAAGACGTGGTCCGGGCGTTTGAATACCTGCTCGAGTCTCCCTTCGTTACAGGTGTTACGCTGGATGTGAACGGTGGAACGTTCATGATATGATCAGGGAAAGGTCTGCCTGGAAAACCGCCGACAATCAGCTGTTAGCAATTAGACAGCTCTTAGCGTTTAGCTGTTAGCTGTTAGCTGTTCGGAATCCAAAAGCTCTACCTGAAAAAAAGCCGATACCGATACCGAATCCTGACTTCTGACTCCTGGCTTCTGAATTCCCAGCACGTGCGGGCCAGGTCAAAACTGCGTTTCGACACTCCAAAAAGCCGATACCGATACCGGCGCCGAAGAAGAATCGAAGACGACAACGACAGCCGCTTCGCTGACAACGATTAAGGTCAAGGGAAATCAAGGCCGGGGGCGAGACCCATCGCACGAACGGCTTCAAGCTCCACCGAACCACCGCGTTCTTTCAACCGGTCGGCGATCGCCTTTCGTTCGCCTTCCGGCCTGTTCCTGCCGACGTCGCTCTTCGCACTTATCGAAAGGGGCTTGACCTCTACGACGGCACAGCGACGA
>Ga0209164_1002243_pt1 | contig 21240 bp, 18 predicted proteins | sample MTBNYHSulfiMetaG_FD_187458 | JGI IMG/M metagenome (GOLD analysis project Ga0209164, IMG submission 187458) | Enrichment culture microbial communities from rom New York Harbor, USA that are MTBE-degrading - MTBE-NYH (New York Harbor Sulfidogenic)... | ecosystem: Environmental > Aquatic > Marine >... | reverse complement strand
CGACGGCGCGCGCCAGCTTGGCGAAGAGCTGGCCGCGGCGGATGTCCTTGGCCCCCTTCTTGTGCTTGATGGTTGCCCACTTGGAATGCCCCGACATCAGTGCTCCCCTGCCATGTCCAGCAAGAGTCTATGTACCCGCAGATCGCCGGTGAGCTCGGGATGGAAGGAGGTTCCCAGCACCTTGGCCTGACGCACCATCACCGGGTGCCCGTCCACCGACGCCAGCACCTCGACCCCCTCCCCCACCCGAGCCACCCAGGGCGCCCGAATGAAGACCGCCCGCACTCTCCCGGGAAGGCCGGCCACCTCGAGGTCGACCTCGAAGGAATTCACCTGCCTGCCGAAGGCATTGCGCTCCACGATCACGTCGAGCACCCCCAGCTGCGGCTGAACCGCCGGGCCCGTGGTGCCCGCGGCGAGCAGGATCAAGCCCGCACAGGTGCCCAGGGTGGGCAAGCCTGCGGTGATGGCGGCCCGCAACGGCTCCAGGAGCCCGAAGCGCTCTGCCAGGTTGCCCATGGTGGTGGACTCCCCCCCGGGGAGCACCAGCGCCGTCAGCCCGGCGAGGTCCCCGGCACTCCGCACCAAGACCGGCTCGGCGCCGAGGGAGCCCACGGCGGCGGCGTGCTCCCGGAAGTCGCCCTGAAGGGCGAGAACCCCTACCCGCACCGCTACCGGCCTCTGGATTGCAGCATCTCCGCGGGCGGGATCTGGCCGATCTCGAGACCGGCCATGGGGATTCCCAGGCCGCGCGACACTCGGGCCAGCATCTGCGGGTCGCGGAAGTAGGTGGTAGCCGCCACTATGGCCGCCGCCCGCGGGGCCGGATCCTCGCTCTTGAAGATCCCCGAGCCCACGAACACCCCGTCGCAGCCGAGCTGCATCATGAGGCCGGCGTCGGCCGGAGTGGCGATCCCGCCGGCGGCGAAGTTGACCACGGGCAGGCGGCCGGTTTCGGCCACCTCGCGCACCAGCTCATAGGGAGCCCGCAGCTCTCGGGCGGCCGCCATCAACTGGTCGCCTCCCAGCGTCTGCAGCCGGCGGATCTCGTTGGCCATAGCCCGCATGTGCCGCACCGCCTCGACCACGTTCCCCGTGCCGGCCTCCCCCTTGGTACGAATCATGGCCGCTCCCTCGCCGATGCGACGCAGGGCCTCCCCGAGATCCCGGGCCCCGCACACAAACGGAACCGTGAAAGCCCACTTGTCGATGTGGTTCTCCTCGTCCGCCGGGGTCAGGACCTCACTCTCGTCTACGAAGTCCACCCCGAGGGCCTCCAGGATCTGTGCCTCCACGAAGTGCCCGATGCGGGCCTTGGCCATCACGGGGACGGTGACCGCGGCCTTGATCTCCTCGATGCGGGCGGGATCGGCCATGCGGGCCACCCCGCCCTCGCGCCGGATGTCGGCCGGCACCCGCTCGAGCGCCATCACCGCCACCGCACCGGCCGCCTCGGCGATCTTCGCCTGCTCGGCCGTGGTCACATCCATGATCACGCCGCCCTTGAGCATCTCGGCGAGGCCTCGCTTGACGCGCACCGTGCCTTGCTCCACGTCGACTCCTTGCGGGGGAACACCCCGAGTCTACTGCCGGGCCGCAGGTGTCCCAGAGCGACGCGCCGCCCCGTGACGGGCCGTCAGGCTCCGCCCACGGCCTCCCGGTAGGCGGCGAGATACCCATCGAGGACCGCCGCCCGATCGAAAAGGAGAGCGCGGTGCCGACCCATTCCGGCCAAGCGCGCCGCCTCCCCCTCATCGGAGAGGACCTCGATCAGCGCCCGGCTCAGCGCGGCGGCGTCGGCGGGGGGAACGAGGCGCGCCGCCTCCCCTGCCACATGACGGAAGGCGGGCAGGTCGCTCGCCACCACGGCGCAGCCCGCCGCCAGCCCTTCGGCCACCACCAGCCCGAAGCTCTCCCCGCCCAGGTTGGGGGCACAGAGCACTGCCGCCTCGCCCAGTTCCCGCAGCTTGACCGCCTCGTCCACCCGACCCAGGAAGAGGGCTCCCGAAGGGCCCGAGGCCCGCAGTGCCCCGAGCACCCGAAGTTCGGCGCCGGGCACCGCGGCCGCCACCACCGGCCAGGCCTGTAGTAGGACATCGAGCCCCTTGCGCGGCTCGTCGCGACCCAGGAAGACCACTCGCCGCGCCGCCCGGGCAGCCTGCACCCGATAGCGGGCGGTGTCCAGGCCGTTGGGGACGATCCGCACCGAGGCGAATGCCTGCACCCCCTCGGCCGCCACCGGGCTCACCGCGGTAGCCACCGCCAGGCGCCCGGCCAGGCGGCGCAGCAGAGGCGCCGCGCCGCCGTAGAGCCGCCGCACCACCGCCCCGGGGTCGGCGTGGAAAGTGCCCACCCGCGGCGGGCCGCCGGCGCGCAGCGCGGCCGGGCCGACCAGCGGCACCAGCGGCTCGTGCACGTGCACCACCTCCGCTCCCGCCACCGCCTCCCGCACCCGGGCCGGAGCCCTTGGATCCAGGCTGATGGGGGCACGCGATCGGTTGACCGGCACGGTGAGCACCCGTCCCACGTGCACCGTCCCCGGCGGCCCGCCGCTGCCCGGAGCCACCGCCCAGGCTTCGTGCCCCGCCTCGCGCAGCCAAGCGACCAGGGATATCACCTGGTCCTGCACGCCCCCAACGGCCCCGAGGTCGTAAGGGCAAACCAGGGCGATCTTCACGGTGCCTCCCGGTCGCTGGGCCACACGGGCTGCAGCACGTGCCACTGCTCCGGGGCCCGGCGGATCATATCCTCGAGCACTCCGGCCAGGCGCTCGCTCCCCAGTTGCACCCGCTCGTCGAAGCTCCCCTCAGCCGGCACCTCGAGAGGCGGGTAGATGTGGAAGGTGTGACCCGCCCGGGGGTTGTGGTACACGCCCACGGGGAGCACCACCGCCCCGGTCCGGCAGGCCAGGGCCATCGGGCCTGCCGGGATGGTCGTCTGCTCGCCGAAAAGCACCACCGGGATGCCTCGGCCCTTCAGGTCGCGGTCGAACATCAGCGCTACCACGCCGCCGTCCTCGAGGCGCCGTTGCAGGCTCGGTGTCACCGAGATCCCGCGCCTCACGATGACCACATCGATGTCCATCACCGCCCGCATCTGCACGAACCACCGCACGAGGCGCTCGTTGGCCAAACCCTCGGCAGCCCCCAGGACCCGGGCCCCCTCGGCGGCCGAGCGCAAGCCTGCCGCCTCCCAGTTGCCCAGATGGGCCACCGCCAGGATGATCCCCGGCGAGGCGGCGATGGCCGCCTGCAGCCCCTCGAGGTTCTCCACGCGGCAGGTGTCGAGAATCGCCTGACGCCGTCGCGGCCTGATCCAGAAGGTCTCGGCGTAGTAGCGCCCGTAGAACCCGAACACCCGCCGGGCGGCACGGCGAGCATCGACCTCCGGCCCTTGGATACGCCGCTGGTGGCGCTCCGCCATGGCCAAGGCCCGAGGTGAGACGAAGGACCTCAGGTAGCCGACGCCGTAGCCGAGCCGGCGGACGGCCGGTTCGGGCAGCAGGGAGGCAAAGCCCGACAGGGCCCGCACCAACAGGTAGCCGAACAGGCCCTTCACGCTTTCAACTGCATCCAGGTGTTGTAGAAGCGCTGCAGCACGGTGATCCAAGTGAGCACGGCGAGGGCCCACACCGTGGCCGTCAGGAGCCAGGGATCGCCGACGCCGACTCCGGCCAGGCCCACCCCCCAGCAGAAGACGAGGATGCGCTCGGCGCGACCCATGAGCCCGCCCTTGCCGAGCATGCCCTCTGCCTCCGCTCGCGCCCGTATCAAGGAGATCAGGAGCGAGCCGCTGGCGGCCACCAAGCACAAGGTGACCAGAGCCGGCTTGCCCTCCACCGCCAAGTAGTAGCCCAGCCCGGTCCACATGGCCACCTCGCCCACCCGGTCGGTGACCGAGTCCAGGAAAGCCCCGCGCCGGGTCTCCGCGCGGGTGAGGCGGGCAAGGATGCCGTCGAGCACATCGAGGGTGGCCCCAAAGCCGGCAACGGGGGCGCCCCACTCGAGGTAGCCGAGGCCGATGAGCACCCCGCCCCCGACGGCGATCGTCACCCCCAGGAGGGTCACCGCGCTGGGGGTGAAGCCGAATCGCGCCAGCACCCGGGCAATGGGATCGAAGGCGCGGGAGACCCGCCGGCGGGCCCTCATGTCGAGCACGGCGGGAAGGAAGGTAGCACACGGGTAGCCGGTGCCTCGTGCCAACTACACTCCTGTGGCCCTGTAGGAGGTTTGCTTGGCCCCGGATCGCATCAGGAACGTAGTCCTCGTCGGCCACAGCGGCAGCGGCAAGACCGCTCTCGCCGAAGCCCTGCTCCACGCCGCCGGAGTAACCACCCGCATGGGGCGCATCGAAGACGGCAACACGGTCAGCGACTTCGAGCCCGAGGAGATCTCCCGCGGGTCATCGGTGAGCCTGGCCATGGCTCCCTTCGAATGGGCCGGGCATCGCATCAACCTCATCGACACCCCCGGGTACTCGGACTTCATCGGTGATGCCCGCGCCGCCATGCGGGCCGCAGATCTCGCCCTGTTCGTGATCTCCGGAGTCGACGGGGTGGAGGTCCAGACCGAGGCCCTCTGGCGAATGGCGGGAGAGGAAGGCATCCCCCGGGCTTTCTTCGTGAACAAGCTCGACCGCGAGCGTTCCTCCTACTCGCGGAGCCTGACCCAGCTGAAGGCCGTGTTCGGCACCGCCGTCGCTCCCCTGCAGGTGCCGGTGGGGGCCGAGCACCAGCTTTCCGGCGTCGCCCAGACGACCGGTGACATCGCCTTCACCTACGAGAGCGGGCCCACAGGCAAGCAGGTTCCCCTCCCCGCCGCCGTCGAGGCCGAAGTGGCCTCCTTGCACACCGCGCTGATCGAGGCCGTGGTGGAAACCGACGATTCGCTGCTCGAGCGCTACCTGGAAGGCACCGAGCCGTCCGACAAGGAGCTCGTTGCGGCCCTCCACCGCGGGATGGTGGAAGGCACCGCCTTCCCGGTGCTCTGCGGGGCGGCCACCCGCCTCATCGGCATCGACCGGCTGGCCCAGTTCATCGTCGACTACGGGCCCCGGCCCGACGAGCGCCCCACCCCGCCCCTAGCCGAGGGAAGCGCCCTGCCCGACTCCGGGGTGCTGGCCTACGTCTTCAAGACCCAGTCGGATCCCTACGTCGGCCGGATCGCCCTCTTCCGGGTCTTCCGGGGCTCGATCCCGGTAGACACCCTCCTGGAGAACGCTGCCCGCGGGGGAACCGGGCGCATGCACAACCTCTTCACCATGCGGGGCAGGGAGCACCAGGACCTCACCGAGGTTCCCAACGGCGACATCGCCGCAGTGGCCAAGCTCGATTCGGTCCTCGCCGGCGACACCCTGCGCACCCCGGGGCTGAAGGTCGCCCTCGAACCGGTGCCCATGCCCCGCCCGGCGATGTCCGTGGCCGTCTTCCCCAAGTCGCAGCAGGACGAGGAGAAGCTCTCCCTGGCACTGCAGCGGGCGGTGGAGGACGACCCCACCCTGCATATGGAGCGCCGCGCCGACACTAACGAGACCGTGCTCTCCGGTCTGGGCGACACGCACCTCGATGTCACCGTCTCCCGGCTGTCCGCTCGGTTCGGGGTCGAGGTGGAAACCGCCCTCCCCCGGATCCCCTACCGGGAGACGATTCGGGGCACGGCCGACGTAGAGGGGAAGCACAAGAAGCAGACCGGTGGCCGGGGCCAGTTCGGCGTGGCCTTCGTCCGCTTCGAGCCCCTGCCAGCCGGCGCCGGATACGAGTTTGTGGACGCCGTCAGGGGGGGCAACGTCCCCCGCCAGTACATCCCGGCGGTGGACAAGGGGGTCCAAGATGCCCTATCCCGCGGCATCTTGGCCGGCTACCCGGTGGTGGACATCCGCGCCACCCTCTACGACGGGAAGCACCACTCGGTGGACTCCGACGAGTTGTCCTTCCGCATGGCGGGGATCCTGGCCGTCAAGGCCGCCACCCCCACCCTACGGCCCACGCTCCTCGAGCCGATCATGAAGGTCGTCATCCGGGTCCCCGAGGATCAGATGGGCGAGGTCATCGGCGACCTGAACTCCCGCCGCGGCCGGGTCCTCGGCATGGACTCCGAGGCCCATACCCGGGTGATCACCGCCGAGGTGCCCTTGGCCGAGATGCAGCGCTACAGCATCGACCTGCGCTCCATCACCAGCGGACGCGGCGCCTTCGAGATGGAGATGAGCCACTACGAAGAATGCCCGCCGCATGAGACCGCCAAGGTGGTGGCCGCATCCAAAGAAGAGAAGGACTAGGTCGGGGCCGGTGGAAGACGAGCGCGCCGTCCTGAGGCACGGGGAGGCCGAACACCCTCTCGAAGTGTTCGTGGGCACCGAAGGTGAGCGCGGCCTCGACATCGGACGGCTGCTCTCGTCCACGGGGATGGTGGCCCTCGACTACGGCTTCGCCAACACCGCCTGGTGCCGCAGCGCCGTCAGCTTCGTCGACGGGAAAGCGGGGGCGCTGCGCTACCGGGGCTACCCGATCGAGCAGCTGGCGGAGCACTCCTGCTTCCTCGAGGTCAGCTACCTGCTCTTCCATGGGGAGCTGCCCAGCCTGGCTCAGCTGGCGGAATGGCGCGAGGCCATCACGGTGGAGACCCTGCTCGACGAGGGAATGCGCCAGATGTTCGACGCCTGCCCCCGTGACGCCCATCCCATGGTGCTCCTCTCCGCGGCGGTCGCGGCGATGGGGGCCTTTCACCCCGAGCTGGAAAGCACGTTGGCCGCCGAGCAGGCCGCCATTCACCTGCTGGCCAAGGTGCCCACCGCCGCCGCCTTCTCCTACCGGCGCAGCCGCGGGCTGCCCTACGCCTATCCACAACGCTCCCTGGACTACTGCTCTCGCTTCCTCCAGATGACCTTCTCCATCCCCGGGGAGGACTACGAGGTCGACCCGGTGGCGGCCCGGGCGCTGGACGTCCTCTTCATCCTCCATGCCGACCACGAACAGAACTGCTCGACCTCCACCGTGCGCTTGGTGGGAAGCAGCCGGGCCAGCGTCTTCGCCTCGGTGGCCTCCGGCGTCAACGCCCTCTCCGGTCCCCTCCACGGCGGGGCCAACCAAGAGGTGCTCGAACTGCTACAGCAGATCTATGCCGACGGAGGCAACTACGCCAGGTACCTGGCGCGGGCCAAGGACCGGGAGGACTCCTTCCGCTTGCCCGGCTTCGGCCACCGCATCTACCGCAGCTACGACCCGCGGGCCGGTGTGCTCAAGACCTTCGCCGATCAACTGGTCACCCGGCAGGCCGGCCAGGACCCGCTGCTCGACATCGCCTTGGCCCTCGAGCGAACCGCCTTGACCGACGACTACTTCATCGAGCGCCACCTCTATCCCAACGTCGATTTCTACTCCGGGATCCTGTTCCGGGCCCTGGGCTTCCCCACCCTCATGTTCCCGGTCCTCTTCGCCCTCGGCCGCCTCCCCGGCTGGATCGCCCAGTGGAAGGAGATGACCGAGGACCCCCAGACCCGCATCGGGCGCCCCCGCCAGGTCTACGTCGGCTCGCCGCGGCGGGAATACCTCCCCATCTCAGAGCGAGGGTGAACGGCCCGACTCCAGTCTCGGGCGGCGTAGCATCAACCCATGTCCGACCTGCACGCTCGCGAACGCCAGGACCCCGAGTGGGGCCGTCCCGTCGCCGATCTCATCGAGGATGACGAAGTCGTCGGCATGGCCTACGAAGAAGAAGGCCAGCTCCTGGTCGAGTTCTACCCCGACGCCGAAGGGGAGCCCCGGCTCTACGACGTGGCCGACCTGCAGCGGGTGTTGGACACCGTCGGCGCCATGCTCGGCGTCGAGCCGGCCTCGGCCGGGACCGGCACCGGGACGGCTGTGGAAGAAGCCGAGCACCCGGTGGACCTGCTCGCCGCCGAGTTCGATGAGCGTGCCGCCCGCCGGGGCCCCGAGGACGAGGGTTTCTACCCCCTGGACGCCGCGGTCGGCATCGTCCAGCGCTGCGGCGAGCTGGGCCTGGCGGTGGTGGCCATGGAGGGTTTCAGCCTGCACCGCAATGGGAAGGACGCGGTGGCCGGATGCTCCGCCGACCTGGGCTCCATATACCGAGGCGAGCCCTGGGCCGCCTTCGTGGCGGGCTGCAACCTGCAGGCGATGTCTCTTCTGGAGCGCTGGCCCCGCCGCCCCAACTTCGCGGTGACCTTCGAGGCTCAGGACGCCGCCGGCGAGGTGTTCGTGCTCTGAGCAGGCTCACCCGCCGGTCGGCGACTCCGGCCGGCCCGCCCCCTCAACCTACAGGCAGGGCCTCCTCGAGGGCGTGCTCGTCGAACACCGCCCCGCCACGACGCCGATGCCAGCGATCCCACAGCACCAGCATGCTGGGGAGCACCACGACCGCCGCCACCAGGGCGAAGCCGATGGCATAGGCGAGCACTGCCCCAAACTGCTGGAAAGGCTTCAGGGAAGAGGTGACCAATATCCCGAAGCCGGCCACCGTGGTCAGGGCAGAGCCCGCCAGCGCGCCGCCGGTATGGGTCATGGTGGAGCGGATGGCCTCCTCCGGGGTGCTGCAGCGCAGCCGGTCCTCCTGGTAGCGGTGGGTGATGTGGATGGTGTAGGGGACCCCGATGCCGATGGCGATCGAGGCGATCATCCCGGTGACCGGGTTGAAGGAGATGCCCGTCACCGACATCATCCCGAAGACCCAGAGGACCACCAGAGCCACCGGAGCGATGGTGATCACCCCCAGGAAGGGACGCCGGGACTCGATGAGGAAAGTGATCACGAGCAGAGCCATCGCGGCCGCGATGGTCAGCCCCAGTGAGCTCACCTGGGAAGCACGCAGCGACTCCACCACGCCCCCGGCCACGATGTTGTCGCTGGTGGGCACCGCGTCGACCCCGCGGAGGGAATTGACCAAGGCAAAGTCCTCGTAGAGGCCGTCGCGCAGGCCCATCGCCCCCGCCTCTCCGGCCTCGGTGCTCACCACCACATTGATGTAGCGGTAGCTCTCGCCTTCCCGGGCGGCCACCCGGCTCATCTCCTCGGGGGCGGCCTGGAAGGCGGCGTCGTAGAGGGCGGCCACGTCGGTGCCGCTGCTCACCGTCAGGTCGGCCTGCAGGCCCAGCCTCGCCGCGCCGGCGGCGAACTCCCCGTCGTAGGCGCCGGGGTCGCCCCCCGCTTCGGGCGGTGTGGCCAGCCGCCTGAGGATCGTCACCGGTGACTCGGCGGCAGCCGCGCCCCCGTAGACCTGCACCCCGGGGGTGCCCGCCATGGCGGCCTGCGCTGCCACCAACGCGTTGTGCGCCTTCGGGTCGGCCACCTCGCCCTGCACCAGCACTTGGGTGCGTTCCCCGAAGCCACCCCCGAACTCCTCGGTAATCGTCCCGAAGGTGGCCAGCAGGGGGGAGTCCTGCGGGATGAAGTCGGTGAAGGAGAAGGTGGTATCCAGCCGGGTCAGCCCCCAGAAGCCGAGGCCCCCGGCGGCCAGGGCCACCACCAGGACCAGCGCCGGCATCCGCTCGGCCAGCACCGAGGTGGAGCCCATCAGCCGCGGCAGGCTGCGCCCGCTGCTACGGCCCAGCGCCTCGGCCGGCAGCCGGCCCGCCCGTTCCGCCCGGCGGTCGAGAAGGATCCGCACCGAGGGGACGAAGGTCAGCATCAGCAGGAAGGCGGCGCCGATGCCGACCGTGGCCAGCAACCCGAAGTCGGCCACCGACCCGATGGGGCTGAAGAGGTTGGTCAGGAAGCCGACCGCAGTGGTCACCGTCGCGAGCACCAGGGCCACTCCTACCGTGCGGGTCGCCCGGGTGGCGGCGCGCACTACGCCTCCGCCTGCCCCCAACTCCTCCCGGTAGCGGGCCGCCAGATGAATCGCGTAGTCGACCCCGAGGCCGACCAGGAGGATGGGGATGACCTGCAGTATCTCGTTGAACTTGCCGATCAGGCCCAGGTAGCCGGGGCCCAGGAGCACCCCGATGCCGTTCATCCAGACGATCGACATCCCGATGACGGCCATCGCCAGCAACACGTCGGCGCCGGCCCGGCGGGCCGCCCCCCAACGCGTCAGCCGCCCCCGCGGATGGACCCAGAAGACGAAGGCCAGGATCAGCAGGATGATCAGGAAGGCGGTGCCGAACAGGCGGCCGATCTCGCCTTGTACCTCCGCCGTGTCCTCGAAGAGCAAGCCGAAGGAGAACGGCTGCACCGTGACGTCCCCGTTCGACACCTCCCGCAAGGCCGCCGCCAGGTCCACCTCGATCGCCTGCAGCCGGGAACCGTCGGGGTCCTCTCCCAGCGGGCTGAGGTTGAGGAACACCACCATGAGACCCGCGGGCGATGCCGGCGTGCCCAGGTCGGCTCGCGAAGACAGCAGGCCCAGCAACTGGGCATCGACCTCGGGCGGCAACCCTTGGCGAGCGGCGGCGAAGGCCTGCTTGACCTGGTCGTCGGTGGCCATCTCGGGAGTGATGCCCTCGGCCGCCAGCACCGCCAGTGTGGGCCCGAGGAAGCCGGCCACGTCACCCCCCGGCCGTCCGACGAACAGTCCTCCGGCGCGGCTCTCGGCGGCGGCCCCGGCCGCGGCGGCGTAGGCGCGCAACCCGGCCGCGTTCAGGACATCGCCGGAGGGAGCGGCGAACACGACCTGCACCGCCACCTCGGTGCTCTCGGCGAACACCGCATCGATGGTCTCGTAGGCGCGGAACTCCGCGGAGTCGGGAGAGAATCCCTCATTGCCGGTGGCCCGCTGCTGCTGGGTGCCGACCACGGCCAAGCCCCCGGTGATCGCCACCGCGACCACGATGACGGCTACCGGAGCCCGGCGTACCAGCGACGCCAGCAGGCGGATGAACTGCTTCAAGACGACCTCACTGCGTGCGGGGCCAAGGCGGCGCAGCCTATCGGACGGCCGAGCGAATCCCGAGCCGGCCTAGCGCGGCGGCCGGCAGTGCTGCTCGAGCCGCTCCAGGGCATCGGCCAGGGCTACTCCCCGCTCCTCCTCGCCTCCCCGGAGACGCAAGCCCACCGTGCCCGCGGCGATATCCCGATCCCCCACCACCAGCACCGCGGGGTGCTTGTGAGTGAGGGCCCGGCGGATCTTCTCGCCCACGGTGTCGTCGGCCACGTCGACCTCCGGTCGGAGCCCGGCAGCCTCCAGGGCACCCGCCACCTCCCCGGCGTACCCGTGGTGGCGGTCGGCGACCGGCACAATCGTCGCCTGCACGGGCGCCAGCCAGCCCGGCAGCGCCCCGGCGTAGTGCTCCAGCAGCACTCCCAGAAAGCGCTCCACCGAGCCGAACAGAGCGCGATGGATCATCACCGGCCGCTCCCTGGTGTTGTCCGCCGTGGCGTACTCGAGGGAGAAGTTGTCCGGCTGGGCGAAATCGACCTGCAGAGTGGTCACCTGCCAGCGCCGCCCGATGGCGTCGCGCACGTGCAGGTCGATCTTCGGCCCGTAGAAGGCCCCCTCACCCTCCGCCACTCTGTAGGCCAGGCTCGCCCGGTCGAGGGCCTCGCCCAGGGCGACCGTGGCCCGGTCCCAGAGCTCGGGTCGACCGACGTACTTCTCCGGCCGGGTAGAGAGATCCGCCTCGAAAGTCTCGAAGCCAAAGTCGCGCAGCACCATCAGCGAGAAGTCGATCAGCCCTGCCAGCTCCTCTCCAATCTGACTCTCCATGCAGAAGATGTGGCTGTCGTCCTGGGTGAAGCCCCGGGCGCGCAGCAGGCCGTGCAGCACTCCGGAGCGCTCGTAGCGGTAGACCGTCCCCAACTCGAAGAGGCGCATCGGTAGCTCGCGATAGGACCGCCCGCGGCTCGAGAAGATCAGGATGTGGAAGGGGCAATTCATCGGCTTGAGGACGTAGCGGTCGCCGTCGTCCAGTTCCATGAGCGGGTACATCGTCTCCGCGTAGAAGCCCAGGTGCCCCGACTGCTGCCACAGGTCGGCCCGTGCCACGTGGGGAGATGCCACCAGCTGGTAGCCGTGCGCCTGGTGGACCCGGCGGCTGTAGTCCTCCATGAGGCCCCGAAGGGTGGCCCCCTTGGGATGCCAGATCGCCAGGCCGCTCCCCAGTTCCGGCGGGAAGGAGAAGAGGTCCAGGTCCACCCCGAGCCGACGGTGGTCGCGCCGGCGAGCTTCCTCGAGGCGATGCAGGTAGTCGTCGAGGGCTTCCCGGCTCTCCCAAGCGGTGCCGTAGATGCGCTGCAGCTGGGGACGGTGCTCGTCCCCCCGCCAGTAGGCCCCGGCGGTGCGCAGCAGCTTGAAAGCGGCCAGCCGACCGGTGGAGGGCAGGTGCGGGCCCCGGCAGAGATCCACGAAACCGCGGTTGCGGTAGAGCGATACCTCGACCCCGGCCGCTCCTTCGGACTCCTCCACCGCCTCGATGATCTCCCGCTTGAACGCCTGGTCGGCAAAGACCTCGAGAGCCGCCTCCGTGCTCATCACCTCGCGTTCGAACGGCTGATCGGCGGCGACGATCTCGGCCATGCGGTTCTCGATGGCCTCCAGATCCTCGGGGGTGAATGCCCGGCCGATGTCGAAGTCGTAGTAGAAGCCGTCCTCGATGGCCGGCCCGATGGCGTACTGCGCCCCCGGGAAGAGGTCCAGGACGGCCTGGGCCATGATGTGCGCCGCGGAGTGGCGCAGCACCGCGCGCCCGGTGTCGGAGTCCACGGTGACCACCTCCACCGCATCCCCGTCGGCCAGGAGTCTGGCCAGGTCGCGCAGTTCTCCGTTGACTCGCACCGCCACCGCCGCCTCGGCCAAGCGCCGCCCGATCGCCCGGGCTGCCGTAGCCCCCGTTGCCCCCGACTCCAACCGCAGGGCGGAACCGTCGGGCAGGGTGATGTTGATGGCCATGGCTCTCTCCCGTGGGGTGCCGGAAGGAAGGCTAATCGTCGCCGTAACAGCTTCCGCTACCCGCCGCGTCGTGCGAAATCCTCGATCTCCGGGTTCCGCCGCCCTAGCGTGCACTCCTGCATCCGGGCAAGGAGTGGGAAGTGGCCCCGACGACGCCAGAACTCGGAGGTCGGCCGTGAACGCCCCCCTGGTTTCTCTGACCCGCTTGGTGTGGGAAACGGGGGGGCCGGATCTCCCCTGCCCCTGGTGCCGCAGCCAGACCGGGGAGGACGACGCCGCCTGCCCCCGCTGCGGCCATCGCTTCGGCTGAACGCCGAGCCCTTCGCATACAACAGGGCCTCCCCCGCAGAGGAGGCCCTGCTCTTGCGGCTTCGGTACCGGACCGAAGCCCGGGAACTCACTTCTTGCTCGAGGCCTTCTTGGCAGCTGCGGCGATCGCCTTGGCGGTGGCGGCCGCTGCTCCCCCGGTGCTCTTCTTGGCCGCCGGCTTCGGGGCCGGCTTGGCCGCCAGCTTCGCCGCCATTGCGGCCGTGGGCTTGGCTGCCGGCTTGGGAGCAGCCTTGGGGGCGGCCTTGGGAGCCGGCTTCGTCGGTTTGACCGGCGGCTTCGGCGTCGGCAGTACCACCGGCTTGACCGCCGGCTTGGGCTTCATTGCTCCTGCCGCTGCCTCCTGCATGGCCTTCATGGCCGCCCGGGTCTTGGGGCCGACGATGCCGTCGATCTGAAGCCCGAGCTTCTTCTGGAAGCGCTTCACCGCTCCCTCGGTCTTGGGGCCGAACACACCGTCTACCCGGCCGGGGTTGAAGCCGAGGGCGACCAGCGACTCCTGCAGGGCTTCCACCCGGGCGCCGCGCGCCCCTTTGGCCAACATGATGGGGGCCATGTCTCTCCTCGTTGGGGTACCAGAGCGAGGGTAGCCGATCGAAGTCGCCGACGGCCCGCGAGGTCGCCGCTTTCGTGGTGGAATGGCGCCCGCATCACGCGGACCCGCCGGCTCCCCCATCCGCCGGCGAGTGGGAAGGAGACCCGGCATGGAGGCACGCCCCTGGCACCGGTACTACGACCCCGGAGTGCCCACGACCCTCGACTACCCCCCGATCAACCTGACCGATCTTCTGGCGCATACCGCGGCGGCTCACCCCGACAAGCCCGCCCTGGTCTTCCTAGGCAAGGCCGTCACCTTCCGGGAATTGGACGTCCTCTCGGATCGGCTCGCCGCCGCTCTTCAGGAAATGGGCATCGTCAAGGGCGATCGCGTCTCCGTGTTCCTCCCCAATTGCCCGCAGACGGTCATCGCCTATGAGGCCATCTGGAAAGCGGGGGCGGTAGCCGTCCCCTCCAACCCGCTCTATACGGCCGATGAGTTCGCCCACCAGGCCGCCGATGCCGGCAGCCGGGTGGCGTTCTGCCTCTCCCTCAACTACCCCCGCGTACGCCGGGCGCGGCCGGAGACCGCCCTAGAGCACGTGATAGTCACCCGCATCAAGGAGTACTTCCCCCCGCTCCTGCGCGCCCTGTTCACCGTTGCCAAGGAACGGCAGGGGGGCCATCGCGTGGAAATCTCCGGTGATCCCCATACGTACTGGTTCCAGGAAGTCATTGCCTCGGCCCCCCAGGAACCCGAGCCGGTGGGCATCGACCCTTCCGACCTCGCCGTCCTGATGTACACCGGCGGCACGACGGGCACCCCCAAGGGAGCCATGCTCAGCCACGGCAACCTGGTCTCGAACTCCCGCCAGGGCCAGGCCTGGTCCACCGGCCTGGTCGAAGCCGGGGAGATCATGCTCACCGCCCTCCCCCTGACCCACTCCTATGCCATGACGGTGTGCATGAACCACTCCATCGACCGGGGCTACACCCAGGTGATCGTGCCCGACGCACGCGACATTCCCGGCCTGCTCAAGACGATCCATCGCTACCGGCCCACACTGGTTCCCGGGGTGCCCGCCCTGTACGCCGCCCTGGCCAACCACCCGGCGGTGCAGAAGCACAAGTACGACCTCACTTCGGTCAAGCAATGCATGAGCGGGGCCGCCGGCCTACCCCCGGAGGTCCAGCGTCGCTTCCAGGAGATCACCGGCGGGCGCCTCGTCGAGGGCTACGGCTTGAGCGAGGCCTCCCCCGTCACCCATGCCAACCCGCTGGCCACCCAGGACCGCATCGGCACCATCGGAATCCCCTTCCCCGACACCGACTGCAAGATCGTGGACGAGGAGACCGAGACCCGCATCCTGGGCCCCGGGGAGCGGGGAGTGCTCTGCATCAGCGGGCCCCAGGTGATGGCCGGCTACTGGCAGCAGCCCGAGGAGACGGCCGCAACTCTCGTCCCCGATGATGCGGGCACGGTATGGCTGCATACCGGGGACATCGCGGTGATGGACGAGGACGGCTTCTTCCACATCGTGGACCGCAAGAAGGACCTGATCCTGGCGGGAGGCGGGCTGAACGTCTACCCGCGGGAGATCGAGGACGTGCTCTACCAACATTCCGCGGTAGCCGAGGCCGCCGTCATCGGCGTGCCCCCCAACTCCCCCGACCAGAGGGTGAAGGCCTTCATCGTGCTCCGGCCGGGGGCCCAAGCCACCGAAGACGACATCATCGAGTTCTGCCACCTCCACCTCGCCCGTTTCAAGGTGCCCAAGTTCGTCGAGTTCCGCGAGGCACTCCCCAAGACCTTCGTGGGCAAAGTGCTGCGGCGGGAACTGTCGGCCGAAGAGCAGCGCCGACTAGAAGGCAGCGCCGGGGACTGAACGCGCCTTCAGCGGATCAGCAGCGCCGTAACCCGCTCCACTTCCCGGGGATGAGCCCGAGCCAGCCGGGCCTTGCCCAGGTTGGCGCGCACCACCCAGGCCAGGTCGCTATCGGTGGAGACGGCCAGGCGCTCCAGGAAGGCGAAGCCGGGACCGGGGACGGCGGCGACCACCACGCTCAAGGTGTAGCCGAGGCCCTGCCGCAGCACGCGGAAGTCCGGATCCCGCCGATTCCCCCCCTGAGCGAAGCGGGCCAGCACTACCCCGTGCAGGCGAAGGGCCGCCTCGGCCAGTCCGGGCCGGCGCAGCAGGGGCGGATCGGCCAATCCTGCCGCCACCGCCCGGCAAAGCAGCCAGGACCCGGCGGAGGCCCACGTGTCGAGGACCTCGAGCCCCTCGGGGTCGAGAGGCAGGGACCGCGCCACGGCCTGCGCCGCCGCCTCGCGTAGCCGCCACCGGGGATCCTCGGCGGCACGGCGAAGCGTCTCCCACACCAGAGGTCGGTAGGCGGGATGGCCGGCGAAGCCGGCCGCGGCCAGAGTGCCGCAGAAGGCGAGGAACTCCCCCGGGTCACCCCCCGGAGCCTCCTCCGGCCCCATCCCCGCCAGGTCGGCCGTGACCCGCCAAGCCGCCTCGGGGCGCGGCGCTTCGAGCAAGGAGACAACGGCATCGGCGAACTGCCCGGCCAGTTCCAGGTTGCCTCGGGGGCCGGGGAGATTGCTTTGAGCGCGGAGGAAGGCAGCCAGTGGGGCAGGCTCGCCGGTCAGGGCGTCAGCCAACACGGCATTCAGTACCGCCGGTTCGACCGCGGGCAACGAGGGCTCCTTCGGCGCGCCGAGCCACGCTACCGCGCTCCCTTGCGACCAGAATCGAGCCCGCGCGATAGGAGGGCGGACGATGCCAGAGATCCCGGTGGTCTTCTCGGTGATGCTCGACTGCAACGACCTCGACAAGACGGTGGCCTTCTGGACGAGCTTGCTCGGCCTCGAGGTCAAGGAGCGATTCCCCGGCTTCGTGTTCCTGAGCCGCATGGGAGGCCAGGGCCCGGGCCTAGCCCTGCAGCAGGTGCCGGAGCCGAAGGCGGTCAAGAACCGCATGCACCTGGACCTGGTGGCGGCCGATCCTGAGGCAGTCATGACCCGGGTGTTGGAACTCGGCGGCGCCCGCCTCCAGGAACACGAGAGCGACGGTTTTCGCTGGACGGTCATGGCCGACCCGGAAGGCAACGAGTTCTGCGTGGCCCCCAAGGGCTGATCCCTACCATCCCGCGAGGACGGCACGCCGCCGATCGCGGGCAGAGGAAGGGCTCTGAGCGCCGCGGCCCAGGCGACGGCCTCTGGGCCCCCGCCCTCACCTGGGGCAGGTCCGGCCTCCGGCAGTCAGGGTCCCCCTGCAGCGCCCCGGAGGCGCACGCGACAAAGCGCATCTGCGGGCCCGGCACGGGGGCCCCTCGGTGCCGTCGCCGGCGGATGGCCCTAGCGGGAGGGATGCTCATGACGCGTCTCACGAGGCTGCGAGACCTGCTGCTTCTGATACTGCCCCTCGCATTGCTGATCGGCCCGGTGACACCCCCAGTGGCGATAGCGACCGGTGGGCCGCGCACCACCACCGGCACCCTGCTGGTCGGTCCGTCGGCTCTGCTCTCCGCTTCCGACGACACCGACTACTCCAACGCGGGCTCATGGCTGATGACCGACGGCAGCCAATGGGCCTACTTCGTGGCCCCGCTGGACTTACCCGTGCCGGAAGCGACCGTCAGGCGAATCACCCTGTTCGCCCAGGACGACAGCGCGTCGGCACGAGTCTGCGCCCACTTGTACCGGGCCCTCCCCCGCAGGGCGGCGCACGTCGAACAGGCCATGGTGTGCAGCAACGACAGCGCGGCGAGCCCCCAAGTGGTGAGCACCACGCAGACCACCCCCCGGAAGATCGAAACGGGCCGACATGCACCCTGTCTGCTGCTCGGAGTCAGCGGCGCTACGGCTCGCTTCTTCGGCGTGTTGGTCACCTACCGGCACTGAGCCTCGGAGGCGCCATGGGACGCCGGTCCACGTCCCGCCGCCCCAGATCCGGCAGGTGAGCACTAAAGAAAGCCCCGCGAGGCGTCGGGCTACCGGGGATGACCTCCGTCGGACGATCGCCCATCAGGCTTCGTAGCGAATGACTACCCCGTAGAAGTTGTAGGTCGGCCCGGTTGGCGGGAGCAAAGTCAGGTAGACACCGTGATAGGCGCTGTTGACCACTCTCGGGCTGATGGCGGCAGTGGTGAAAGCCCGAGGATCAGCGGTCGACTGGCCGTTGGACTTCAGGATGGCGGTGATCGCCCCAGCCCCCGTGGCCGGCCGGGACCGGCCGAGGTGCACGGTGAAGTCCCCGCTGCCGTTGTCGTAGGCGTAGAGGATGATCCTCTTGATGGTCACCGCCGGGTAGGGGAACTGGACTAGGGCAACGTAACCGGGAAACCCGCTCAGGCTGGCGAGTTCGTATCCACTGTTCACATAGTCGAACGTGCCGTAGGCAGGGACGAAGGCGGCAGCAGGCACGACCAGGGTGTGAAGGGGACTGCGCGCTTCCGAAACCGCCGACGCCTCGCTACCGGTCGCGCCGGGCCCGACGGCGCCCGCCACGATGAGGCCCGCCACCAACAGGACGGGCAGAAGGCGCTTATGGCTGACCATGTCGTTCACGGCTCCTCCTGGCAACTGACTCCGTTGTGCTTCCGACGCTACTGCGGAACGTTTCGGGAGGCTCGGGCCGTCGCGCCGAGTCGGGGCAGATAGCCCGGACGCAACCGACGCGGGACTCCCGGCCGGTGGAGCAGGGCTCATTCCCGCTCCGATGTCTTCCCGGGATTGGGCCGCCGACGGCGACCCGGCGCCGTCGGGCATCGTCGCCGGCTGTTATCGTGACCCCTGCTTGTCGTCTCGGACTTGATCGAGCGGAGAGTCGATCGGGAAATGGCCTTCGGATCGAGCCTTCACTGGCGTTGGTGGTGCCCCGCGAGGGGCAGCGGGAAGGAGGCGCGCGCCTCCGCCGATTAGCACCGACTCGACCAGGGCCCGGCCTTCCCGCTGCAGAGAGCTGCAGCGGGCTTTTTCTTTGTAGGGAGACCCCAGACACATGACGGCATCAGGCAACACCGCAAGAAACGACCATCTGAAGATCGGCGAACTCCCGGAGCTCCACATGGTGGGCCTCGACGACGTGGTCCTCCATGAAGACCCCGACATGGAACGGGTGGCTCGTCTCGTCGACCGTTTCAGCGCCGAAGGGATCCTGAAGAACCCCCCCGTCGTAGGACGCTCCCCGGGCCGACGCAGGATCGTGCTTGACGGAGCCAATCGGATCACGGCCCTCCGCAAGATGGGGTACTTCCACGTCCTGGTGCAGGAGCTGGATCTCTCTGACCCGGGGCTTACCCTCGGTACGTGGCACCACGCCATCGAGCATCTCGGGGCCCAGGAGTTGCTGGACAACGCCGGGTCGGTGGCCGGCGCTCGGCTCGAGGAGACGGCCGAGTTCCCAGGCGCCGAGCCCGGCCTCGCTCGGTTCCACTTCCGGGATGGAAGGATCGTCACCGTTCAGGGCGCCGAAGACCTCGAGTACCGGGTCGCCCAGCTGCACCAGCTCACCCGGGTCTATCACCGGTTCGCCCACTTCGATCGGGTCAGTTACACCGACCTGAACGACCTGACGCGGCACTACCGCGACTTCACCGCCCTTCTGGTCTTCCGGCCCTTCACCTTGGACGACCTGCAGCAGCTCACCCACCGGGACCGTCGGGTCCCCAGCGGGGTGACTCGGATCCTGCTCCCCAAAAGGGCTCTCCGCTTCAATCTGCAACTCGAGATGTTGCGGGCCGGGCTCTCGGTGGAGGAAAAAGAGGAATGGCTCCAACAGGCGATCCTGGAGAAGGTGGCCGGCAAGGCCATCCGTTTCTACCGTGAACCGACCTTCTTCTTCGACGAATGAGGAAGACCACACCGACAAGGGGGCTTCAAGCCCAACCCGCCGCGTACCGTCTGCAGGCAGAGGAGGAATCGTGGAATCCATCAAGATCTTCCTGAACGAGAGCGAGATGCCCCGGCACTGGTACAACATCCAGGCCGATCTGCCCAAGCCCATGCCCCCGGTGATTCATCCGGGAACCCATCAGCCCATTGGGCCCCAGGACCTGGCCCCCCTCTTTCCCATGGGCCTCATCGAGCAGGAGATGACTCAGGAGCGCTACGTCGAGATTCCCGACGAGGTGGTGGACATCTACCGGCTCTGGCGCCCGAGCCCCCTCGTCAGGGCGAGGAACTGGGAGAAGGCCCTGGGGACCCCTGCCAGGATCTACTACAAGTGGGAGGGGGTGAGCCCTGCCGGAAGTCACAAGCCGAACACCGCGGTGGCCCAGGCCTGGTACAACAAGGAGGAGGGCGTCAAGCGCATCACCACCGAAACCGGTGCCGGACAGTGGGGCAGCGCCCTTGCCCTGGCCTGCAACTTCTTCGACATCGAGTGCAAGGTCTTCATGGTCCGGGTTTCCTTCGACCAGAAGCCCTACCGGCGCCTGATGATGCAGAGCTGGGGAGCCACCTGCATCCCGAGCCCCAGCGACCACACCGAGGCCGGCCGCAGGATTCTGGCGGAGTTTCCGGATACCCCCGGATCGCTGGGAATCGCCATCAGTGAGGCAGTGGAGGAGGCGGCCGCTCGCGACGACACCAAGTACTCATTGGGAAGCGTTCTCAACCACGTCATGCTCCACCAGACCATCATCGGCCTGGAGAGCCTGAAGCAGTTCGAGATGGCGGGCGACTACCCGGACGTCGTGATCGGCTGCGTCGGAGGCGGCTCGAACTTCGCCGGGTTCGCCTTCCCGTTCATGAGGGACAAGCTCGTGGATGGGAAGGAGACTCGGGTGGTGGCCGTGGAGCCCACCGCCTGCCCCACCCTCACCAAGGGCCTGTACAAGTACGACTTCGGAGATACCGCCTGTACCACCCCGCTGCTCCGCATGTACACGCTGGGACACAACTTCATACCGGCGCCGCTGCATGCCGGCGGGCTCCGGTACCACGGAATGGCCCCCTCCGTGAGCCACCTCTACCACGAGGGGCTCATCGAGGCCAAGGCTTACCACCAGAACGAGTGCTTCGAGGCCGCGTTGGGGTTCGCCCGAGCCGAAGGGCACCTGGTAGCCCCGGAGACTTCCCACGCCGTGCGGGCGGCCATGGAGGAGGCCCTGGCTTGCAGGGAACGCGGGGAGGCCAAGGTCATCGCCTTCAACGCTTCCGGGCACGGCCACTTCGACATGGCGGCGTACGAGAAGTACTTCGCCGGGGAAATCGTGGACTACGCCTACCCGGAGGAGAAGGTGGCGGCAGCCCTCGCCGACCTGCCCCCCATCGACTAGGTCTCCAGGACCAGAGCAGAACACGAAGTCGCCGTTCAGAAGGGCGGCGACTTCGTTTGGTGCCGGAACCGAAGACGTGGGCGCTACTGGGATTGAACCCTCACCCCCGGCAGCAACACAACCCAGTCGGCCACCCCGCAGGCCCGACAACATTGGCAGGCAAGAGCAAACAAGCCCCCCAGACGCGACGTCGCCGCCGAAAAGGCGGCGACCCGGCCGGTCCCGGAGCGGTGGGCGCTACTGGGATTGA
>Ga0209164_1002242_pt1 | contig 21242 bp, 23 predicted proteins | sample MTBNYHSulfiMetaG_FD_187458 | JGI IMG/M metagenome (GOLD analysis project Ga0209164, IMG submission 187458) | Enrichment culture microbial communities from rom New York Harbor, USA that are MTBE-degrading - MTBE-NYH (New York Harbor Sulfidogenic)... | ecosystem: Environmental > Aquatic > Marine >... | reverse complement strand
GGCTTTGAAGTGGAGCTTTGACAGCTTGCGGGCTTATGGCACCACTGACAAACGCCCTGCCTTTCGTTTAGTGTCCAGACCCTACCGCATCGGCTACAATGTCCTTGATGATTGCCGTTACCGCCGCCTGGTGATGCTGGAGCGATTACGCTTAAACTCATACTTACCCCCTTTCAAAGAGGGCAAGCGTTCAGGTCAGAGCTTCGTTATTCAATTTTTAAGGTGCTGAAAAATATGTTTTCAGCTTCATTATTTAACATTTAGTCATAAGGTAAAATTTCAAGAACTAGCACGTTTATCACCCCCCGGGCGGTACATTGGAAATTCTTTTTTGATTTCGGCGTAAGATAAAAGTGGGATACAAGAGACTAATACCCCAATATTTGATAGGTTCTGATATTAGCCTTATACTATGACTGGAGATAACGATGGCCTTTGCTAAAATTCTTATTGTTGAAGATGATCAGAATCTACTAGCTACGCTAAAATACAACCTTCTTAAAGAGAGCTATGATGTGATTACGGCCGTCGATGGTGCACAGGCTGTAGAGACCGCAAGAAGCGAAAAGCCTGAACTGATTGTTCTAGATGTTATGCTCCCGAAAATGAGCGGCTTTGAAGTATGTCGCATTTTGCGAAAAGAAATGACCGTCCCCATTCTAATGCTCACTGCCAAGACAGAAGAGGTTGACAAAATAGTCGGGCTTGAAATCGGAGCAGATGACTATATGACTAAGCCCTTCTCTATGAGAGAACTGTTGGCTCGTGTAAGTGCTATGCTTCGTAGAGTCGAAATGTCTAAACTGCAACCAGCCAGCGAGCAAGAAAAGTTGAAAATCGGTGACTTGGAGATAGACGTTGGTCGTCACAAGGCCTTCTATAGACGTTTGCCGCTAGACCTCACTCCGAAGGAGTATGACTTGCTGGCCTTCCTTGCCAAGAACAAGGGATTCGTCTTCAATCGAGAGCAGCTTCTGGAAAAGGTGTGGGGCTATGATTACGCTGGAGACACACGAACTATAGATGTCCATATCAGGTGGCTGAGGCAGAAAATAGAGGATGACCCAGCACACCCGAAAAATCTACTCACCGTAAGGGGAGCGGGTTATAAACTGGAAGGTTAGAATTGTTCCGTAGTATTCAATGGCGCATTACCATTTCTTTCGTTTTACTCATACTGATTAGTATGAGTATACTTGGATTCTATCTGTCCAACTCAAATAGAAACTCACAACTCGACAATCTACGCTCTCAACTGGAAAACGAGGCAAGAATCACTGCCGAAGCCAGTTTACCAAGTTTTCTCAGCCAGGATAAGCAGGAGATCCTTGATTCTCTGGCAAAGAGGCTGGGAGAGCAAACTGATACGAGGGTCACCATCATCTCCGTGGATGGTACAGTGTTAGGTGATTCTGAAGAAGACCCGGCAACTATGGAGAATCATGCCTCCCGTCCCGAAATCAGGGATGCCCTGCGTACTGGATTAGGTGAGAGCACTCGCTATAGCACCACCGTAAGTCAGAAGATGATGTATATTGCCGTGCCAATCTCGTATCAAGGTGAGGTTCTAGGTACCGCACGTGTCTCACTACCGCTGACAGTAGTTGAAAACCTGGTACACCGGGTTACAATGAGCCTTATCACAGCCACGTCAGTGGCTACTTTGCTAGTCATTCTGGCAGCATGGATTATTGCTCGTATAACCACCCGGCCTATACGGAAGCTTACCATTGCTTCTGAGAGAATTGCTTCAGGGGAGTTGGAGCAGAAAATAACCATAGAAACCAAGGATGAGGTAGGAGAACTTGCCCAGGCTTTTAATGAAATGTCCCTGAAGTTAAAAGAAATGGTGGAAACAATCTCAGGAGAAAGAGCCAGGCTAGCAACCATCCTCGACAATATGGCTGACGGCGTCATCATGACAGACAGTGAAGGAAACATTTTACTGGCTAACAACGCAGCGGCAAAGCTGTTTAACATCAAGAATACAACAGAAAAACCGCTCATTGAGGTAGTGCGTGACCACGAGATGGATGAGGTATTGAAGCTGTGCCTACAGACTGCAAAAACGCAGAGTGTCCAATATGAATCCGGTACGTCGAAGAGATATATCAGGGCTATCGCCATTCCAATTTCTCATGGTGAGATGAGTGGTGTCCTACTCCTATTTCAGGATCTAACCGAATTGAGAAACCTGCAAACGACAAGGCGTGAGCTCATTGGTAACATATCCCATGAGTTCAGGACACCGCTAGCTGGCATCAAAGCCATGGTGGAAACTCTGCGTGATGGTGCTGTTGATGACCAAGAGGCAGCGAGAGATTTTCTCGCCAGGATAGATGACGAAGTGGAAAGGCTTACACAAATAGTAGTGGAGCTAACCGAGCTTTCTCGCATTGAGACGGGCGAAGCGGAGCTAAGACTAGAGCCAGTAAATCTCAACTCATTAGTAGAGGAGGTTATTACACAACTCAGTCCTCAGATTGAGAGGCAGCAACTTACTGCAGAGAAAAAGACTGATACCAACCTACCATCAGTTCAAGCCGATAAAAGGAGAATCCGGCAGACGATTGTCAATCTCATTCATAATGCAATCAAGTTTACCAACCCTGGGGGAAAGATAATGGTTACGACCCGGATTCATAATGGTTCGGTCACTGTAGACATATCTGACACCGGCATAGGTATCGCCAAACGTGATTTACCGCATGTCTTTGAACGTTTCTACAAAGGTGATAGAGACAGGTCCGGGGGAGGAACCGGTATGGGGCTCGCTATTGCTAAACACGTTATCGAGGCTCATGGGGGCAGCACCTGGGTGCAGAGTGAAGAAGGCAAGGGTTCAACTTTCAGTTTTAGTCTGCCTGCTAACAGATAATTCATAATTTAACAAAACTTTAACAAGGCCTTAAATTGACTTTAAAGTTCACCCACTAGACTAATAGTAGGTGAATAAGAAGTTTGTTTAGGGCTTTTTAATTTGAGATGAAGAAGATACTTTTCGTTTGTGTACACAACTCTGGACGGAGCCAGATGGCAGAAGCCTTCTTTAATCAACTCGCTAAAGGCAATGCCACGGCTATTTCAGCAGGAACACAGCCAGCGGCACAGGTTAATCCCACAGTAGTAGCGGCTATGCGTGAATTAGGTATGGAAATTGGGAATCAGAAGCCGAAGTCGCTGACTCTGGAAATGATGGAAAGCGCTGACCGTGTAATAACCATGGGCTGTAATGTAGCAGAGACCTGCCCTGCCAGCTTTATCCCCACTGAAGATTGGCAGCTTGACGATCCCGAGGGGAATTCAATAGAAGAAACAAGACAAATAAGAGACCGAATCAAAACGAGGGTGGAGGTACTGGTTAAGGAACTTGATACGACCTAGCCGATTTAACTCTCGCAGTCCGCCGATGTAAAAGAGAAAATCGTAGTTTACTAATATTTATGGAGGTTCAAAGATTGATATCAAAAAGTAAAAAGATAAGATTAGGCTGGCTAGGAATGGCTATGGTACTCCTTGTTGGCCTAGTCGTAAGTTTGGTAGGGTGTGGAGGTGGTGATAACACGGGAGACGAAGGTGAGTTAGCCGGTTCTATCAAGATAATCGGCTCCAATACTGTAACGCCTCTATCCTCGGTGTGGGCGGAAGAGTTCATGAGCATGCACTCGAAGGTAAACATCGCCGTTAGTGGCCCAGGGTCAGGGGCTGGCATCGCTGCCCTTATCAACGGCACCACTGATATCTGCCAGGCCTCTCGCACAATAAAGCAACAGGAGATTGACCAAGCAAAAGCTAACGGAGTAGAACCATACGAGATACAAGTAGCCACAGACGCCCTATCTGTAGTGGTGCATCCTTCAAATCCGGTTTCAGAACTGACGATAGTGCAGTTATCGGCTATCTATACCGGGAAGATAACCAACTGGAACGAGGTCGGGGGAAATGATGCTGCTATAGTGGTTATCTCCCGCGACACTAACTCTGGTACCCACGTCTTCTTCAAGGAACATGTAGTGCAGATGCAGGGGCTTCCTACCGAGGATAAGAGCCTAGAATACGGCGGCGATGTGCTGATGCTCCCTTCGACAGAAGAAGGTGTCAGCCAAGTAGCGTCTAATCCCAAGGCTATCTTTTACCCTGGCCTTGGCTATGTTACTGAAGAGGTAAAACCTATAGCAGTTAAGAAGACAGCTGACTCAGCCGGCGTTCTACCCAGTGTGCAAACAGCTTTAGATGGCACCTACCCTATCGCCCGACCACTCCTTTTCTATACTAACGGCACACCCACTGGTGTTATCAAGGCTTTCGTTGACTATTGCCGGTCATCCGAAGGTCAGGGAAAGGTGACTGAGGTAGGGTACGTACCGCTAAAATAGGACAATATAATATGTTGGAACAGGCATCCAAGGCCACCACCGCTATGAGCCTAAAGAAAGGCCTCCAGCGGCGGTGGCGTCTGGGCGAAAAGTTTATTGAGAGCTGGATTTTACTGGCAGGCATACTGACTATAGTTGTACTGCTGGGAATTATTGCCCTCCTGCTGAAGGAGGGCTTGCCTGCTTTTTGGTACACTCCCCCCTGGGAGTTCTTCTTCGGCACGAAGTGGTACCCTGTCTCAGAGCCGCCAACTTTTGGTATAATGCCCTTCTTCGTGGCTACACTCTGGATTACCCTGGTCGCCACTGCCATATCAGTGCCTGTTGGTGTCGCCTGTGCCGCATATTTAGCTGAAGTGGCACCAGCAAAAGTCAGGGAAACAGTAAAGCCAATCATCGAGATACTGGCGGGAATTCCCTCGGTAGTGATGGGCTTCATCGGGCTCATGCTCCTATCGCCGCTTGTCCAGAGTGCTTTTAACCTCAACACTGGGCTATCTGGCTTTACCGCAGGCATCATGTTGTCCCTAATGAGTTTGCCCATAATTATTAGTGTCTCGGAGGATGCCCTACGGGCCGTTCCAGATGATTTCAGACAGGCTGCCTACGCCCTTGGCTCAACCAAGTGGGAAACTATAAGACATGTATCTATCCCAGGTGCACTATCAGGAATTACGGCAGCTATTATGCTGGGTGTAGGGCGCGCTATCGGTGAGACGATGACGGTGCTCATGGTAGCTGGAGGAGCTCTAGCAGTACCAATTTCACCAACAGAGCCGATGATGCCGATGACGGCGGCTATTGCTTCAGGAATTGGAAATGCTGTGCGTGGTGGTTTGCAATATCAAGCGTTATTTGCTATTGGCCTCATTTTATTCGTTGTTACCCTGGCCGTTAATTTGATTGCTGATAAAGTACTTGAACGTCAGAAAAGGAAGTTTGCGAGGTAGAAATGAGAGCAGGAGCAATATCAAAACGTCAGTTCTCACAGCGGACCGCCTTTAGTCTGCTCATTATTGCTACCATTATTGTCGTTATCCCAGTATTTGCCATTGTTCTCCAAATTATCATCAATGGTGCCAGCGCCATCAGCGGGGATTTTATAACCCAAGCACCATCACAGGCGGGGAAAGCTGGCGGTATTCTACCGGCTATCGTAGGCACTTTTTACCTGATGCTAGGTACAATTTTGTTCGCTTTGCCCTTGGGTGTAATGGCGGGGATTTACCTCACCGAGTATGCCAAGGAAAACTGGCTCACCAAGTCTATTAACCTAGCCATCGTGAACTTGGCTGGCGTGCCCAGCATTGTCTATGGACTTTTCGGGCTTGGAGTATTTGTGCTGCTATTTCACTTCGGTATGTCTCTGCTTTCGGCTAGCCTTACCTTAGCCTGCCAAGCTCTAGCAATGACTGTGACTACTTCTAGGGAAGCAATACTGGCGGTGCCGAGGGAATACAGGGAAGGCAGTTTGGCAGTAGGAGCTACCAGGTGGCAAACAATCAGACATCTAGTATTACCGCAGGCTTTCCCGGGTATCCTCACCGGTGCTGTCTTGGCAATGAGCCGCGCCGCCGGAGAAACAGCACCGATACTTGTAGTCGGGGCAGCCTTCCTCCTTCCAGGATTGCCACAGTCACCCTTTGACCAGTTTATGGCATTGCCATATCATCTGTACACAGTGGCTGCACACGTTCCTGGCATGCCCAAGAGTACTATCTGGGGTGTTGCCCTAGTTCTACTGGTAGTGGTTCTATCATTTAATGTTCTCGCTACTATCATTAGACTGAGAGCCCGTCAACGGAGGCTTAACGCATGAAGATGAACACAGTATTATCGAATAATAATAAAGTAATCAGTCAGAGCAAGACAAAGCTTAGAACAGAAGCAGTTAGTCTATATTACGGAAGCTTCCAGGCACTAAGAAATATTAGTCTGGAGATACCGGATCGTGCTATTACAGCGATTATCGGGCCATCTGGCTGCGGGAAGTCATCTTTCCTCCGCCTCTTCAATCGCATGAATGACCTTATCGCAGGAGCTAGGGTAGAAGGAGGTGTTGAGCTTGACGGTATCCCAATCTATGATAAGACTATCGATGTTGTGGAACTAAGAAAAAGGGTAGGCATGGTATTCCAGAAGCCTAACCCCTTTCCAATGTCGGTCTTCGAGAACATAGCTTTCGGACCAAGACGACATGGAAAGAATAACGTTGGGGAGCTAACGGATATCGTAGAAAGGAGTCTTCACCAGGCTGCCTTATGGGACGAGGTTGAAGACAAACTCGGGCAATCCGCCTTAGCTCTCTCTGGTGGGCAGCAGCAACGACTATGTATTGCTCGTGTGCTGGCTGTCGAACCTGAAGTCATCTTAATGGACGAACCTTGTAGCGCTCTTGACCCGGTGGCCACCCTTAAAATAGAGGACTTGATGAGAAGTCTAGCTGAGAACTACACTATCGTCATCGTCACCCACAATATGCAACAGGCAGCACGAGTATCCGATATGTCCGCTTTTCTTATGATGGAGGAAGATAGAGCAGGAGTCCTGGTAGAATATGGGCCTACGTCTGAGCTGTTTACTAACCCTAAGGATAAGCGTACTGAAGATTACATTACCGGTCGTTTCGGTTAGAAACCACAGGAGGTTTTAAAATGGAAATAAGGACAGTATTTCACAAGAAACTACGAGAGATACAAGACGACGTTCTCGCCATGGGGAGTATGGTGGAGAAGGCCACCAGTTATTCCATTGAAGCCCTGAAAGAGAGAGACTTAGATAAGGCTCATGAGATAATTGCTAACGACCTTCAGATAAACAAGAAGCGATTTAACATAGAGGAAAAGTGTGTCCAGTTAATTGCGACGCAGCAACCTATGGCCAGTGACCTGCGTGCCATTATCTGCGTCCTGAATATAATCACAGAGATAGAACGAATAGGTGACCATGCCGAGGGTATAGCGAAGATTGTAATTATGATAGGTGATGAGCCTCCACTTAAGCCGCTGATCGACATACCCCGTATGGCAGAAAAGGTAAATGATATGTTGCATCGTAGCCTTGATGCCTTGATAAACAGAGATGCTGATGTGGCCAAACAGATCGTTAGTGAAGATGACGAGGTCGATAACCTTTATGACCAGGTATTCCGTGAGCTACTAGTCTTTATGGCTGAAGATCCGAAAACCATTACCAGAGCCACACGGCTCATCTGGGTGGCACACAATTTAGAACGCAGTGCCGACAGAGTAACCAATATCTGTGAAAGGATTGTTTACCTGGTAACGGGAAAGATGGAGGAGTTGGGAGCCTCCAAGTATTAAGGAAACGCTAAAGCTATTTATACATCGTGTTCCACAATTACTCATTTGGTGACCCTTAAAGAACTTAGCTGGATCACAGCCTGTCGCCTATTCTTCAACTTTTAAGCTACCACAAAAGAAAGTGGCTATAGACAAGAACATTAGACTAATCATAAACTTACATTCAGGAAAAGCAAGACTGCGAGAGAATGGAATCACTGAAACAGAAAGCCAAGAGTCTCAAGAATGAGATTTACATCCTCTATTTAGCCTACCAAGACCCGAGAGTCCCCTGGTATGCAAAAGCCTTTATGTTGGTAGTAGTTGCATATTTTTTGAGTCCCATAGATTTGATCCCAGACTTTATACCAGTTCTAGGGTATTTCGATGATCTAATTATCGTGCCAGCAGGAATCTTTCTTGCTCTAAAGATGATTCCTAAAGATGTTATGGAAGATTGCCGGAGAAAGGCTAGGTCTGAGCCAATTGCCGGTAAGGCTAAGTGGATTGCCACGCTCGTAATTATTTTAGTATGGCTGTTGGTATTGTACTTCCTAATCAAGCTTATTTGGCAGTTATTTGCCTAATAGTAGTCAATGAATTCCTCAATGTCTCAATCAAGTAGATTGGTATCTACGACGAATTGAAAAACCCGAATGTAAGCTAGCCCGAATCCGATGTAGAATAACGAGAATAATCGTATTCGGCGACCGCCGGATGGAGGTGTAAATGGTCAGGAATAAAACTGAGAAGAGTAATTACACAGAACCAAAGAAACCGCGTGGCAGGCAGCAACAAACTCACCAGGCAAACGAGCCGGCATCTGATGGCTCTGCTGAGATATCGGACCAGCGCAAAGACTTGTTCAACTCGATGATGCCCATGATCATGATGATTATGATGATGGCCATTATCGCACCCATGATGAAACGTACAGCCCAGAATGATGAAGGGTTGAAAGACCATTAGCTTGACAATCTGGAACTCAAAATAAAGCTTCGTCCGTTTTAAAAAGCCCTTACTTGTCATAGATGAAGCTTCTAACCCGACACACCGTACACCAGGTAGTGTGCCCACCGCGGCATGGCTTTTTCTCCGGCTCATGCGGGCATAGCTTGCCACCGAAGTGAATTCTCTGCAGGAGTATCGGGTTATCGAAAAATGTCACCGCTCCGCAGCTCGGACAGTGGACCATGTAGCCTTTCTCTATCTCAAAGATAGCTGCCTTTGCCCCACATGGACAGTCAAGAGTATATTCAGTGGGCTTCTTCTTCCTTTTACTTGCAGGCATATTACTCTCCCAAGCGTATATTAAGAGGCAGTTGTGTCGACCAACCATGGTAATTGTAGATCTTGATATCGTATTCGAGGACAGGATAACGACAAACGGGGCATGCTACCGGCGGCTGATCGGTCCAAAAATGATGATTGCCTTTTGTCTTATCAAAGACTCCGGCCACAGTGCTGGCGGGATGCATACAGCGCATTAAAAATACCTGGGGCCAGGTTGAGAGTTCGTCCAAAAGGCCATGAAACGGGAAATAGCGCCGGTGAAACCGTCTCAAGTCTTCCTCGTAAGCGACATTGGCCTGCAGCCGAGTAAGGATATTCTTCAAATTGCCACTTTCTGTGGTTATTGCCTCCTTTTGCGATTCAAGGCCCCTAATCTCAGAGATGAGTCTTTCTCTTTCTTTAGTAGCTCCATCATGTAGTTCATCCAGGTACTTGTTGAGCGAGCCATGTTCCTTCAGGCCTTCAGCGAGTTGCTCTCTGACATTCTTGTAGCCGGCGAATTCTCTGGCCAGGTTCAGAGCAAGTTCCAGGGTGAATCCATGACTCTCAATCTCTGTCTTTATCTTACCGGCAGTGCCTATTTCTTCCTTGCTGATACTGGCCTGTTGATAGGCATCTTCGACTTCTTTAGAGATACGTTGTTTTTCTTTCTCCGTTTTTCTAATAAAGGTTTCCAGCCTTTTTTCCGCAGTCGAATACTCGTTCCTGATCTGCGCGAGTTCTTGTCCGGCCTTTGAGGCTGCGTTCTTTGCTTGCTCGTACTCAGTACTGGCGTTCTTAATCTGCAATGCTAAGTCATTCGACCTTTGCTTAAGAGCAGATATCTCCTGTTCCAGCTTGGCTTTCTGGTTTATCAGTTTCCCACAGGCGTCGAGAGCTTCCGTACAGGATATCCTTTTTTCTTCCTCCAGACGTATCAATCCCAATACTGCCTCAAGATATCCCGAATCGGTGATGCGCTTCTCCAGCTCCATCAGGCTCTCAAAGTCATCCTCAGAAAAGCCCGGGCAGTGAACACGGGCTATCCTGACGGCGTCTCTAATCTCATCGGCGGTAAACTCGTTATCCATTGTTAGTCGCCTCCTTTACCCATTTGCAATGTGAGCCGAATGGCATCTTCCAAAGTCATATCGGCTCTTAAACGTGATGCAACCTTTCTCACCATTTCCCCGGCTTCGGCAGGCTGATAGTCCATACTTACTAGGGCGCTTGTCAGGTTTTCAGTGGTAACCATCTCTTTGTTGGCCGGTACCGGCTGGCTGGAGTCCTGAAAGGCGAGACCAATCAGGCTTCCTGCTACCAGTGGTGACACACATCTGCCCTGGACTCCGAACTGACACAGCCAGGATACTACCGACTGATATTTGAGTATTATTGAAAGTTCATTCACGAAATCGTTGGGAAGGCGTACCGGCTTGGTGCCGGGTACCTCCCAGGTAGTATAACCGGCGTCCTTTGTTACCATAGTGAATCTTCCTAAATCCTTTTCAAGAAGGGCATGCAAGAAGACTATCGGAATGCTGAGTATCTCGGGTTTGCCGACAGATCCAACCAGTGTAACCAAACGGGAATCACCGGCGGTTCTAACCGCTGCCGCGGCAACAAGATAAACATTGACCTCGATTACGAGCTGGTGAACATCCTTGCCCTGGAACTGTAGTTTAAGTATCGGAACAAACCACCGGTCTGCTCTCCAGGTAGCCTTGTTACCATACCTGCCTCTAATAGAGGACCCGATGAGTTTATCAACTTCGGTGCCGGTCTTAGCGCTTTCTGCCACCGAGGTGAGCATGTCGACTACGTCGTGACTCATTGGCCCTATGCCTGCTTCCTGTAAGGCTACCGACACTGCTTCTTTCTGATTACCAGCTCGACTGCCCGTAAGTATCTTCATTTAGCCTCCATTTTCATCTATTCCACCTATGCTATCTATACTATGCTACCTATACTACCTATGAGCCTATTAGACTTTTAAGGACTCTGCTTATGCACCCTGTATACCGCTATTATTCTCCGGGGGATGGGGTAACCCACCCCCCTCTTTCTGCAGACTGAACATGAATTCTCCTCGGGCCTCCGGATGGCAGCAGCCGCAGACCCATGCCCCGTCCATGCGGCACCAGTTATTTGACCCGCAATCGGGACAGGGATAATCAGGTTTATTGTTATTTTTCGACCGTGTGAAATAATCCGTGCCAAGTGTGCCAACCGTGCCATGACCATTGTCTCCGGGAGGCTTTTGCACGGATGGCACGGATGGCACGCTTCCAGGTACACGGTGAAATTTATTTGATTTTAAGCAATCCGGCACTTCAGTCGGCCTTTCTCCCTCTTCGGAATAGTAGTATCGCGATACTATCTCAGACCACGTCTGCGCGTCGGAGACACAGTAAGCCCGAGTACGTTTCCTGGTCCGTTGCCCATCCTTGTTGATATCTACCGACCGCCATTCAACCTCGAAACCAACGCTCGATAATGTCTGGGTAACCATCTTGGCCGAGCTCTTTACCAGCCGGGCAACCATAGTCGGAGTGACCACCTGTATCTTCCCAGCAGAATCGAAATAACCTGGGAATTCTTCCTCAAGGTCTGTGTTGCCTGCCGCGATACCCCATACAATATTGACCAGTGTTCCTTCCCAAGATAATGACCTGACTTTTCTCACCTCGTTCTGGCGCCTTGCCAGATATTCTCTGAACAGCTTCGTTCCCTCCGGCAGCAGCTGGCAGACGATGGATAAAGGCATGGCCAGCTGACGCAGCCGCGGCTCGATATCCATGTCGTCAAAGGTAACCATCCTGTTGCCGTCGACCTCATTGAAATGATGCAGCATGAAAAGGGCCAGCTCGTTTCTCAGCTGCTGCATCTTTGGATAATAGTCTTCCGGTAGAATAATAGGGATCTTTCGATTGGTGGTCTCGTGAGGAGAGATAGAAAGAACCCTGGCTTCGGTCGCATTGTCCTTAAACGGCTGCCGCATCGCCAGGATCTTCGGAGAGAAGGGGTCAAAAAACTCCTGAAGTCTGGGATTTTGCTTGTCGGACAGTACGTAATATTTACCGCGCTCGAAGCCAAGGTTCAGGTACTTAACGAACTGCGATTCCTTATCACCGGTGGTATCGGCCTCGTCCATGATAAGAGTGCCTCTCCACCTGTTATTCAAACGGGCAATACCGCTGAAGGTACTGGCGCCACTGGCAAAGACAGGATAAAAACATAAGTCCCCGACTACTTTCTGGGTCCGGCTCTTGCCTTTGCCGGTATCGGCCAGAAAGCGAAGATAGCCCAGCGTCTTCACCTTGGTGTAGAACCAGGTAAAAATGGTGTAATAAACGCAGAGTTCAAGGTCCAGATCAGGCAGGTCGATGTAGCAGGAAAGATGCTCCCTAATCTTTGAGAAGAGTTCATCAGGGCTGAGGAGCCTGGCAGAAGTAATATTTTCGTCCGGCAGGCCCACAATATCGATTTCTTTACTCTCTATCGTTGGTAAAGAACGTGGCCTGATATTCTGACCTGATAGGGGGAGCTCTGTAGCAATCTTAACCTTTCCCTGGTCATCCAGGTAGGCGAAGCCGTAGCCGCCATCGTATTGCCTTGTTTCGAGATACAGCCTCTTATTGATATAGAGGAAGGTGCGCTCAATCTCTTCCTGCTCTGCTTGCGTCACCGCTTCTTCAGCCGGCACTGCAAGGCTTTTCAGCTCTGCCAGTGAATGACCGGCGACAAGATAGTCATCAACTCCTATCTTGCCACCATCATTTCCCTGGGGAAGAAGTACGATAGAGACATTGGCTTTCTTTCTTTTCAGAAACTCAGCCAGCCTTTTCACTGCCTGGGATACACTCGGGTTAGTCGCATAGTCTGAATCAAAGGCGAGGAATACCTGCCGGTTATTCAGAGCGATGCTGTCAAAATCAGAGGAAGCCGTGATACCGCCGAGGCTATTCTTCGCCCGCCAGTTCCAGACCCCGGTCATGTCAATAACACATTCTCCCAGCGAGGCTAAGGCGTCAGCTTTTTTCACACCTTCGGTTATCCAGAGGGGAATGGAGGGATCAGCCAGCTGCTTCTGACAGGATGGCGGGCAGTCTATACGGTTGGTGGTGCCTCTGGGAGTCTCGTATTTGACTGGTCTGCCCTTGCTGTTAAGCCTGGGGCTATCGGGACGAAACTGATAACCGACGATATCAATGCCATCGACACCCCAGATGGGAATGAGAAGTCCCGGAACATGGCGCTGTGCCGAAGGGAAACCCAGTTTGACCAGCTCTGATTTTCCAAGCAGGCTGCGGTAGCCGCGTTGCTTGATGATATCCGGACTGATACCGCTGGATTCAGTCAGGTGACGGTAATGGGTGGCCAGGAGGTCCGGTACATCTTTAGCAAAGACTGAGCTAGCGCTCTTCTCGTTCTGCATCTTTGTTCCTTATAGTTAATTTCCTATTCTCGATTCGCTGTCACCTTTAGCTTGTTGCTGGAGGTACTCTTCAAGGGCTGCCACAGGGATGACTACGCGCTTCTCCGACAGGTGTACGTGCGGCAGCTTGTCGGCCTTGACCAGGTCATACAACAGGCTCTTACTGCAGTGGAGGGCATGCGCTGCTTCGGGTATGGAGTAAACCAGTCGGTCAGTCGCCGTCTTTTCCATCCCTGTTTTCCTCCGGGAATAACTCGCTTTCGGAAACGTTTAGAGCTTCGGCGAGCGCTTTCTTAGCCTTTGGCCAGGGAGCCAGCGTACCCCGCTCGAATGCACTGATGTTCTGCCCGGCCATTCTGGACCTCCAGGCCAGCTCGGTCTGAGAAAGCCCAGCCTTTTCGCGGTAATCTTTGAGTCGATTCTTTATCATAACGATCTCCAAAAATACTTTTAATAAACTATTGACATATTTCAGTCTTTCTACTAATATTAAGGGAACATATATCAATAACACAAGGCATATTTATTAACACATAAAGGGAATAATAGGAATGAATATCAAAAAGTCCGGGAGGGGCCCTAACATATCAAACACGGTAAGACAACTAATCGTCAGTCAGGCCATACATGATAGTAAAACAATGCCGAGACGCGCCTTGGCGGTACGCCTTCAGGAGCTTATTCAAAGAATGGGAGAGGTTTCTCCGACTGAAGATACTCTGGTGAAGATGATCTCCGAAGCCAGAAACAAACAGCCGGGCGAACTCGAACGTCCCTGGAGCATCGGTGCCTGTTCACAATACGGCATACCGGCTGAAATAGTTCCGTTGCTTATCAAAGTTCGGCAGTCCCGCATACTTACAATGAAAGATCTCGATCTTCCTCCAGTAAAGCTAACGATTAGAGAGGCTCGTTGGTTTGCACGACTACAGCCAGCGGTTGAGGCACTAGTGAAAACGCGATACCCTTTTGATGTAGATTGTGCGTTAAGTTTTCTAAAGGAAGTTGTCAGTTTTTACGTGGAAAAGGAACAAGTGAGCGAGGTCCTAAACGAACAGTACCCAGACACCTCTGAACTGGATGAAATGATATTTGTTAATGAAGACCTTTCGTTTGGTACACTCTTTGAAGCTTGGTGGAGATTGCGAACTGATGAACAGAAAAAAGACATTTTCAGAGCTCTTGAACGAATTAAAAAATCAACAGTCACTGAACAAGAATCAAAACTGGGCAGACATCTTACTGATTCCGAAATTGATTGGATTAATAACTATTTTGCCGCTGCCACAAACGGCCCGCGCTCATTGAGTGAGTGGGAGAAGCAACACCCAGCTTCTCCACAACTCAGGGTGTTGCCGCTCAGTTGGGTAGTCGTCTACGCACAAGTAGTGGAGGATAAACAAAATGAGAGGAAGAATAATCAAACGCAAAGGTAGTAAAAACTACACGATAGTTCTCCAGCTAGGGTTGGACCCATCCACCGGCAAGCGTAAGCAGCAGTGGATAACGACCGGAACTTCAAAACGTGAAGCTGAAAAGCAAATGGCCGATCTAATTCATCAGATGGATACTGGGACCTTCGTGAAGCCTAACAAGAATGCATTTTCCAAATACCTTGAAGAATGGCTTAAGGACTATGTGTGGCCTAACCTTTCCCCCAGGACAGCAGAGGGCTATGAAAGCATTGTGCGCTGTCACCTTATCCCAGCCCTTGGGAGTATACCACTTGTTCAATTAAAGCCTGAGCATCTCCAGCGTTACTACTCTGAAAAACTGTCAACTGGTCGCCATGACGGGAAGGGGGGACTGAGCCGGACAACGGTTTCACATCATCATACTTGTCTTCACCGTGCTTTGAAAATGGCTCTTAGGTGGGGTCGTATAAGCCGCAACCCCGCGGATGCCGTTATCCCCCCACGTCCACAAAGGTCAGAGATGCATACCATGACTGAAGATGAGATTAATATTTTTCTTGAAGCTGCCAAAGAGACGCCCTATTATGTACTATTCTATCTGGCATTGTTTACAGGGATGAGGAGGGGTGAACTTCTTGCACTGAGATGGTGTGATGTTGATTTATTATTATGCCAGGTGCACATTACTCGTAGCCTTCATTACTTGAGAACTGGTGATATTGTCTTTAGAGCTCCCAAGACAACCAGAGCTCGACGCATGGTGTCGCTGCCCCCATCTTCTGCCTGTTTGTTACAAGAGCATAAGGACAAGCAAGAGGCTCAGTTAGGGATGACGCTCAAAGAGGATGACCTGATATTTAGTGACCATGAGGGTAAGCCACTACTCCCAGATACAATAAGCCATGCCTGGGCTAAGCTGGTGAAACGAGCTGGCCTTGAGCACATTCGGTTGCATGATGCACGACATACCCATGCCTCCTTATTACTCAAACAGAGTGTACATCCTAAAATAGTCCAGGAGAGGCTAGGTCACGCAACCATCTCGACAACTCTTGACCTCTACAGTCACGTTTCCCCGGGACTTCAGGAAGCGGCTGCCATAGGCTTTGACAAACATGTAATTCGGCGTGAAAAAGAAGCAATCAATAAATAAATTCGTAGCAAATTAGTAGCAACGGCTAATTATGTATAGTAATGGAATCCTTAAAACAGGAATTTTAGCTTCAAAAAATGGTACCCCTGGCGCGACTCGAACGCGCGACACGCGGTTTAGGAAACCGCTGCTCTATCCACCTGAGCTACAGGGGCCTATCTGGTGGAGATACGGGGACAATAAGCAGAACTTTCAATCTGGAATTCATCGTTCCGCATAACCATTGGCGTTCACTTATTGATATACTGCATTAACTCTACTGGAGCACCGTTATCTTCAATGAATGCAACCACGACTCCTTCAGACGGGCTGTTTGGTTCTATGATAATGTTTTCCCCCTTTATTGCTTCGGTCAGATTGTCCACTTCAAAAGCAACGTGGGGAATACTTTTTACGATTTCCGGTAAGGGGCATTCAGGTTCGAAACGCATCCATTCAATTTTGTAAGGGCTTTCTTCATATCCGCTGACATACATCTTGAAACGCGGTAAGTATATTTCTCTGGCTCTCCTGCAATTTGTTGGAATACCGATATGGTTATACTTTAACATGGAACTAAAATATCAGAAAATTCCAATGAATACAAGCAAGACAGGGTCTTATTCCATGACTTTAGCTTCAGGTTTGGTGGAGATAGGGGGATTCGAACCCCCAACCTCTGCGATGCGAACGCAGCGCTCTCCCAACTGAGCTATATCCCCACATCACCTAGAAATTATAGCACACTCTTCCTTGTCAGTCAGTAGCATTATTGCTATACTAAATGGGTTGCTGAGGGTAAGAGACATTATGAACTACGAGACTATCATCGGGCTGGAGGTACATGCGCAGCTACGAACCAGGAGCAAGATGTACTGCCGTTGCAGTGTTGACTATGCCAGCACCCCGCCCAATACTCATGTCTGCCCGGTGTGTTTGGGTATGCCTGGAGTGCTGCCGGTAATCAATAAGCAGGCTATAGAATATACCATAATGACGGCTCTGGCCTTAAACTGCACGGTTTCTGACTTTACCAAGTTTGACCGCAAGAACTATCCCTATCCCGACCTGATGAAGGGCTATCAGATTTCACAGTACGACGCTCCCGTTGGGCTTGGTGGCTGGCTTACCATTGAAGTTGACGGGCAGGAGAAGAAAGCAGGTATCACCCGTGTCCATCTTGAGGAGGATGTGGCCAAACTGGTGCACCGCGCTTCCCCCGACGGGGAGGATTACAGCCTGGTTGATGTTAATCGCTCTGGAGTACCGCTGATGGAGATTGTCGGTGAGCCTGACCTACGCTCTCCTGAGGAAGCCAGACAGTACCTTATCAAGTTGCACAGCATACTGCAGTATCTGGGTGTATCCACGGCTAATATGGAGGAGGGCAGTTTCAGATGCGATGCCAACATCAGTATTCGCCCCGAGGGCGGCAGCGAGTATCTGGCCAAGGTTGAGGTCAAAAATATGAATAGTTTCCGCGCGGTCTACCGGGCGATGGAATACGAAGCTGAACGACAGAGAAAGGCCGCCGAGGCGGGCAAGAGACTGGTTCAGGAGACCAGAGGTTGGGTGGAGGAAAAGGGAGAAACGGTTTCTCAGCGGAGTAAGGAGTATGCCCACGACTACCGCTACTTTCCTGAGCCTGACCTTCCTCCCCTGGTCTTGAGCCGGGAGTGGGTCGAGGAAATAAGGTCGAGATTGCCGGAGTTGCCCGAAGCCAGACGTGACCGGTTCATGGCTGAGTATGGCCTGCCACTCTACGATGCCAGCTTGCTTACCAGTTCGAGAGCCATGGCTGATTATTTTGAGAACTGCTTAAAAGTCGGCAGGGAAGTGCCACCGAAGGAGATAAGCAACTGGCTCCTTGGCGAGGTAAGCCGGATAATGAATGCCCATAACATAGACATTGATGGGTTCAGTCAGAAGGTGCGTCCGGAAGGACTGGTCAAACTGGCCGTTCTTAATTCACAAGCGGTAGTAAATACGGCCACGGCCAAATCTGTACTTGAGGAAATGTACCAAACCAGTAAAGAAGCCGATGGTATTATTACCGAGCGGGGTCTCAGTCAGATCAGTGATACTCAGGAGCTTGAGGAGGCTGTGGCTCAGGCGGTGGCTGATAATGCGCAGGCTGTGGCTGATTACAAAGCGGGGAAAGAGACAGCACTCAGGTTTCTTGTGGGGCAGGTAATGAAGGTTACCAGAGGCCGCGCCAATCCCCAACTGGTAAATGAGTTGCTCAAGAAAAAGTTAGAGGAAGAATAAAGTGCAAACCTACCTTATGATAGCCCAGATTGTGATAGCGGTAGCTTTGATAATAGCTGTCCTGCTTCAGGTGCGAGGTGGTGGGCTGGGGGGTATCTTTGGTCAGCCTGATTCCGTCTACCGTACTAGGCGAGGTGCAGAAAAGACGCTATTTCAGCTCACTATTGTCCTGGTGGTTCTCTTTATCATTATTGCCATAGTCGCTATCAGAGTTGGTTAAGAACGGGTAGCGGTAGTACTGAGAAATTGGCATTGGTGCCATAGTAACTCTGGCCATTGCTTTCGGGCTACCGCTTCCTTTGTCGCCATGATAGAAGGAGTAATACTGATGAAATGCCCTGTTTGCCGGAAGGATGCGAAAGCCCATATCTACTACTGTGCTCGATGTGCGGTCTACGTCCATGAGAAATGCTGGTCAAAGCATGTGGCTATAGCTCATAAAGAGAAGTAGTCAACTTTAGTCGGTTACAGGAGGGAGAGCAGGTGAAGAAGTGGTTATTGGTTATCAGGGCACCGTTTTTACCTCTATCTGTGGTGCTGGCGTTACTCGGTGCCAGTGTTGCCTGGTATGAGTCACAGGAGTTTGGTACGGCCTTCCATCTGGGCTACGCATTCCTGGCGGGCTTTGGGTTGCTGCTGGCCCACATCAGTGTTGATGTGCTTAACGAGTACTTTGATTACACGAGCGGGGTAGACCTGAGAACCCGGAGGACCCCCTTCAGCGGGGGCAGCGGGGCACTTCCTTCGGGACTCGTTACACCGCGGCAGGCATTATGGCTGGGTGCAGGCGCTCTGGTAGCGTGTGTACCGATAGGTATCTACTTTTCGATAACCAGCGGCTGGTCGTTGCTACCATTGCTTCTGGTTGCCGCCGCCCTTATTGTACTCTATACCCCCTTTATCCTCAAGATGGGCTGGCCGGAATGGGCTCCCGGGGCGGGGATGGGGGCTTTGCCTATTCTCGGCGCCTACTTTGTCCATACCGGTGAATACACTCTGCCGGTGGTTATTGCCTCAATACCCTCGGGGATACTGGTGCACAACCTGCTGCTGCTCAATGAATTCCCCGATGTGGAGGCCGATGCCAGTGCCGGGAGAAGAACGCTGCCTATTGCCATCGGCGGGAGAAAGGCGAGTATCGTCTATTCAGTGCTGACGGGGCTGGTCTACCTCTGGATAATTGGTGGCGTGATTACCAGCCTGATGCCGCTCTTCTCGCTGCTTGGGCTGGTCACTCTGCCCTGGGCAGTGAAAGCAATCCGGGGTGCTCTACAGTACCAGAACCTGGATAAGCTGGTGCCGGCCTTGGCCAGCAACGTTATGGTGGTACTTATAACTCAGTTGTTCATGGCTATCGGCTACATTCTGGCTGGAATCTACTAAGGTACTCGATATTATAGTGGCTGTTGATTTAATTTTACTGCATGCACCCAGTGTCTATGACTTTCGTCAGAAAACAATTCTTTTCGGACCGGTCAGTGACCAGATACCATCTTCCCCGATTTTCGAGATGTACCCCATTGGTTTAACCAGCCTGGCCGAGTATCTGGAGCGTGCCGGCTACCGGGTGCGCATTGTAAACCTGGCCGTACGCATGCTCAACGACACGAATTTCGATGCCGAGCAGATGATTGCCCGCCTGAAAGCACCCGTCTTTGGCATTGATTTGCACTGGATGCTGCACTGCCACGGCTCAATTGAGGTGGCCAAGCTGGTCAAGAAACACCACCCTGAAGCCAGAGTGCTCTTTGGGGGGTTTTCATCGTCTTACTTCTACCGGGAGTTGATGGACTATCCTGAGATAGACTACGTGCTGCGGGGCGACTCCACAGAAGAGCCCCTGCGCCAGCTGATGGACTGCATACGTGGTGGAAGTGAGCCGGAAGCGGTGCCCAACCTTGTCTGGCGGGATAGTAAGGGCGAGGTGAGAGAAAACCCCTTTTCTCACGTTCCGGATGACCTGAGCCACATTATGGTTGACCACTACGCCAATACCGTGCGCTCAGTTCTCAGGTACCGTGACCTGGCCAGCTACACACCTTTTCAGGGGTGGCTGGATTATCCCATCACGGCTGTTCTTCTCTGCCGGGGCTGCTCGGAGAACTGTACCATCTGCGGCGGCTCGGCGGCAGCCGCCCGCGGGTTTTTAAATCGGCGGAAGCCAGTTTTCCGTACTCCGGAAGCGGTGGCCGAGGATATCAGGCAAATTTCCCGGTTCAGCCGGGGGCCGGCTTTTATTCTTGGCGACCTTGACCAGGCGGGAGAGGGGTATGCTGACAGGCTGTTTCAGCTACTGAACAGTCGTAAGGTAAAGAACCAGCTTATCTTTGAGGTATTCAACCCGGCGTCGAAGGATTTGTTCCATAAGATGAGCCAGAGCTCACCCGATTTTTGCCTGGAGATTTCTCCGGAGTCCCACGACCCTGAGGTCAGGAGGGCCGAGGGCAGGAATTACTCCAATGAAGAGCTGGAACGGATGATTGGCGATGCGCTCGATGTGGGATGTAGTCGGCTTGATGTTTTCTTCATGATCGGGATTTCCAGACAGACGCCGCAGTCGGCGCTGGACACGGTTGAGTATTGCGGCTATCTCATGGAAAAGTTCAGGGGGGACAAGCGCCTTTTCCTCTTTGTAGCGCCTTTAGCACCGTTCCTCGACCCTGGCTGCCTGGCTTTTGAGCAGCCGGAGAAACACGGCTATCACGTATTGTTCCGCAGTGTAGGGGAGCACCGCCGGGCGCTGGTGCAGCCAAGCTGGAAGTATTCCCTGAACTATGAGACCGACTGGATGACCCGTGAGCAGATTGCGGAAACCGCCTATGAGGCGATGCTGCGCCTTAACAGTATGAAGGCAAAATACGGGGTAATTTCTGAACGAATGGCTCAGGCTGAGAATCATCGCCTTGAGTCTGCCCGGGAGATGATGCACCGCATCGATGATATATTGACACGGGGTAATCTGGAAGAATTACCGCGGTTGAAGGAGCAGGTGGACAGGATTAATATGTCTCCGAGCACCCACTGGGAGGAGCTAAAGCT
>Ga0209164_1002241_pt1 | contig 21250 bp, 12 predicted proteins | sample MTBNYHSulfiMetaG_FD_187458 | JGI IMG/M metagenome (GOLD analysis project Ga0209164, IMG submission 187458) | Enrichment culture microbial communities from rom New York Harbor, USA that are MTBE-degrading - MTBE-NYH (New York Harbor Sulfidogenic)... | ecosystem: Environmental > Aquatic > Marine >... | reverse complement strand
GGCTTCATCCGAGCCATCGTGAGCCGGAATGAGGAGGCCACCCGGGTGGACTGGGCCCGTGACTCGGCCTGGCGCTTCATGCCGCTGGTCCGGGACCCTCTCGGCGGGTTCCTGCTCCATCCCGTGGATCTCGCGGTGAACAAGATCCTGGTACTGGCGGGCCGTGACGAGGCCCAGGACTTCGTGGACGCCCTCGTAGTGCATCGCCATATCCGGCCCTGGCTGGTCTCTGCTGGGCCGCCGCAGGGAAGGACCCGGGGTTCACCCCCCTCTCCCTCCTGGAGCTCCTGAAGCGCCGGGGGCGCCACCGCGAGGAGGAGATCCGGCGTTTGAACCTGGCCGAGCCCTTCGATCTCCGGGTGGCCAAGGCGGAATGGATGGGAGCTTTGGCCTCCTCCGAAGCCTTCGCCCGGGAGCGACCTCCCGAGGAGCTTGGCTGCCTGTACTACTCCGCGGGGGGGGACCGGTTCACGCTGCCCGAGCCAAACGCATCCCTGGAGGCCCAGGGCCTGGTGCTTCACTTTGGCACCCCGGGGGGGTGATCCCCCAGGTGGTGGAGGAGGAGTAGGCGCACTTCGCATGCCCGGCGGGAACCGGGCGTCATCCGCCCGGGGGGCCGAGAAGGCTGCCCGGGCGGCTGCGTTCGTGCCGGTCCTCACGAGCTGAAGAGGGGAACTGCCGGATTCGCTGGAGCGCCCCCTTATCCTTCCCCGGGGCGTGTCGCGGCCCAGCCGGGAGACGCCCAAGGTCAGAATCCGGATCCGAGTAGGTTCGGAGGGGACTTCTGCCCCCTGCATCCTCCCCGTCCTGCCTTGCAGCCCTCTCCTGCACGCGTTCCCCGAACGGCCTCGTGGATCGATGCGGGTCCCGTTGATGCGCATCCTCCGGGGAAGCCTCCCCCGTCCGTCGGAGGGGACCGGGTGCGTCCGGTCGGGATGAGGACCCGCTCCACCATTATCCTTCCGAGAAAGCCGTCCCTTCGGAAGGCATTCTCCCCATAGGGTCCCCGCCCAACGGGCACGGTGGCGAGGCTTGACATCCGCCTCGTCACGCTGCACTTTGTTCGGAGCGCGAACAAAGTGCAGCGTGACGAGGCTGTGAGAGTGAAGTCTGCTCCCGGAGCTTGTCTCACCGGAGGACCTATGGCCGTAGACGGCGACATCGCCGGGGGGCCGGAATCGGAGACGGCGCCCCTTCGCCCCATGAAGGAGACTCCCATGAGATCGAGCCGACATGCCCCCAACCGGTTCAGCGCCGGACGTTGGTTGGCCTCCGTGGCTGCGGTTGCCCTGCTGGTGGTTCCGGCCGCCGCCTCGGCGCAGCTTCCCCGGATCGAAGTGGTGTCGGATGCGTCGGGAAGCAGGCTCCAGGTCGATGGGGACGATTTCATGGTCCTGGGCATGAACTGGGACTACTTCCCCATCGGCACGACGTATTCCTACAACTTCTGGGGGCAACCCGACGACTTCATCCAGGCAGCCCTGGACCGGGAGATGTCCCTGCTGAAGAACATGGGGGTCAACGCGATCAGGGTCTACGTCGGGATCCAGCCGAAGTGGGTCCAATACATCTACGAGCGCTACGGCATCTTCACGGTCCTGAATCACGCCATGGGCCGTTACGGGGTGACCGTGAACGGAGTGTTCGTCGAGCAGACGGACTATTCCGACCCCGAGACCCGGGCCCTCATCCGGGGTGAGGTGGAGGCCGTCGTCCAGGAGTTCAAGGACGTGCCGGGAGTCCTGATGTACCTCCTGGGAAACGAGAACAACTACGGGCTGGTGTGGAGCTCCGCCGAGACCGAGGCGCTGCCCGAGGGCGAACGGGACGCCGCCAAGGCCCGCTTTCTCTACTCGCTCTTCGGGGAGGTGACGGAGGCCGTCAAGGCCATCGATCCCGCCCGCCCGGTGGCCATGGCCAACGGGGATCTCCAGTACATCGACATCATCGCCGAAGAGGTCCCGGGCCTGGACGTGTTCGGGGCCAACGTCTACCGCGGAATCTCCTTCGGCGACCTCTTCGACGAGGTGAAGGAGAAGCTCGGCGTGCCGGTGATGTTCACCGAGTTCGGCTCCGACGTCTGGAACGCCAGGGAGATGCAGGAGGACCAGGCGATGCAGGCCCGGTACCTCCTGGGTCAGTGGCAGGAGATCTACGAGCAGTCCGCCGGAAAGGGACGGGCCGGGAACGCCATCGGCGGGCTCACGTTCCAGTGGACCGACGGGTGGTGGAAGTTCGGGCAGGAGGACGATCTGGACGTGCAGAACACCAACGCCTCCTGGCCCAACGACGCCTACCGGGAGGACTTCACGCCAGGCGACAACAACATGAACGAGGAGTGGTGGGGCATCGTCGCCAAGGGGCCCTCCGACTTCCGTGGGCTGTACGAGCTGTACCCGCGGGCGGCCTTCTATGTCCTCAAGGAAGCCTACACGCTGGACCCGTACGGACGGGGCACCGACCTGGACACCATCCGGGAGCACTTCGCCTCCATCGACCTCATCGACGCGGCGGCCAAAGCCAGAGCCGATCGCGCCGCTCTCCTGTCCGAGACTCTGAACAAGGTGAGCGTCACGGGTATGCGGCTGGAGCTGGAGACGTTCAGCACCGGGGGCTCCAACGTCAGCACGCCGAATTCGAAGAACCGGAGCGAGACGGAGCGTCCGGCCTTCCGGGGCTTCGACCGGCTGGAGTCCTTCTACGCCGAGATCGAAGCGCGGCCCACCCAGACCGTGACGGGGAAGGTGTCCGTGAACGTTCTCGGGCACGTGCCGGAGAACCCCATCGACGAGCTCTTCTACGAGAACCGGGGCCGGCCGCGGAACGTGCGGACGCTGGAGGGGGAGGACCTCACCCTCACCGGGCTCGAGCGGGTGAAGGTCTACAACGCTGAGGTCACCTGGGACGACCGCTGGTTCCGTCTGGACGGCTTCTACCGGACCGGCCACTACCACTGGGGATACGAAGGAGACTTCTTCGGTCTGTACCGGGAAGCCAACTACGGCCCCAACATCGACATCTACAACGGGGAAGCCCCCCTGGGCATGGAGTTCACGGGGAAGAAGTCCCTGGATGGACTGAAGCTGGCGTTCGGACCGGAGCTGTGGTGGGGAGCCAACCCGGCCGTTCTGGTGAAATACGAGCGCCAGGTGGGGCCCTTCGCGGCCACCGGGATCTTCCAGGAGGACATCGCCCGCCAGGGAGCCTCGGCCAGCTCCTTCGCCGTTCCCGTGCCTCCCACCCGCAAAGCTACGATCCATCTCACGGCCGAACGGGGACCCATGACGCTGGACCTGGGTGGGATCTGGTCGGGGAGCACCAAGGAGGGGGAGACCTTCCAGATCGCCGACGGCTCACCGGGTGACTACCGGGTCCTCCAGGACGAGGTGAAGGCCGAGGACGCGTTCGGAGGCAAGGCCAAGCTGGCGGTCTCGAAGGGCCGCTGGAACGGGTACCTCCAGGGAGCCGCCATGGGCCTGGTAGCCGACGGGGGCCCCACCGCCGCCCTCACCTTCACGGGGTGGCACCTCAAGGACAGCGGGAGCGGGAACCAGTGGAACCTCCTCACCGGGTTGGCGGTGACGCTGGGGAACTGGCAGATCGCACCCAACGTCCTCTGGCAGAAGCCCATCGTGGGACCGGTGCCGTCGGACGCACCAGCCCCGGCCCGGCCCAGGAACGTCCTGGACGATCCCTTCGCGGTCCGAGCCAATCGGGAAACCACCGCCGTGGAGCTGCTCCTGAATTACGATCCGACGCCTGCCACCTGGATGTACGCCTGGGACAGTGACGTGCGGGAGGACGCCCGGCTCGCCGCCAGCCTGGGCCTGATTTTCCGCCACCATCCCACCACCCAGGATGCCGCCATCGGGATCCTGGCCGACGGCCGGACCCTCTTCGCCTTCCCCGGGGCAACCCCGGCCCGGGACCTGTGGGAGGCCCACGGACGGATCGTCTCGAAGCTGCGTCCCGGCCTGGGTCTGATCGCCAACCTCTACGGGGGGGAGGCGGAGCCCAGGGGCGACGACAACAGGCTCATCGAGCGCTACGGCGGAGACCTGCGCTTCGCCTGGGGTCCCATGAAGGTGATGACGGCAGCGAAGTTCAACGACTGGGGCCCCTACGACTACCACCGGGACTTCAACCTGACCTTCCCGGCACAGCTCATGGGTGACGTCTCCTACGTTCTGGGACTTCCGGAGTGGTTCGACGTTCCCCAGACGCGGTTTGGCATCCGTGCCACCTGGCGGTCTCTGGATCAGTACTCCCCGCGGTACTGCCCCGTGAAGGTGCCCGACTCCATGGGGATTCCCACCTGCGACCCGGACTTCCCCGGAGCCGAGGGAAGCGAGTGGGAGATCCGCACCTACGTGCATCTGGTTCGCTGACCCGCTCACGAAGAGGGCCTGCTGGCAGGCCGGCGGGGGGTCCGATCCGTGTCCTTGAGCGGTCCGGACCCCCTGCTCCTCTTTCGATGAGCCGAGGCCTTCAGCCTGATTCATCCCAAGCCGTTCGAGGCCATGCATCACCACCGAGAACCCGCATCGAAGGGGCCGCCGGCTACCGAGGCGCTGGAATCCCGAGTCCAGGGCATCCTGTCCCGGATGACCCTGGCCGAGAAGGTCGGCCAGCTCACCCTCGTGAATGGTCACGGAGGGCACATCCCGGAGGAGCTCAAGACGGCCCTCCGAGAAGGCCGCGTCGGCTCCGTCCTGAACGAGGTGGACGTGGGAACGGTCAACGAGCTGCAACGCATCGCCGTCCAGGAATCCCGCCTGGGTATCCCTCTCCTGGTGGGCCGTGACGTGATCCACGGGTTCAAGACCGTCTTCCCCCTTCCCCTGGGTCAGGCGGCCTCCTGGAACCCGGAGGTGGTTCGCCGCGGTGCCCGGGTCGGCGCGCTGGAGGCAGCGTCGGCGGGCATCAATTGGACCTTCGCCCCCATGGTGGACATCGGGAGAGACCCCCGGTGGGGGCGGGTGGCGGAGTGCCTGGGGGAGGATCCCTACCTCAGCGGCGTGCTGGCCGCGGCCATGGTCCGTGGGTTCCAGGGTGAAGACCTCTCGCGCAAGGGCCATATCGCCGCCTGCGCCAAGCACTTCGCCGGCTACGGCGCCAGTGAGGCCGGGCGGGACTACAACACCACCAACATCCCGGAGATCGAGCTGCGCAACGTCCACCTGCCGCCGTTCAAGGCGGCCGTGGACGCGGGGGTCGCCACCCTCATGACCTCCTTCAGCGATCTGAACGGCGTGCCGGCCTCGGCGAATGCCCTGCTCCTGACCAGGATCCTGAGGGAAGAGTGGGGCTTCGACGGCTTCGTGGTGAGCGACTGGGAGTCCATTCCCCAGTTGGCCGTTCACGGCCTGACGGCCGACGCCAGGGAGTCGGCGAGGGAGGCGGCCAACGCCGGCCTGGACGTGGACATGGCCGGCCATGCCTACGCCGACCACCTGGAGAGCCTGGTGGCGGAGGGTGGCGTGACGCCGGAGCGCCTCGACGCCCTGGTGGCCAACGTTCTCAGGATCAAGTTCCGCCTGGGGCTCTTCGAAGACCCCTTCACCAATCCGGCCGACTTCCCCGCGATCGCCAACGAGGAACACCTGCGGGCGGCCCGCCAGGCGGCTCTGGAAAGCGCCGTGCTCCTGAAGAACGAAGAGCGCACGCTGCCGCTGGACGGGGCGTCCCTGGCCTCGCTGGCCGTGATCGGTCCCCTGGCCGACGACGGATACGAACAGCTGGGCACCTGGGTGTTCGACGGCGACCCCACCTACAGCCGCACACCCCTTCAGGCCATCCGCGAAGCGGTGGGGGACTCGGTGGACATCCAGTACGTCCGGGCACTGGAAACGAGCCGCAGCCGGAACCGGGAGGGCTTCGCGGAAGCGAAGGCGGCGGCCGCCCATGCGGACGCCGTCCTCCTCTTCCTGGGCGAAGAGGCCATCCTCTCCGGGGAGGCCCACTGCCGAGCCGACATCCGGCTGCCCGGAGCCCAGGAAGCCCTCATCCACGAGCTGGCCGAGACGGGAACCCCCCTGATCCTGGTGCTCATGGCCGGAAGGCCTTTGGCCCTGGAGGGCGTCGCCCACCAGGTGGGCGCCATCCTTTGCGGCTGGCACGGCGGGACCATGGCCGGACCGGCTCTCGCCGATCTTCTCTTTGGGGTGGAGTCGCCCTCGGGCAAGCTGCCGGCGACCTTCCCCCGGGTGACAGGGCAGATCCCCATCTACTACGCCCACAAGAACACCGGCAAGCCGTCCACCCCGGGGAGCTTCGTCCACATTGACGACATCCCCCCCGGGGCTCCCCAGCACTCGGTGGGAGGAACGTCCTTCCACCTGGACGCCGGATACACACCCCTCTTCCCCTTCGGCCACGGCCTCTCCTACGCGACGTTCGAGTACGCGAACATCCGGACCAGCCGGGAAACGGTAGAGATAGGCGAATCCATCGCCATCAGCGCCGACGTCACGAACACCGGGGACCGGGAGGCGGAGGAAGTGGTCCAGCTCTACGTTCGGGATCCGGTGGCGACGGTCACCCGGCCCGTGCGGGAGCTGAAGGGGTTTCGCAAGGTGCGCATCGGAGCAGGAGAGACCCTGGCCGTCACCTTCGAGCTCCACACCGACGACCTGGCGTTCCACGGAAGGGACATGCGGCTCGCGAGCGAGCCCGGGCTCTTCCACGCCTGGATCGGGGGAAGCTCCGAGGCCAGCTTGAGGACGGAGTTCGAGGTGGTTTCACCTGCGACCCGTCGGGAATCCGACCTTCAGCATTCTTCAGAGGACGTCTGATGCCTTTCATGGATTGGGACGACATCGAACGCAGGGCTGGAGCGCTGGTGGCGCGAATGAGCCTGGAGCAGAAGCTCGGGCAGATGACGCAGCCCGAGCGCATGCACGTCACCCCGGCGGAGGTGAAGGCCTATCACATCGGCTCGATCCTGAGCGGCGGCGGCTCCTGCCCGGGCGAGAATACCCCGGCCGACTGGGTGGCCATGAACGACGCCTACTGGGCGGCCTCCATGGAGGAGGGCCCGGAGCACCTGGCCATTCCCGTCCTGTATGGCGTCGACGCCATCCACGGGAACAGCAACGTCCGGGGCGCCACGATCTTCCCCCACAACATCGGCCTGGGGGCCGCCCGGGACCCGGAGCTGCTGGAGCGGGTCGCCCGGATCACCGCCCGGGAGATCCTGGCCACGGGGGTGGAGTGGACCTTCGCCCCCACCCTGGCCGTGGCCCGGGACGACCATTGGGGCCGCACCTACGAGAGCTACTCCGAGGACCCGGAGATCGTCGCGGCGTACGCCGGCCGCTTCGTGAGAGGCCTGCAGGGGGATGCCGCGCGGGATGGAGTCGTGGCCTGCGTCAAGCACTGGGTGGGGGACGGCGGCACCACCGGGGGGGTGGACCAGGGGGACACGGAGGTGTCGGAGCCGGAGCTGCGCAGGCTCCACGTGGCTCCCTATCTCCCGGCGCTGGAGGCGGGAGTCCTCACCGTCATGGTCTCCCTCAGCAGCTGGAAGGGGGAGAAGTGCCACGGCCATCGGTACCTCCTGACCGACCTCCTGAAGGGGGAGCTGGGCTTCCGGGGGATGGTGGTGTCGGATTGGAACGGCATCGACCACCTCTCCAGTGACATCGGAGTAGCCGCCGCCCGGGCCGCCAACGCCGGCGTGGACCTCTTCATGGTGCCGGAAAAGTGGAAGCGGTTCATCGCGGAGCTCAAGCTCCGGGTGGAGAGTGGGGAGGTTCCCCTGGAGCGGATCGACGACGCCGTGAGGCGGATCCTGGCGGTGAAGTTGGCCTACGGGCTCTTCGACCGGCCCCGCCCCGCGGCGCGGCCCTGGTCGAATCACGGGAGCTTCGGCTCGGAGGAGCACCGGGCGGTGGCCCGGGAGGCCGTGCGGAAATCCCTGGTGCTCCTGAAGAACGAGAACGGGACCCTTCCCCTGGACCGCGATGCCCGCATCCTGGTGGCGGGCAAGAACGCCCACAACCGGGGGCACCAGTGCGGCGGCTTCACCCTGGAGTGGCAGGGAACGTCGGGCAACGAGAGGGTGGAGGGCGGGACTTCCCTTTGGGAGGGGATCCGGGCGCTGGCGCCGCACGCGGTATTGAGCCCGGACGCCTCGGCAGCCGTCGAAGGCGCCTTCGACGCAGCCATCGTCGTCATCGGCGAGCGCCCCTATGCCGAGGGCATGGGAGACCTGCGGGTGGGAGGCCCTCCCGTGCTCCCGGGCTCGGCCACGGCGCAGGCGGGCGGAGAGCCCCTGAAGCCCTATGGAGAAACCCTGGAGCTGGCCGCGCTTCACCCCGAAGACCTGGCCACCATCCAGGAGGTCACGGCCCGGGGGATCCCGGCGGTGGTGGTCCTGGTGTCCGGAAGGCCCCTGGTGGTGAACGAGGAGCTGAGGGAGGCTTCGGCCTTCGTAGTGGCGTGGCTCCCGGGATCGGAGGGGGCGGGCGTGGCCGACGTCCTCTTCGAGGACCACGACTTCCAGGGAACGCTCTCCTTCTCCTGGCCGGCCCGCGACCCGCAGAACCCCAACCGGGGCGACGACCCCTACGAGCCCCTCTTCCCCTACGGCTTCGGCTTGCGCATGAGGGATTGAGGGGCATCGAAAACGGCCCCCGGGGGATCTCCCCGGGGGCCGTTCCTTCCATCTCCAGAGCCCACGAGGTGCGCCCCGAGGCGTAAGGGCTGCGCCTAAGCCGGCGCCTGCGCGGGACCTCTTCTCCGCTCCAGCTCCATCCGCACCTCGTGGGCCGTCTCCTCGGTAATGGAGTAGGACGCCACGGCCCAGATGGCCAGACCCGAGGCGATGGCGGGAATGAAGGCGTCGAAGGCCCGCATCAGCGTGATGGTGGTTTCGGTCTGGTTCCCTCCCAAAGCCACGTCGAAGCCGGTGGCGTTCAGCAGGAACCCGCCTCCGGCCAGAGCCGCCGCCATCCCCAGCTTCACCACCCACCAGAAGATGGATCCGTACATGCCTTCGCGGCGCTCGTGGGTCTGCAACTCGTCCACGTCGACCACGTCGGCGATCATGGACCCCATGAGGGTGAAGAGGCCCGCCAGTCCAAACGCCATGAGGGGGGCCGGAAGAAAGACGAGCCAGGGAATCTCGGGGTTGTAGCAGACCCACTTCAGGGCATACCCCACCATGGACACCCCTGTGGAGAGGAAGAAGGCCCAGCGCTTCCCGATCTTCGTCGCCAGCCACGTCACCAGGATGATGACGAGGAAGTTGGAGACCGCGCCCAGGGAGCCGGCCCAGCCGGCGTATTGGGCCCCCAGCTCCTGGTCGCCGCCGAAGACGTAGTAGATGATGACGTAGACCTGGAAGGACGAAATAAGGATGAAGCCGTTGAAGACCAGAAAGGTGGCGGCGCAGAGCTTCAGGAAGGGCTTGGAGGACACCGTCGTCAGCAGGCCATTGAAGAACCCCGCCATGGTGCGGCGGAGGCCTTCGACGCCCTTGGTGCGGGCCGCCTTCTTCTCCACCGCCTCGACCTGGGCGATATGGGTGAACCGCTCCCTCAGGAAGATGGCGGGAAGGACTCCCAGGCCGATGGCGACTACCCCGATGATGATGGCCAGCGCCGAGGCCCCTTCCATCTGGTTCGAGAACCACCCCTCGTAGGTCATGATCCAGAGGAACCAGGGCGAGACCACGTAAGCCAGCTGCCCGATGAAGTTCTGCACTCCCATCAGGCGGGTTCGCTCGTGGAAGTCGGGGGTGAGCTCGTAGCCCAGCGCCACCCAGGGAGTGGCGAAGACCGTGTAGGCCAGGTAGAAGAGGAAGGCGCCTCCCAGGAAGTACCAGAAGTAGAAGGCCTCGCTCTTGGCTTCCGGGAGCTGCCAGAGGAGGGCGTAGATGATGCCCACCGCAATGGCGCCCACGAAGATGTACGGCCGCCTCCGTCCCCACCGGGACCGGGTGTGGTCGGAGATGTACCCCATGAGGGGGTCGGTGAGGGCGTCGGTCAGCCTGGGGATGGCCCCCAGGAGCCCCACCAGAGCCGGATTCATCCCCAGGGCCAGGTTGAGGACGATCACCATGCCGCCGATGGCCGCGGCCAGCATGTTGTTGACGAAGGCGCCGGCCCCGTAGATCACCTTGTGGAGGAAGGAGACCCGGTCCTCCGGCGCCGTGGTGTAATGCTTCGGCTTCTCGCCGCCCTCTTCGAAGGCTCCCCCCCGGGCATGCCAGGCGGAGAGGGCGGCATCCGCCAGCGACCTCACCCGGCCGAACAGGCTCATGGTTCGCGCTCGTACACGCGCACCCAGTCGACCAGCATGGTCTGGGGAAAGACCGTGTCAGGACCCGGGTACCCCACGAAACCCCCGCCCACAGCCACGTTCAGGATGATGTAGAAGGGATGGTCGAAGACCCATTCCCCCGGGATGTCGCGACGGAGAACGGTGCGCCAGCGGGTCCCGTCCACGTACCAGCTGATGGAGCTCTCGGTCCACTCCACCGAGAACACATGGAAGTCGGTGTCGAACCGACCGTCTTCCAGGTAGAACCGGCTTGTCACGGCCTCGGCGGCCGAGTACCCGGGACCGTGTAGGCTCCCGTGGATGATGCTGGGCTCCTGACCCCTGTACTCCATGATGTCGATCTCCCCGCATCCAGGCCACGGGACCGTCTCGATGTTCGCTCCCAGCAGCCAGAACGCGGGCCAGATTCCCTGACCCGACGGCAGCCGGAGACGGGCCTCGAAGAGCCCCTCCTGTGGCTCGAAGAGCCCCTGCGTGGTGATGCGGGCCGAGGTGTAGGCACTCCCCGCGTACGACTCCTTCCTGGCCGTGATGGCCAGGTTCCCGTTTCCGTCCAGAGAGGCGTTCTCCGGCCGGTCCGTGTCGTACTCCAGTTGCGCGTTGCCCCAGCCCGTGCCGATGTCGAAGCGCCAATGGCCGGCATCCGGGAGCTGGCCGGAGGGCCCCTGAAACTCGTCCTCCCAGACCAGGGTCCACCCGGTGCGGTCTTCGTCGAGCCCCATGGGGGCATCGTCCTCGCAGGCGCTGGGCGGAAGGATCACGACAGTAAGAAGCCCCAATCGGGCGACGGACTCGCGGAACAGGCTACGACGGTGTCTCATGGTTCCATCCCTGGAAAGAGACGAGGATCCCGGAGGGCGTTCTCCAAGACGTGGGTGGCGGCCCCGATGGCGATGTCCCGGGGGCCGAGGCCGCTGGTACGGATTTCCGAGGCGGCGATGGAATTGACCAGGGTACGGCGCAGGACCGTCTCCCTTAGAGGGTTAAGCAAACGTTCGTCCAACCGGGCAAGCCCTCCCCCCAGGATCACCATGGCGGGGTTCATCAGGTTGAGGACTCCGGCGATGACGATGCCGAGGTTCAGGGCGGCTTCCTCCACCACCTTCATGGCCAGGGCGTCGTCAGCCAGGGCGGCGTCCTCGATAGCCGCCACCGTCACCTTCCCTCGGTGGAGAGGGCTGCCCGGAAAGTCGGGAAGGAGGGCCAGGGCGCGTGCGACCAGAGCCTCGGACCCCACGTAGGTGGCCAGGCACCCCCGGTTCCCGCAGACGCAGGGCGGTCCCGAAGGATCGATGGAGATGTGACCGATCTCGCCGGCCACCCCTGTGGCGCCGCGATAGATCTGCCCCCGGATCATGTGACCCGAGCCGATCCCCGTGGCCACCTTGACGTAGGCGAAATCTTCCACGCCCTTCCCCGCACCCCACCAATGCTCCGCCAGAGCACCCAGGTTCGCGTCGTTGTCCACGAAGACCGGCACGTCGAACCCGGCGAAAAGCCCCCCTATGCCCCCGTGCCCTCGCCAGGAGGGGAGCACCACGCCGGACAGCCGCTCCGGCGCCCGGGGATCCACCGGGGCCGGGACCGCCAGACCGATGCCCAGCAACTTCCGCCTGGCTCCTTTGACGGTGGCCAGGCAGCGATCGCAGAGGTCCCGAATCAGGGCTTCGGTCCCGTCGGGGTCGGTCCGGACGGGATGGCCCTGGTGTTCCCAGGCGAACACCGCACCCCGGAGATTGGTCAGTGCCGCCGATACGTGGGTGGCCCCCATGTCCACCCCCAGGATCAGGTAGGCGTCGTCCTGGAACTCCAGGAGGATGGCGCGGCGGCCGCCCCGGCTCGGCGCCTCTCCCACCTCGGAAACGAGTCCGGTGCGCAGTAGGGTGGCGACGATTTCCGAGACGGTGGAGCGGGAGAGGCCAGTACGGCGGGCGATGTCGGCCCGGGAGATTCTCGTCTGCCGCCAGATCAGCTCCAGGACGGAGTGCACCAGGGGCCGGCCCTCCTCGGAGGGCCGGCCGTTCAGGTTCTTAGACAGCTGATTCGGCATGCAGTACGTCCCGACCCCGCCGGGTCCGCTGCGCGGGGTCAGTTATGGAAGTAGAGGTTGTCGAGGAAGACCGTGTTTGGGTCTCCGGAGATGATCAGCTGGGCCAGATGAGCCCTGGTGGTCAACCCGACGAAGTCGGAAAGCGGGATATCGTAGCTGACCCACGTCCCGGTGGCCAAGGGCGTCGTGGAGGCCGCGTTCAGGGTCAGCTCGTGCTCTACGTCGTCCCCCCCGGACCAGGCGCCGTCAGCCCCGAAGTCCACCAGCTTCACCTTGAACACCGCCGGCGCGGCCGTGGGGTCCGGGGTCCAAAGATCGAAGTGGAAGTGGGTCATGGCGGAGGCGTCCACCGTCTGGGAGGTGAACTCGACCCCGGCGAAGACCAGGTTCGTGTACTTCTTGGTGTCGTTGCCGGCGATCTGGACGTCCTCCAGGTCCGCCGCGTCCCACCCCGCCGACCAGGTGTCCACCGTCACGTTGGTGTAGGCGTTGCTGTAGAGGGACACGACGTTGGCCGCCGGGAGGGTCGGCGTGGGCGCCGGCCCGGTGGGCTCCGTGGGTGTCTCCTCCGTGTAGAAGTACACGTTGTCCAGGTACACCGTGTTGGGGTCGCCGGAGATGATGAGCTGGGCCACGTGACTCCGGGTGGTCATTCCGGCGAAGGCCGAAAGGGGCACGTCCAGAGCCACCCACTCCCCGGTGGCCAGCGCCGGCGTCGTGGTGGCGTCGAACGAGAGCTCGTGCTCCACGTCGTCGCCCCCGCCGAAGGCCCCGTCGGCGCCGAAGTCCACCAGCTTGACCCGGAACGCGGCGGGCGCCGCCGTGGGATCCGGCGTCCAGAAATCCATGTGGAAGCGGGTCATAGCCGAGGCGTCGATGGGCTGTGACGTGGCCTCGATTCCGGCGAAGACCAGGTTCGTGTACTTCTTGGTGTCGTTGCCGGCGATCTGGACGTCTTCCAGGTCCGCCGCGTCCCACACCGCCGACCAGGTGTCCACGGTCACGTTCGTGTAGGCGTTGCTGAACATGGAGATGGCCTGGGCCGCCGGGACGGTGGGAGTCGGCGCCGGCTCGGTGGGCCCGGTGGGAGCCTCCCTGTAGAAGTAGATGTTGTCCAGGTAGACCGTGGGGCTCGAGCCCGAGAGGATCATCTGGGCCAGGTGACCGCGTGCCGTAAGCCCGGTGAACTCCGACAGGGGGATGTCCACCGAACTCCAGGTGCCGGCGGAGATGGGCGGAGCGGACTCCGGACCGGTGGCTCCGGACGACGTGCTGCCTCCCGAGCCGCTGAGGGTGATCTCGTGCTCGCTGTCGTCCCCGCCGCCGAAGGCGCCGTCGGCGCCGAAGTCGACCAGCTTGATGCGAAACGCCGACGCGTCCTTGACCCACACGTCCAGGTGGAGGTGCGTCATGGCCGAGGCGTTGATGAGCTGGGAGGTGAACTCGACACCGGCGAAGACCAGATTCGTGTACCGCTTGGTGTTGTTACCGGCGATCTGCACGTCAGCCACGTCGGCCATGTCCCAGACCGCGGACCAGGTGTCCACGGGCACGCCGCTGTAGGCGTCGCTGAACAGGGAGATCACCTCGGCGGCAGGCCGATCCGGGGTCGGCGCCGGGGTCGGGGGGGGAACGGAGGCCTGGATGGTCAGGGCCCCGGTGGCGTCCATCGCTCCCAGCTTGGCGGTGATGACGGCCGTTCCTTCCCCCACCACCTGGACGGTCCCGGACTCGTCCACCGTCGCCACGGAGGGGTTGGAGGAGGCGAAGGTGAAGTAGGCCGGGGAGGCCTGGATGGTCTGGATCTTCCCGTTTACGTCGTAGGTGACCTGCGTCCCCTGGACCGCCAGGGTCGCCCCTACCACCTCGTTGATGGTCAGGGTGGGGATGGACGGTTGCGGGAAGGCGATGGTCCCCACCTTCTCGAACTGCAGCTCGTCGATCCAGACCTCGTACCCTACCGGATACTCGGAGCCATCGGCAAACTGGAACAACCCCCGTTCCTGCTCCAACCTGGCCGGATCGGGGATCGGGATGACGTACTTGGTCCAGGTGGTGGACAGGGGAATGTCGTTCCACGCCGCCACGAACCTGGACGTTCCGGTGTTGTCGTTCCCCAGACCCCCCAGGTTGAAGGTGGCCGCCGTGCTGGCCTTCGCCCAGAAGGTCAGCGCGTTGAACCCCGACAGATCCCGGGGATAGGCATTGACGAACGCCCCGCCGGCAAACCCACCGGAGGGGTCCGTCGTCCCGGGAACAGTGATCTTCAGGGATGCGGTGCCCTGGAAATACTCATCCTTGTCGATGTCGAGAGCGTCCACCTTGGACCCCAGGAAGGCCTGGTAGGTCACTCCGGGCCCGAACCCGTCAAGGAAGACTCCCGCGTCGGATGGGAAGGGCGCCGGGCCGAGAGGATCGAGGTCCCTTTCGCAGCCTGAGGTTCCCAGGACGATGGCGGTGGCAGCTAAGGCGAGTCGAAGTGAGCTTCCTGCGGTCATTGCTCCGCTCCTGGCTGGGCACGGATACCCTCAAGCAGGGACCACGACGTTTCGTGCTCCACATACTTTGTTCGATCTCCGAACAAAGTATTGCCGACGAGTCCCCTGTGTCAACACTCTCTTGATCGGGAGGGGAGGTCGGACCCCTGGGCGCCGTCCTCCATATCCTCCTCCGGGCCGTTCAGATCACCCTGAGGGAGGCCTTCCCAACGGCTCCAGCTTCGACTTCTTGCGGATTTCACCAAGGCTCACCGGTCCATTGGCCCTTCTTCTTCCTCTTCCTTATCCTTCCCACGGCCGCGTGAAACCCCCCGAGGTGCCGTCCGTAGGTCACTACGTAGCAGTTCCGAACTTCAGCGGGTGGATGGACCATGGATGCCATGTGGCGGGACCTCAGGGCGGCGGTGAGAAGTCATCTTCGAAGACCATCGTTCACCCTTCTGGCGGTGACGACTCTCGCCATTGGAATCGGGGCCAACACGGCCATCTTCAGCGTTGTGGACAGCGTCCTCATCAACCCGCTGCCCTTTCCCGACGCCTCCCGCCTGGTGAGCTACAACCACGAAGCCCCGGGGTTGGGCGTGAAAGTGCCGGTGATCCCCCATTCCGAGGCCCTCTACCTGCACTACCTGGAGCACGCCCGCGCCGTCCAGTCCTTGGCCGTCTTCTCCGACGAGGCCGTGAACTTCATCACCGATGGAGAGCCCCGGCAGCTCTCGGCGAGCGAGGTCACGGAGGGGTACTTCCGGGTCCTGGGCGTTCAGCCCTTCCTGGGGCGGGCCTTTGCCGAAGGGGAAGACCGGACCGGAGCGGAGCCTGTGGCCATCCTGGGCTACCCGCTCTGGGAGGAGACCTTCGGGAAGGATCCCTCCGTGGTGGGGCAGTTGGTGGAGATCGACGGCATTCGTCGTCGTGTGGTGGGCGTCATGCCCCAGGGGTTCCAGTTCACGGAGGAGGACCTCTGGATCCCCCTGGAGATCGACCCGGGGGCTCCGGAGGTCGGATCCCTGGGCCTGATCGGGATCGCCCGCCTGGCCGAGGGCGCGACCCTTGCCATGGCCCAGGGGGAGATGCAGGACCTCCTGGTCCGCTTCTCCGAGGCGAATCCGGACGAGCTCGGGCCAGCCGTCATGGAGCAGGCGGGACTAGCGGCGGACGTGAAGCCCCTCAAGGACGTCTTCGTCCAGGATACCCGGCAGGCGCTCTGGGTCCTCATGGGTACGGTGGTCTTCGTGCTCCTCATCGCATGTGCCAACGTTGCGAACCTGTTCCTGGTCCGGGCCGAGTCCCGGCAGCGGGAGCAGGCCTTGCGAGTGGCCCTCGGCGCTGGGAGAGGTGACGTGATGCGGCAACACCTCGCCGAATCCGTGACCCTGGCGCTGGGAGGGGGCCTCCTGGGCCTCGGCCTGGCCGCATTCGGCGTCCGTGGCCTCCTGGCGCTTGCTCCCACGTCCCTGCCGGGGATCCTTCGAATCGGGGTGGACGGGAGTGTGCTGGCCTTCACGGGGATCATCTCGGTGGCGGCGGGTCTGGCCTTCGGCATGGTTCCGGTCTTCGCATACGTGCGCAGGGACCTTTCGGCTGCGCTCAAGGAGGGGGGGCGGTCCTCCACCACCGGGCGGGAACGGCACCGTGCCCGGAGCACCCTCGCCGTGATCCAGATCGCCATGGCCCTTATGCTCCTGGTGGGCTCGGGGCTGATGCTCCGGAGCCTGGTGGCCTTGAGGAACGTCCATCCGGGCTTCGAGCCCGCCGGACTGATGACCTTCCGCTTCGCCCTCCCGGCCGCCGAGTACGGCGACCCCCAGAGGGTCCTCGCCTTTCACCGGGAACTGCGAGACGGGCTGGCGGAAATGCCGGGGGTCCGAAGCGTGGGGATGATCAACGGGCTCCCCCTGACGGATTCCAAGAGCGCCGGACCCATGGAGCCCCTGGACAATCCCTTCCCGGAAGGCCAGCTGGGGCCGTTGGTGGAACGTCGGAGCATCACCCCCGGTTACCTTGAGGCCATGCGGATTCCGATCCTCCAGGGCCGGGACCTGGCCTGGGAAGACCAGGCGGACCGGTTCAGGGGCATCGTGATCTCCGAGACCCTGGCCCGGGCCTTCTGGCCCGACGGGAGCGCGGTGGGGCGCCAGATCCGTAACCAGGCCAGCGAGTCGTCCTGGGAGGTCGTGGGGGTGGCGGGATCCGTGCGGTTCGACGACGTAGAGGACGAGCCGCTGCCCCTGGCCTACTTTCCGGTTCTGGGCGGCACCCCCGAAGATCCGGGGCCCGCCCTCTCGATGGACGTGGTCGTGGCGATGGAAGGAGATCCCCTGGACGGCGTGGCCCAGGCGCGGGAGGCCCTCCGGGCCGTGGATCCCCGGTTGCCCATGATCAACCCCAGGACGGTACAGGCCGTCGTGGACGAGTCCATGGCGTCCACCTCCTTCACGGTGCTTCTCCTGGGCGTCGCAGCCGGCATCGCCCTACTCCTGGGTACGGTGGGGATCTACGGCGTGATCTCCTTCATTGTGAGCCGCCGCACCCAGGAGATCGGGGTGCGAATGGCCCTGGGGGCCCCCGCGCCCAGAGTCCTCCGCTCCGTCTTGGGTCAGGGCATGGTTCTGACGGGACTCGGCATTGCCGCGGGCCTCGGAGGCGCCTGGGCCCTGAGCCGGGCCCTGGCCTCGCTCCTCTACGGGGTCACGCCCACGGATCCCCTGACGTTCGGCGGAACCGCCCTGGTGCTGGGCCTGGTGGCGATGGTGGCCACCTGGGTGCCGGCCCGACGGGCCTCCCGCGTGGATCCTGTGGAGGCGCTACGGGCCGAGTGAGGCATTTCGGTCAGAGGGAGGTCGAATCCCTCATGGGGCGCACCCGTATCCACCGGTACCCGTCGCCGATCTCCCCGGGGATTTCGACGAGCCTGACCTGGTCTTCCAGATCGGCGTTAGCCCGAACCGGATTGACCTCCTTACGGGCGTTACGGCGGTCGGCCGACTGCGGGACCTCGCTGACGTGGCCGAACTGGAGGAAGCACAGTGACCCGCGGCAATCAGGGCTTCGCCCGCAGGTACTGGACCGGCCATTCCACCTCCTCCCCCACCTCCCTCGCCGCCCTCAAAGGCCAGGCTGGCTCCCGGAGCAGTTGCCGGCCCAGGAGCACCAGGTCGGCCTTCCCGGCTCGGATCACCTGGTTGGCCTGCTCCGGCTCGGTGATCAGACCCACGGCGCCCGTCAGCACTCCGGCCCCTCTCCGGATAGCCTCGGCGAAGGGCACCTGGTAGCCGGGGCCAAGGGCTGGGGTGGCCGCTGGATGGATGCCTCCGGAAGAGCAGTCCACCAGGTCCACGCCCATGGGCTTCACTCGGCGGGCCAGGGCCACCGAGTCCTCCAGGGTCCACCCACCCAACATCCAGTCGGTGCAGGAGATCCGCAGAAGCAGGGGGAGGCCGTCCGTCCATACCTCCCTGACGGCGGCCACCACCTCCAGCAGCAGGCGAGTCCGGTTCTCGAACGATCCCCCATACCGGTCATCCCGACGATTGCTCACGGGCGAGAGAAAGGAATGGAGGAGATAGCCGTGCGCCGCATGGATCTCCAGCACCTGGAACCCCGCCGCGAGGGCCCGGACCGCCGCCCGCTGGAACGCCTGCACCACTTCCTCTGGCTCCGGGCCCTCCAGAGGCTGAGGGACGGGGTAGCCTTCGGAGAACGGAACCGGGCTGGGACCCCGCACCGGCGCCCAACCCCCGGACTCCAGCCCCACGGGACGACCGCCTTCCCAGGGCCTGGCGGTGGAGGCCTTCCGTCCCGCATGCGCCAACTGAACGCCAGCCACCGCCCCGTGCTCCCGGACGAACCGGATGACTCGGGCCAGGGGCTCCACCTGGTCGTCCCTCCACAGCCCCAGGTCATGGGGAGAGATCCGCCCCTCGGGGGCCACCGCCATTGCCTCCGTCAGGATGAGCCCCGCTCCGCCCAACGCCCTGGCCCCCAGGTGGACCAGGTGCCAATCGGTAGCCATCCCGTCCTCCGCCGAATACTGGCACATGGGCGACAGGGCGATGCGGTTCGGTAGGGTGACCCCCCGGAGCGTCAAAGGCGTGAAGAGATGGACTCGGTCGGCGGGTGGATCCACGGGGTTCCTCATGACTCCTCCGGGCAAGGGCGGTACACTACCGGAAAAGTGAGATAGGGCCGACCATCTCGACAGGCCCCGTGTCAGTTGCGGGGGTCCTCACCCATCTCGCCCAATGAGGTCCAGCCCGGCCAACACACGCTCGGTATCGGAAGGATCACCGATGATGTTCCGCTCCGGCTGGTCGTCCTTTCGGCCGACTCGTTCTCGGTGCTCCGCCTCTGGTCTTCATGGTGCCCGCAGCGGTGCATCACCTTTGCGACTCTGCGCCATGATCGCCCGGTCATGAGCGAAGCGCTCATGTCTCGCCTTCTCGACGCTGATGACTTTGAGCGCTTCGGACTCATCGGCCTCGAACTCCGCGCGCAGCAGGAGGATCTGGGCTTCCATCGCTTCGCGCTTGCGGTCCAATGCGACCTGCTTGCGCACGATCTCCTGTTGCTGCAGGGACTGGGCCGCATCGTCCTCCGCTTCCTGGGCCAGCCGCGCCGTACCTGTCAACACGCCTCCGTGGCCGACGTAGACATCGAGCAATTCGATGCCGTGATCCGTCAGCAGGAATTCACGAATCTGATTGGAGTGCTCCATGCCGCGAGACTTCAGCACATACAGTCCCTTGTTGCGCTCGCCTCCCTCCTCGATGTCACGCAGGAGCAGCCATGTGTCGATCAACGACGAAACGTAGACATCGCTGGTCTCCACGCCGTTGTCGCCCGAAGTGAGGCTCGTGAAGAAGGCGGTGATCCCCTTCGTCTTGAGATAGTCCACGAGGCGCAGGAGCATCGCCTTGACGTCACTCTGGTTTTCTCCATCCGCGAACGCGGTGATGGGATCGAGGACGACGATGTCGGGTTTGAACTTTTCGATCAGATTGATGCTCGTCGCCAGGTGGGTCTCCAGCCCATAGTGTGTCGGACGCGTGGCGTGGAACTGCAGTCGCCCCTTTTTCACCCACGGGACCAGGTCGATCCCGATCGAGCGCATGTTGCGCACGAGCTGGTCGGGTGATTCCTCGAAGGTGAAGAATAGGACGCTTTTCCCCTTCTTGCAGGCCGATGCGACGAAATGCGAGGCGAGGCTCGTCTTGCCCGTCCCGGCAGTACCCGAGACGAGCACCGTGCTGCCGCGGAAATAGCCCTTGCCGCTGAGCATGGCATCGAGACGTGTCACGCCGCTGGAGATTCTCTCGGAGGAGGAGGCGGAGTGGTTCAGTCCCAGGGAGGTCACGGGCAGAACGGAGAAGCCATCCGCATCGATGAGGAACGGATACTCGTTCGTGCCATGCGTCGCACCGCGGTACTTCACGATCCTCATACGTCGGATGGACGACTGATCGCGCACCCGATTATCGAGGAGGATGACGCAGTCGGAGACGTACTCCTCCAAGCCTTCGCGTGTCAGCTCGCTTTGGCCCCGCTCCGCGGTGACGATCGTGGTCACGCCCTTCTTCTTCAGCCAGCGCAGCAGCCGGCGCAACTCAGCACGCAGGATGTGCGGGCTCGCCAGTCCGGAGAAGAGGGATTCCGCGGTATCGAGAACGACGCGCTTCGCGCCGAGGTTCTCGATCGCGTCATGGATCCTGACGAACAACCCGTTCAGGTCGTATGCGCCGCTCGGTTCGATCTCGCCGGGGTCGATGTGGATGTGCTCCAGCCAGAGCTTCTTGCGGCTTACGAGATCCGCCAGATCGAATCCCAACGATGCGACGTTGGCCGTGAGCTCCTCCACCGTCTCTTCAAAGGATATGAAGACGCCCGGCTCCTTGACCTTCGTAGCTCCATGGACGAGAAACTCCATGGCCAGGAGCGTCTTCCCGCAGCCCGCGCCACCGCACACGAGCGTCGGCCGGCCCTTCGGCAATCCGCCCCCCAGGATTTCGTCCAATCCACGGATATTGGTGGGGGCCTTCGGAAGGACTCTGCGCAGGGGTTCGGCAACCGCTGTCTTCATGATTTCATCTCTCCTTGAGACGGCCTACGCGCCAGGATGTCGGCCATCGCCGACACGACCCAGCCCAGAACCGCCAAGCGACTCTTGGTCTTCGACCCTGAGAGGAAGAAGCTGGTGCCCCCACCCGGGTGGCAGATGGGCATCGCGAGCCCAACAGAACGAGCCATGTTCTTGTCTCCACGCCAGGGGCGTCGGGCCACCATCTCTAATGATCGCCGGTTGCTCAGGGGGTGGAGATCCCACGTCGGGATGAACATCGGCGTACCTCTCCGGTGCGAGTCACGTCTATCCCCTGTGACCCGAGAGGATTAACCCTATTGGATGATTACGTAAGTGAGC
>Ga0209164_1002239_pt1 | contig 21272 bp, 17 predicted proteins | sample MTBNYHSulfiMetaG_FD_187458 | JGI IMG/M metagenome (GOLD analysis project Ga0209164, IMG submission 187458) | Enrichment culture microbial communities from rom New York Harbor, USA that are MTBE-degrading - MTBE-NYH (New York Harbor Sulfidogenic)... | ecosystem: Environmental > Aquatic > Marine >... | reverse complement strand
AAGCAAGGGAGGGTTCTTCTTTTTATTTGTAGACGACACGGCAGGGATTGAGCCGGGAATCGGCGAGGGCGTGAAAACCTCGGAACAGAGGGATCGGATTAAGGAGAGGATCGAAAGGCTGATTGCCCAGGGAAAAATCAAATACGGATTGCAGGCGGAGATCCATTGTCGCAAAGGGGACTTCATCCAGGAGGTCCGCCAGTTCGTGAGGGACTTTCATATCAATGAAATCGTCCTGGCCTTGCCCGAGGGACACGAAGAGGGCGATGAGAAGGTGAACCAAGATGTTCTGCCGCTCCTTCAATTGACCCATTGCCGGATTTTGACCGTAAGACCAAAAAGAAAAGGAAACTAGCCCAATATGGAATCGACTGCACTGAATGGGGAAATGATTCTGGTCATGGCCATGATCGGCCTTGCCGTGTTCCTTTTTATCGTCGAATGGATTCGCGTTGACGTGGTGGCCATCCTCATGATGGTCACGCTGCCGCTCTTGCACCTGGTCACCCCTCGCGAGGCTTTTGTGGGATTGAGCAGCAACGCCGTGGTGTCCATCATCGCGGTCATCATTATCGGGGCGGGCCTGGACAAAACCGGACTGATCAACAAGCTGGTGGGGCCCATCGTCAAGCTCGCAGGCAAGAGCCCGTCGCGCATTGTCGTCGCCATCTCGCTGGCGATTGCGGTCATCTCCAGTTTTATGCAGAATATCGGGGCCGCGGCCCTTTTTTTGCCTGCCGTTCAACGCATCAGCAAAGCCCTGAAAATCTCGATCAGCAAGCTTCTGATGCCCATCGGTTTCAGCGCGATCCTTGGGGGGACCCTCACTCTGGTGGGCTCCAGCCCGTTGATCCTCCTCAATGACCTCCTGGTTCCCTTTAAATTGGAGCCCTTCGGCCTCTTTGATGTGACCCCTGTCGGGCTGGGCTTGGTGGTGAGCGGGCTTTTGTGCTTCATCCTTTTCGGCCGATTTATCTTGCCTCAGGGCTCACAAGAGGGAGATTTCAACGAGGACGGGAACAACGCCGAGGCAAGGGGATTGTTGCCGGAAGTCGGGGAAACCTATGAACTGCGGACCCCGGATGATTTCACCCACTACCGTGATCCGGTCCGGGTTGAGGACCTGCGGCGGCGCTACCTGGTAAACATCGCAGCCATGACCGAGCCCCCGGATTACAAGCTCTTCTCTCCTCCTCTGGATGCCGTTATCCGCTCCGGCGTCGACCTCCTGGTGTTCGGCCGCCACAAGGACGTCCAACGCATGGCGGAAAAGGAGGAAATGGTCCTCAAGCAAGCGGTAGAGGTCTTTAAGGAGGATGCGGCGGAGCATACATCCGGCACGGTCGAGGCCGTTGTGGGACCCCGTTCCCCGATCGAAGGCAAAACCTTGAGGCAGATCAGCCTGCGGGACCGCTTTCAGGTGACACCCCTGGCCATTTACCGGGAAGGGGAGATCTATCGGGCGGAGATCGGCGACCTTGCCCTTCGAGTCGGGGATGCGATTGTTCTCCATGGGCCGTGGAAGCGGCTCCAACTGCTTCACGGCGAAGGATCGCTGCTTTTTACCACCCCGATCGATGTGGAAATCATGAGGCCGGAAAAGGCCACCTTCGCCGCTCTCTGGCTGGCGGTTGCGCTCGTGATGATCCTGGCATTTAAGATTCAGCTTTCCGTCTGTCTCATGGCCGGCGCCTTGGGCATGATCATCACCCGGGTGCTCAGCATCGACGAGGCTTACCGGTCCGTGGATTGGCGAACGGTTTTTCTGCTGGCCGGGTTGATTCCCTTGGGAATCGCTACCGAAAAGACCGGCACGGCGGCCTGGATCGCCCACAGCGTGCTCGCCGCCATCGGCACGGTCAAGCCCATTGTGCTCTTGACCATCATCGGGGTGTTGACGTCCGCCTTTACCCTGGTCGTCTCCAATGTGGGGGCCACGGTCCTTCTTGTCCCCCTGGTGGTGAACATGGCCGTGGCGGCCCAGGCCGATCCGAGAATGGCCGCCCTGGTGGTGGGACTTGCGGCGAGCAACTCCTTCATCCTTCCCACCCATCAGGTCAATGCTTTTTACATGGGTCCGGGCCGGTATCGCAGCACGGACTTCTTAAGGGCAGGCGGCCTGATCAGCCTTGTGTTTGTTCTGGTCATGATCGGAATGATTTATTTGGTTTACGGCGTCTGAACGCCGAGACCTTAATGGGGGTTTCATGGCAATCATCACAATTTCAAGGGGTTCCTACAGCAAAGGGAAGGAGGTCGCTGAAAAAACGGCGCAGCGGCTGGGCTACCGGTGCCTCAGCCGGGATGTGATCCTTGAGGCGAGCGGTTCTTATCATATTCCTGAGATTAAGCTCGTGAAGGCCATCCACGATGCACCCTCGGTCCTGGATCGCCTCAGCGGCGGCAAGCGGGCCTACATCGCCTATTATCAGAGCGCGTTAGCCCGGCTGGTACAAAAGGACAACATCGTTTACCACGGACTTGCCGGACACCTATTGCTCAAAGGCGTGCCCCACGTGATCAAGGTGCGCATCATCGCCGACCTGGCCGATCGGGTGCGCCAGGAGATGCAACAGGAGGGCGTGAGCGAACAGGATGCCCGATCCTTGATCCTTAAGGATGATGAGGAACGCCGCAAATGGACTTTGAGTCTTTACGGGGCAGACCCTTGGGACAGCGCCCTGTATGATTTTGTGATTCACATCCAGCGGTTCACCGTATCCAACGCGATTGATTTTGTTTGTGAGGCCGCAGGACTGGAGCAGTTCAGGACCACCAGGGAATCCCAGCAGAAGATGGACGACCTGGCGCTGGCCGGCCAGGTGAAAGCGGCCCTTGCCATGCTCAGCGCGGACGTGGCCGTCACGAGCGAGTACGGCAATGTCCTTGTTTTTGTAGGATCCGACGACCGGCTGGCCCGCAAACTCAGAGACAAGATCAAGACCCTGATCGCGGGTATCGAGGGCATCAACAACATCGAAGTCCATTCCAGGACGGCTGTTCCGCCGGACGCGATTTGACGGGATTCCCATGAACAGGGTCGGGGGCACACGGAATTCATTGATAAAGGGGACGATTCCATGCCTGTAATCATTATTTCTTCGGATGCTTACCGGACGGGACGAGAGATCGCAGAATCAGCCGCCGCCGTTCTGGAATACCGCTTCGTCGGCCGGGAGATCCTCGGCACGGCGGCAGAGAAATACGGGATCTCCGAGGCCCAGCTCTTGCAAGCCCTTGACAGGAGCCCTTCTTTCTTGCGCAGATCATCAAAGCTCAGAAAGCGTTGCATGGCTTACATTCAGGAGATCACCCTTTGCGAACTGCTCAAGGACGAGGTGGTTTGTCAGGGCTTGGCGGCCCATCTTTATGTCCTGGGGGTTTCCCACGTGCTGAGGGTCCGTATCCTTTCAGATGCCGAGAGAGAGAGCGGGCAATCGGCCGCGCAGCGGGGGACCTCCCTCGGCACAGTGAAAAAGCTCCTGGATCGCGAGAAGACGGCTCAACGACGCTGGTCCATGGACGCCTTTTCTTCGGATGAGACGGATCCTTCGCACTATGATCTTGTCATCAGTCTGTCTCAGATCGATTCGAATGAGGCCGTTAAGATTATCCGGGAGACGGTGGGATATCCCCGCTTCAAGCCCATGACCTATTCGATCAATTGCATGAAAGACTTGGCCCTGTCGAGCAGGGTCAGAGCCGTGTTGTGGGAAAAATTTCCCGGTGCCCGGGTGCGAGCCGATCGAGGCACAGTGATTATTGAGACAGCCGCCTTGAAGCGGGACAAGGAAAAAAGAGTCAAGGCGATTAAAGAGATGGCCGGGGAAATTCCGGGGGTTGACTATGTAGAGGTTCATGTCACCAATCATCTTTTTCGTCAGGCCGGGGGGGCACTGCGGTAAGGACGACGGCCCGACAAGGCGGGCTTCAATTCTTTTGATCGATGGTCTACAAAAACCCGGCCTGGTTCCGCTTCCGGGTGTTCGGGACAAGGAAATCAGGAGGTGAATATGGCGGATCGACTCGAAGTCCTGCTTTTGGATGATGAGCCCATTGTGGGGCAACGGCTTAAAACCGGATTGGCGAAGCTGGGGTGTGAGGTGGAGGTCTATGAAGATTCCGTAAAAGCCTTGTCACGGATCAAGGAAAAAGTCTTTCATATTATTATCACGGATGTCATGATGAAAGACGTCAACGGCATCCAGATCCTGGAAGCCGCAAAGGAAGCGAGCCCCAACGCCAAGGTCATCGTGATCACCGGTTTTGCAACCGTTTCCCTGGCCAGGGAAGCCATGGAAAAAGGGGCTTTTGACATGATTGCCAAACCCTTCAAGCCGAGCGATTTGAGGGCCCTGGTTGTAAAGGCGGCGCATGAACTCGGATTCAAAGACATTTTACTCGCTGAAGCGTAGAAACCCTGGTGCATATGGCTAAGAACCGCCCCCCGGATTCCTCGGAAGAGGCGCTCCATGAAAAAGTTCTCCTGGACCGGCCGGCCTTCAGCTTCCGGCTTCAAATTATCCTAGGGTTCTTCTCGTTCTTTATCCTATCCGTGGCGATTACGATCGCGGCTATGATCACCATCAACGGGATTGAAAAAAGGATTGCCACGGTTCAAACCCTGGAGCGATTTCTTTTCAGCATTGAACAGGCCCGGCGATGGGAGAAAAACTTCTTCCTCTACGGCACAAACCTGAATGAAGCGGTTCAAAGCGCCCAGGAGGCCAAAGATATTCTCGAGAATAATCTCAAGAAGGTGGAGGTCGTAACCTCTCCTCTGATTAAGGAAGAGATTATTGAGGAGATGAATCTTTATTATAGTTTGTTGTATGATTTGTCTGAACTCGTAAAAACGGGTCATAACGTCGCTTCCGTTCAGGAGGTCATTGAAAACGGTTTGCGCCATTATGGCTCGCAAATTGTAAAGAAAGCAGCCGACCTGGCGAGCACAGAGTTTGATGTGGTGACCCGATGGCTTCGTTTGCTCCAGAAAATCCCAGCCTACTTCTTGGTTTTTCTCTTTTTTCTCATGCTTTACATGGTCTGGTTTCTCTCCCGAAGATTTATGAAGCCTCTAAAATATTTGGTGAACGAGACCCGGCGCATTGCCAGGGGAGATTTCAGCCCGGTGAAGCCTATGCGGAAGTTCCGGGACGAATTCACAACCGTGGAAGTGGCGGTAAACCGGATGCTCAGGGAGTTGGAAGTTCGGCAGAATTCCTTGATTGAATCCCACAAACTGCGTGCCGTAGGAATCCTGACGGCCGGCGTGGCCCATGAACTGAACAACCCCTTGAACAATATCATGCTCACCGCTTATTCTCTTTTAGAGGAAGATGGGACGCTCGACCGGAGCGAGCATATGGAAAGGATCAAAGACATCATCGGAGAGACGGACCGTTCCCGGAGCATTGTCCACAATCTGCTGGACTTCACAAGAGAGAACGTATCGGTCATTGAATTGCTGGATCTGGCGAAACTCGTTGAAGAAACGGCGAAATTGGCCTTGAACCAGGCACGGGTCCGGGGTGCGACCATTGCTGTCCAGGTGGAACCGGACGTGCCAAAAATTCAGGGGGACAGGCAGCAGTTAAAGCAGGTGGTTTTGAATCTGGTGCTCAACTCCCTGGATGCGGTCAGCCATGGCGGGCGTATCGAGGTGCGGGTCAAGAGGCTCAAACCCGGCTATCTCGGCATCCAAGTGGAAGATAACGGTTGCGGCATTCCGTCGGATCTGCTACCGAATATCTTTGATCCATTTTTCACTACGAAGCCTGTGGGCAGGGGCACCGGACTGGGGCTTTCCGTGTCCCACGGAATCATCACCAAACATGGCGGCCGAATCGAGGTGGAAAGCATTCCTGGACAAAAAACGGTTTTTACGATTACTTTACCCTGCGATGCCTCTTCCACGATCAGCAAAGAGGGACTGTAACAGCGGGGAGGGTGATCCCGGTTGAAGCCGATCAAACATGTCCATGCCTTAAGAGTGGCTGTCGTTGATGATGAACCCCTGGCCTTGAAGCATATCAGCCGCATTCTCAGCCGCCACGGCCACGAGGTGGAGGTTTTTACCGATCCTGTCCAGGCCCTCCGGCGTATCATCGAGTCTCCCTTTCATATTGTTATGACCGATATACGGATGCCCCAAATGGACGGAATGGAGCTTTTGGAGCGAATCAAATCCCGCTTTCCCGAAACCCAGGTGATCCTGTTTACCGGGTATGCCTCGGTGGACGATGCGGTCAAAGCCATCAAGCAGGGGGCTTTTTACTATGTTGAAAAACCGTTGACACCGGACAAGGTCTTGTCCGTGGTGAAGCGGGCCGGCGAGAAACTCTCTCTCATGGCGGAGAACAGGAAACTCAAGGAGGAACTTCTCAAAAAGGACCATACGCGAGAAATTCTGGGCATAAGCGCTCAAATCCGGGAGCTGATCAAGGGGATCAACAAGATCGCAAAAATCGACTGCAACGTGCTGATTCAGGGTGAAAGCGGCACAGGAAAGGAGTTGGTGGCAAGAGCCATACACCACGGCAGCTTGAGAAAACACAAACCCTTTGTGGCATTCAATTGTGGCGGTTTCACCGAGGAGCTTGCGGCCAACGAGCTTTTCGGGCATGAAAAAGGCGCCTTTACCGGCGCCGACAGCTTGAAGGCCGGGTTGTTCGAAACGGCCCAGGGGGGAACGGTCTTCCTGGATGAAATTGGGGAAATGGCGCTTTCCACCCAGGTGAAATTGCTCAGGCTGATCCAGGAAAGAAAGCTGCTCCGGGTGGGCGGGGCCAAGCCGGTGGCTTTGGATGTGAGATTGATCTCGGCCACCAACAAGGACCTGGAGCATGAGGTCAAGGCCGGACGTTTCCGTGAAGATCTGTTCTTTCGGGTGAAGGTGGTCGTGCTTCGAATTCCGCCTTTGCGGGAACACAAAGAGGATATCCCCCTGCTGGTGGAGCACTTCATCCAGTATTACAACATGCTGTACAATAAGGGAATCGAGGGGTTCACCGATCATGCCATGGAAACCCTGATGCGCTATACCTTTCCCGGCAATGTTCGGGAATTGGAACACATGGTTTGCAGTGCCGTGGCCCTTGGCGAAAAAAGCCGGCTACGCGCTGATGATTTGCCGGAAGATCTTCGGCTTTTGGATGTGGACACCGTGTTGCGCGATGATTTGACCACCCTGGCGGATCACGAAAAAGCGCATATTATCAGAGTCCTTGAAGCGACCAACTACAACAAGGTGCGGGCGGCCCGAATTCTGGGAATACCGAGAACCAGTCTTTGGCGTAAAATGAAAAAACTTGGTATTGGTGAAATCCAATGACATGGCTTTAACATGGGTATTTTTGAACCATGCGGCGGCAGCCGGCGATCAGTTGTTCGAAAAGGGCGCTCGAGTCGTAGAGGTTGAACGTTTTCAGTCTGGCGATGCCGTCTACCATGGCGAAAACGATAAAAGCGGTTTTTCCTGCAGGCAGGTTTTCAATGGAGCCGTCCTTTTGACCCAGGAGGATGGCTTTTTGGAAGGTGTCGAGAATGAAATTGTAGATTGCAGAAAAATTTTTGCGGAATACCGGGTTCACCTGGGCCAGCTCGTAAGCGTCGTAGCGATGCAAAATGAGAAACAACTCCTCCTTGGTTCCCACCAGATAGAGGTAGAAAAAGATGCTGCCTTCGAGCATCTCAAGCCCTGTTTCAAAGGTCTTTTCCTTGAAGAAACCTTCGAACTCGCTGATGAGGGTTTGCCGGATGTTTTCAAGAATGGCCAGAAAGAGACCCTCCTTGGTTTTGAAATGATAAAAAATGGTGCCTTCGGCCACGCCGGTGATCTTTGCCAATTCGGAAATCGCGGTATTGCGGTACCCTTTTTCCGAAAAAAGCTTTGTGGCAACGTGAAGGATGTTTTCTTTCCTGGTCATGGCATCATCCCCCTAGGACCCCACCCAGACCGTACAGTTGCCGGCGTGATTCACGATCTTGATCGAGAGTGGGTTCTTTGCTGATTTTCGATTGGGCTTCCATCATCTTAACCTTATACCGTGTCCCTTGAACCTTGCGTCGTGCACCGTTGCCTTCCTCTATTTCACTTGTGCCGCCCCGCTTTTGCGGGTTCAGTATAGCGGAGTCGGGCTTGGGGAGCAAATACAGCGATGCAGTCGCCATGGTTTTTTTGTTGACCCGAAAAAAACCGTGTACGCCAATGCCGATTCGCTATGAACGAACCGGTAAAAGCGTATGATGTGTTCATGGTCTACTGGATTCAATCGGTGACGCAGGCGGGCCTTTAAGGCAACTTTTCAACTGAAGAATGCGAGATGCAAGCTTCACACGCTGTGCATGTCACCATCCATATCGAAAACTTAAATCTGACCGGCTCCAAGAACGAGTGATTACCAACACAATAATTAAAAAAGAAGCGAAGGATATCACAGTAGCATGAGTCAATACACTTTGGTCCCTAAGGGCAAAGCGACCACAAAGGTCGTCCCCTTATTCTTATTGGGATAGAACGTGATTCTCCCCCCGTGTGCTTCCACAATCTTTTTCACGATCGCAAGGCCGAGTCCTGTCCCCTGCTTCTTTGTTGAAAAAAAAGGCTGGAATACTTTCTCCCGTTCCTCTTCGGAGATGCCGCACCCACAATCTTCAATCTCCACGAACGCCCTTCGTTTTGAGCGGCGGGTCCTGACCCGGATTTCTTCGCCCGAAGCAGATGCCTGGATCGCATTTACAATCAGGTTCATAAAAACCTGTTTTAACCTGGAGGCATCCAGGTCCAGAATTGGCAGTGATTTGTCCGGTTCCGTTTTCAATTCCACCCCGGCTTTGGCGGCAATCGGTTTTGAGATTTCCACCGTCTCTTTAACCAGATCATTGAGGCTCACCCGGGATGGCGCGAGTTCCAGAGGCTTTCCGAACTCGAGCATGTCCTTTACCATGCCCTCCAGCCTGGCCGTCTCTTGAATGACCACCTGCAGTTTCTTTTGGCTGGCTTCGTCTCCGGACATCTTCCTGGAAACCTGATTCACAAACCCGCCGATGGCCATCAGAGGAGACTTCATGTCATGAGCGATTTCCGAGACCGCCCTGCCTATGGCGGCGAGCCTGTCGGCCTCAAGTCTGGCTGCGTGCTCTCTCCGTTCTCTTTCAGCCAGGAATCCCAGGATCAGAGCAACGAAAACATAAAGGCTGCCCTGCAGAAAGGTGTCAAAATCGTAAAAAGAAGCGTCCCAATGTTTAAACGCAAAGGCAAGATAGAGCAAGATAGCGGTTACCGAGACCGCTACTGCTCCTTTGATACCGAACCAGAAGCAGGCTAAAACCAGGGGGAGGTAATACAGCATTCGGTGGACTGAGTGGTGTTCGATCCTAGGCGCAGGCGTCACATAGTGAAGCGAAGAAATCCCGACCAGCAGGCCTGCGATCATCCCGACTCTGAACCATGTGCGTCTAGGCATTGTTCTTCCTGAATCTTCTTAGTTCGCCGAACAGAGGTTTCATTGGTTGAGCTCACGTGCGACCTTTTCTTCAAAAAGGTTAGGGCTTTATGTTGAAGATCACTTTGCGATCTTCAGAAGCCGCGCGTTGACGGCCACAATGACCGTGCTGAGGGACATAAGCACGGCGCCCATGGCTGGGGAAAGAAGCACGCCATAGGCGTAAAGCACACCGGCGGCCAGGGGGATCGCAAATGCATTGTATCCTGTGGCCCAGACCAGATTCTGAACCATCTTCCTGTAAGTTGCCCGGGCAAGGCCCAGGATAGCCACCGCATCCATGGGGTTACTTCGAACCAGGATGATATCCGCGGTCTGAACCGCCACGTCCGTCCCGGCGCCGACGGCGATACCCACGTCCGCCTGGGCCAAGGCGGGTGCATCGTTGACCCCGTCGCCGGTCATGGCCACGATGAGGCCTCTGGACTGAACTTCCTTGACTTTCTTTGCCTTGTCCTTGGGCAGAACCTCCGCAAAATATTCATCGAGCCCGATCTCGCTCGACACCCACTTGGCCACAAGCTTGTTGTCGCCTGTGAGCATCATGCACCGGATCCCCATTTCCTTCAGCTTGGAAATCGCCGCTCTGGACTCCTCGCGGATAATATCCGCAAGCGCGACGGCCCCTTTAAGCTCCCCGTCAATCAGGACGAAAACCACCGTCTTTCCCTGGGAGTTCAGCTTTTCGATCCTCTCATCGTCCGGGAGCCTTTGGTTTTCTTTCAGGTAACCGGGGCTCACCACCTTTACATCCTTCCCCTCGACCCTGCCCTGAGCTCCTTTGCCGGGAATGGATTTAAATTCCTCCACCTGCAAGGTTTTCTCCACTGAAGCCGCAATGCCCTTGGCAATCGGGTGCTCGGATTGGGTTTCGATGGATGCGGCATACTTGAGCAGTTCTTTTTCATCCATGCCTTCGGACAAAGTGACGGTCTCGGTTACCCCGAACTCCCCTTTGGTGAGCGTTCCTGTTTTGTCAAAAAGGACGGCTTGGATATTCCTGCTTCGTTCAAAGGCAGCCCGATCCCTTATCAGAAGCCCGTTCTTGGCCGAGAGGGCCGTGGACACGGCAACCACAAGGGGAACCGCCAGTCCCAGCGCATGAGGGCACGTGATCACCATGACGGTGACCGTGCGCTCCAGCGAAAAGGCGAAATCCCTGTTCACGACGGCGAGCCATATGAAAAAGGTTGCGGCGCCGGCGCTCAAGGCAATGATGGTCAACCACAAGGCGGCACGGTTGGCCAAATCCTGGCTTTTGGACTTGCTCTGCTGAGCCTCTTCCACAAGACTGATTATCTGGGAAAGGAAGGAGTCCCTGCCGGTCTTCTGCACTTCCGCAGTAAGGGAACCCTCCCCGTTGATGGAGCCTCCAATGACTTTCGATCCCTCCTGCTTTACCACCGGCTTGGATTCTCCCGTGAGCATAGCCTCGTTGACCGAACTCGCTCCTTCCACCACCTCCCCGTCCACGGGGATCTTCTCCCCGGGCTTGACAAGAACCCTGTCACCGGGTTCAAGGTCCTCTATGGGGACCTCCTCTACGCTCCCCTCGGACGTTATTTTATGGGCATCGGAAGGCATCAGCTTTGCCAGCTCTTCAAGGGCCCTTGAGGCGCCCATTACCGATTTCATTTCGATCCAATGGCCCAGGAGCATGATGTCGATCAGCGTTGCCAGCTCCCAGAAAAATACTTTCCCGGCCAGACCGAACACCACGACGCTGCTGTACCCATACGCTGTAGCTATGGCAATGGCAATCAGGGTCATCATGCCGGGCTGTTTCTTCGCGAGTTCATCGAACAGTCCCTTGAGGAAAGGCCAACCTCCATAGAAGAAGACGCCCGAGGACAGGACCCACAACACATACGCATCGCCCGGGAATGCAACAGCCTTTTTGAAGCCCAGGAAAGTCTGGATCATGGGCGAAAGAAAAAGGATCGGAACCGTGATCGCCAAAGAAGTCCAGAAGCGTCGTCTGAAGTCTGCGACCATATGCGCATGGTGGTTGCCGTCTTTATGGTTCCCGTGCTTTTTATCCTGGTCCATTCGATGCCTTTTCTGTTTCTTCGAAGCTTCCTGATGCGTTTTTTTTGACGCTTCACGATGGTGTTCATGGGTTGATTCGGAGCTTTGCTCGGCCATGGGTTGCACACCTCCTCTTGCATTTTTCCTTGAGCCTTGAGCAGAGGGGACCTCGATAGTGCGGGATCCCGCTCTATGAAGTTGAAATCAGTCGCTACCTGCCGGTCATATGCTTCAAGTGGGGCCAGTGATTGACGGTATGGCACCTCCGACAATCCTTTGGTGTTGCATTTTCGATTCCTGTGCTTTCCAGGATCACCTGCCAGTACCGTGCGTCTTCATGAAAAGCAGGCGGCTTGTGGCACCGGGCACAGTCCATGCGTTCAACAGAGGGGTGGCGATACCCTTCAATTTTCCAGGTGGAAATCAGATGGCACTCTCTGCAATCCTCGCCGAAAAGGCCGCGATGGACATCGAAGTGGCACGCGGTGCATAGCAGGGCTTCGTTGAGAAGGGTGTGGTCCATCTCTGAAATGCCGCTTTCAAAAACACCGTGCTCTTGGTGACAGTGCAGACATTTTTCCTCTGCTTCGTGAAAGTGAATCAACCTTGGCAGCAGGGTAACATCGCTGAAATCATGGCATCCCAGGCACTGCTTCTCAGAAACCCCTTTCCAGGGAACGTGGCAATACGTGCAATCCTCCAGATCCCGGTGCGGCGGGCTGAGAGGGCCGGGTTGGGCGGCTTTGTCGTAAGTAAAAAGCCACCCTGAAAAAACTATCACGAAGAGGCCGGCAAGAACCTGGGAAATTTTCCGAATCAGATCCATCTAATTCCGTAGTAAAAGACATTGAGAACATGGACAATCAAAATGGAGAAAAGAAAAAGGGCAAGGAGGTAGTGAACCCGGGTCCACATGGAAAAAAGAGCCTTTAACCTGGAAAATACCCCGAGCGTATACTCGATCTCCACAACGGAGTAGGCCAAGTCCAGCACTTCCCCGCACCTTTGCTCCAGTTCGGTGCCATCATTAAGCGAGGTTTCAAAAGATTCTGCATTTGTACCGGGCTCCACTCCCAGCGGCATAGCGCATGCTTTCACGTCCTGTTTTCGGGCCTCAAGATGTTTCTTTAAAACATCCAGATCGCTTTTTTGATCTTTGACGGCCCTGCTGACTTTTCGAAAAAGAAAAAACCCCACGATGCCGCTGAAAACCACGATGAAGGCAGTTGCGAGAAGAAGCAGGCCGATAATGCTCCCGAATTTATGGGCCGAATGAATCACCGCAAGGGAAGAACCCATGAGCCCGTAAAGGATATGCCTGGTAAGCGGATTTTCCCTCCCCCGCTTCCCCAGAATGCGCTTCCGGAAAGGATACGCAAGGGCCATGAACATCAGGACCGCCCCGCCTATTCCTAACAAATGGCCGGGCATGCTTCCTGCAAAGGTCGCGCTCTGATGGAAAAAGACCGTCAGAAAAAGGGCCACGAAAAACAGGGACAGCAAAGCGGCTATTTTTCTCTCCTGGAAGGTCACCTTATGCCTCGATGCTTACATCCCACTTCGCAGATTTTCCGGACTTCCTGAATTCAACCCTCACGGCCATTTTGCGGTCCCTCCTTTAAGATCAAGTTTAGAAGCTCCTTTGTTCTCCTGTATCGAAGGTACAGGGCAAGGAGAGCCAGGAAAAAGGAAAGAATCAGGAACACCATGGCAAAAAAGTGGGCCCAGGAAATCCCCATGACACCGCTTTCATGTTCCACGTATTTGGGCGAAATCCCCGTCTCTCTCTTAAACCACTCGATGTCGGGCCCCTCTCCTTCCTGAGAAGCGAATGCTACGGCGCCACCCCGGGAAAGTGCAGTCTCTCTTTTGTCTACGGCGTGAGCGTGAATTTGAAATAGGGCAAGAAACAAAACGAAAACGGTTTGGGCTGCTACGTTTCTCATCAATGCAAATCTCTCCGGCTTTCTAAAAACTGTAGGCAAAAGTTAAGAAGAACACATGCGCCCGGTAGTCGTCGGCGCCCCCGCTGCTTTCGTCGTCATACTTGTAGTAGCCGTACTGAAAACGGGCCTGGGCTTTGTCGGTCATCTGCCGGGCCAGTCCAAGGCGCAATCCATGGCGCCGGTTGTCAACTCCCAAAGGAAGGCCGTCCAGGATGTTTTTCTGTGCATTATCGGAGCGGGAAAAGAGGTATTCCAGGCTCAGGCCTGTTTGCTCATCAATGGAATATCCTGCGGTGAGCAACATGGAAAAGACGTCTGCCTCCCACGTGACCACCGATGGCGAACCGTTGTCAAAGGCCGTGCTTTTATCGTCCTGAAAAGAGAAAAGCCCCGTGAGATGCACCCGAGCCGCCGGCCTGACCGCCGCCCGGATGCTGTAAATGTTCGCGTCATGCTTTCCGGACCGAACTGAGCTGGGCGGAATGGTTTCATAAGCAGTATCCGTGTCCAGCGACAACAGCCGGTACATAAGACTCACATGAGTCCGGGGAAGAGGGCGGAAGCTCAATCTTGCACTGAGCTCGTCTCTTTTGAAGTCCTGGCCGGTAATGAAGGCGGAGTAGCCGGGCTGGGAATCGACCAAATGGTTGTAATCGTTGTTGGTGAAGCTGCGGCGATAGCGCAGGGAAAAGGTCGCACCCCGGAGGGGCGAAGTATTGAGGCCGAAGGTGTAGCGCCGGTCGCTTCGATCCATATCGGTCAGTCTTTCAAAGCCCGGGGCGTCGTCTTCCAGTTCCTGTTCAAAAAGGTCGATTTCTCCCTGAAGCCACTTTCCCTCGGCATAAATGGTCGTGTATCTCAGACCGGTGAAGCGGACGCCGAGGGTCTCCTCCAGCGCGCTCTTGTCTTTGTTGCTCACAATCAGGGCCTCCGGAGAAACCGGCCCTAATACCGGTACGGTTTGGAGCAATACAGCGTCTGTATCGCCCTCTGAATCGGTGGTTTCGGCCTTAATGCCGCCGTAAATGGCAAAGTCTTTGAAAGGTCCCGCCATGGTGTTGAGATTTAATGTATGAGAGTTGTGACGGACCTGGACGGCTCGTGTAAACCAATTGTTATCAAAGGGTCCGGGCCCGAAGGGGACGGTGTCTATGCGCAACCCCGCATCTCCCCTCAGCCTGGAGTAGAGGTATCCCAATGAGCAGTAAAACCTCTCCCTCAGGAAGCTCTCAATTCGGAAAGCGTTATAAAAGGCCTCATGGCTGTAATTTTCGCCCACCGTGATGGTTTTTGCAGTTCCGGCGTCGAGATTTCGCTCCTCGTCAAGCCTTGTCGTATCCGTTCGGTGCCGCTCGTAATGGAAATCGTCGCCTACATGGACCTTGCCGATACGGTGTTCGACGCTCAGACCCAGAATATCCGTCTTTTCGTCAATGTTTTTGAAGGAAGGGAAAATGTTCTTGGAGACGCCTCCTTCGATGACCCGTCCCCACTCAAGGAGGGATTTGTTTCCTTCTCTGAATCTGTGCTCATACCAGACAGTCACCTCGGGCAATCCGGGCCGGGTGAGGCCGGCTTCCAGCAGGATGCTGCCCACATCCAGGCGAAGATCATTTTCCAATTCAAACGGCGCCGCTTCAAAGGGCTCGTAAAAGCCTCCTGTGCCGTCAAAATATTTCCTGAACTCCGTATACTCGGCCAGGAAATATCCGGCATCCTCTCTTCCCAGTTTCAGCCGGAACCGGTAATCCTCCTCTGGAACGATCACCCGTCCGTCAAAAGAAAGGGAGAAGTCATTTCGAAATCTTCGCTCAAAACTCAGTTCATCGAATCCACCGGCCCAGTGTTCCCGGATCCACAGGTCTTCTTGGAATTTCCCGGCGTCTCCATTGACTGTGGAGTAACGAAGGGCCGGTACAAGCACGTTCGGACTTTCCGAGACCTGTGCGCTGACCAGGGTTGCCGCGCAAATAAGAATAAAAAGCGGCCCAGACAGGATTCGAAAAAATCCCACTACCACCGATCAGCCTCCTCTTAATATCTCAAGTGAGCATTGATGTTGGAGCCATGGACCGCGCTGTGGCAGCCCGCACTCCAGCAGGCACCTCTTGTAAGAAACGCCGTATGGTTGAAATCCCCAATAATTACGAGCCCGGGGGCCGCCACCTGGCCGTGGCATTTCAAGCACAAATTGTTATCCCGTTCGATCAGGAGCTTGTCGGCAATGGAACCGTGAGGGCTGTGGCAGATCGTGCAGCCCTCGCGAAGGGCCTCGTGCTCGAAGACCCGGGGCCTGGCCTGTTCGCGATGGCACTGCATACAGAGGTGATTTCTTCCACCGGCAAAAACCCCTTTGGGCTTGTAAATATCCTGCCCGTGTGGGTTGTGGCAGTTGGAACAGGTCATGCGTTTTTCCAGGACCGGGTGGCGATACTGGAGGCTGAACTGTGATTCCGTCGTCAGGTGGCATTGGAAGCAGGCCCGGGGATTTTGATCGGGGTTTATGATGTGAACGCCGCGCCCTCCTCCGGCTTCCACGTGAAGACTGCCTGCCCCATGACAGGACTCACACCCTTGGACCCCTTCCCGGCCTGAAACAAACAGGCGGCCGTGATCGGTCTTTTCGAAGTCGCGAACCGTCGCTTCGTGACAAAAAGCGCAGGTTTCCGTTCCCGAGAAGTCGGCGCCCTCAATTATCGGCTCAAGAGGAGGCAGCCGAAGCATTCCTGCACAAGCAGCGAGCAGAGCCAAAAACACAAAGCCGCCTGCTGCAACTCTCTTCATAACCTCCTCCATTCAATAGAAGATTTACTGCACGGACAGCTCTACCTGGCCACATAAGGAACCCTCAGGGTGCTCTTTTGTGTGGATGTTGACGTATGTATTTCCGGCTTCCATTTCTTTGATAAGAGCCGATAGAGGCTGCCCCCGAAGCGGTCCCACGAGATCATTTGAAGTTATCGTGCCTTCGGCCAGAACTCCGTTAAAAAGACCAGAGATAAGTTTCGGCGGTGGTGAGGATGGATAAAGCCAAACCACGGGAGTGCTGATGCCTCCTTTGAGACCAAGGTGTAAATGGGCCATCGTAATGTTGGCAAGATTGTGGACCTTGAGAGTGAAATGAATCTCCACGGCGGAGTCGGCCTTCTCAAAGATCGCCTCTGCCAGGGGTGCGGTCCCGGTATCCGGCAACGTAAGCGGGCAATAGTAGGGGTGATCTTCCGCGCAATAGACCGTTCCGATAATCGCAAGGCCTCCCAGCCAATGAAGGAGCATCACCATAAATGCGAAACTGCGGAAACGAGCAAGCATCTTTCGATCCCCTTCGATGGATTTTGGCCTTCAATAAGGAGCGTATCAGCCTGATGCTTAGAAATTTACTAGGATACGGAAAGTCTCGGCAATGGGGTGAATCCTGTATTTTTCGTTGGGGACGGTAGACGAACCCGGTAAAGGGACTTTCCACATCGCACAGGCCAATCTCGTTCAGGCCGGGCTTTTGAAAAACCCTGTTTTTCATGGTGAACTGGGGTTCCTGGAAGGAAATCCCGCCGCCTTCACAAAGCCGGAAATATTACAGACCTTTCTCTGGCCAACGAGCGCGCCCTGTATGAACAATCCAAGCTCGCAGTGGCTTCAGCCGAACTGACCGTGGCTGAGGCAGGAGAAAAGATGTTTCTTCCAGTACTGGAAAGAGTTGAGGCACGTTCTGGGTGAGGGTGCGTTTCACCCAGGTTCAAGAGGGGGGTTCAATTTTAAGGCGCTTCATCTTGCGCCACAGGGTGGTGGGGTGGATGCCCATTTCAGCGGCTGTTGCGGAGCGGTTCCACTTGTTTCGGCTCAGGACTTCGCAGAGGTACCCTCTTTCCACGTCTTTGAGGGAGGCTCTCTTTTCATCGGAATGGGGCTGGGTCCCGGTTCCCTTGGTTTTCTTGAGATGGTCCGGAAGGTGTTCGATACCGAGGAGCCCGTTCTTGCAGACCACGGTGGCATACTCGATGATATTTTCCAGTTCCCTGATGTTTCCTGGAAAATCATGGGCCATGAGAACCGACATCACTTCCGGGGAAAGTCCCTGGATCTCCTTTCCGCTCAATCGGGCGAATTTCCGGACGAAGTATTCCACCAGAAGGGGGATGTCCTCTTTTCTTTCCTGAAGAGGGGGAAGCACCAGCTTCACCACATTGATTCGATAATAGAGATCCTGTCTGAATTTCCCGTCCTCCACGAGTTTGTCCAGGCGCTTATTGGTCGCGGCCACAATGCGAACATTGGTTTTCAGTGATTTTGTGCTGCCCAGGGGCTCGTAGGTTTTGTCCTGGAGCACCCGAAGAAGGCGCACCTGCAAGGCAGGCGAAATATCGCCGATCTCATCGAGGAAGAGGGTTCCGCCGTCGGCGATGGCAAGCCTTCCGGGTTTATCCTTGAAGGCCGTGCTATGGGCGCCCTTTTCATAACCGAAAAGTTCGGATTCCAGAAGCGTGTCCGGCAGCGAGCCGCAGTTAATGGTGATCATGGGGCCGGTCTTTCTCGGGCTCAAAGCATGAATTGCTTTGGCGAACAATTCCTTGCCCGTGCCGCTTTCCCCTTCCAGAAGGATGGTGGCATCGCTTTCCGAAACCTGTTCGAGGATGCCGAAGAGACGCTGCATTTCCTTGTTTTTGCTGATAATGTCCTGGAAGGAATGGCGCCGGGTCAGCTCTTTACGAAGTTCCGCTACCACGCTCAGATCTCGAAAGGTTTCCACACCGCCGATCACATTGCCGTTTTCATCTTTTAAAAGAGCGGTTGAGATGCTGACCGGTATCCGGTCCCCATGCAAATTGACGATGTAGATCGCTTGGTTGACCGCAGGCTGCCCGGTGGATATGGTGTGTTTCAAGGAGCAGCGTTTCTCGCAGATGCTGGCCCTGAATACTTCCCAGCAGTGACGACCGATGGCTTCTTTTTTCTTGATCCCCGTGATCTTTTCAGCCGAATGGTTAAAAGAAGTGACCTTCAATTCAGCATCGACTGTGAAAACACCGTCTGCAATGCTGTCCAGAATAATCTGGGTTTGATCCTGAACATGGGTTTCCATGGATTAGGTCCTATCTGGATTGATGTCTGCACATATGCAATTCAAAATAATGCATGAATTGCCGAATTGCAACGCCTTTGTTGAGGCGCTAGGGATTCTCGGAGGGGTTCCATGTGAAAAGATCTTGATTTGGCTGGAAAAGTTTTATAGCTTCATGTGGCTTTGATGGTGGCATAACCTATGCAATTCCGCTCTGCCTAACTTAATTCGCTTCGCTCAACATTGGACTGATGGAACCGAGGAATAATGAGTAGGACATTGTCCGTTGAGCAAGAAGAGCAAGCATCATAGAACCGTTTAAGATCATCAAGGACGGAGATGGAACTTATGAGTTTTCAGAACAGGTTGTCTTCAGGGGAATTCGTGATTTTGGCCCAGATGAATACGCCCAAAGGGGTGAATATCTCTGAATTGGTCAACAACGCGCGCCGTATCAAGGAGCGGGTCCATGGGGTCGTCATCCCGGATATGGACAATGGTGTCATGCGGATGAGCGCCCTTGCCGGAGGCGTGCTCATGCGCCAGCAGGGGGTCGAACCGATTATTCATGTCTACGGCCGGGACAAGAACCGGATGGCCCTGCAGGGAGATATCCTGGCGGCCTATGTCCTCGGGATTCAGAACCTGGTGGTTGTGCATGGTGAAGACATGCCACAGGGAGATCATGTGGATGCAAAGCCGGTGGACGACCTGGATGAAGTCGGGCTCCTGACCGCCATCCGGTCTCTTGAAAACGGCAAGGACGCAGCAGGCTTTGAACTGGACGGAACGCCCAGCTTCACGGTCGGTTGCACGATCGGCCCTTACAAAGATGACCGGGAAATGGATGGGGAGCTTGAAAAGGCCAAAGTGAAGGTGGGCGCCGGGGCCAAGTTCATGCTTTGCCCGCCGGTGTTCGACATTGAGCGGTTCACTTCTTTTGCAGGAAAAGCGAAGGCCCTGGGAGTGCCCCTGATTCCCACCGTGTTTTTGCTGAAAACGGTCGGAATTGCAAGGTACATGGCCACCTATGAGCCGGGGGCGTTCATTCCGGAATCTTTGATCAAGCGCATGCGTCAGGCAAAGGACCGGGAACTCGAGGGTTTCATCATTGCCGGGGAGACCATCAAGAACCTCAAAAGGCTTGCCCAGGGTGTGCAGATCGTCACGCTGGGCTGGGAGCACCGTCTTCCCACGATCCTGGAATATGCCGACCTGTAGGAATATCGGAAAAGACATGGAAGATCAGAAAATGATTCAAGGCAACAACAAGACGCTCGTCATCGGCGGGGGCGTGGGAGGCATCAAGGCGTCCCTGGACCTGGCCGAGGCGGGCAGGGATGTTATCCTTATTGACAAGGCGCCGGCCATCGGCGGTTTGATGACCCAGTTGGACCGGACCTTCCCCACCAACAACTGCGATTTGTGCACCCTTTCTCCGCACCTTGCAGAGAGCGGCCGGCAGCTTCACATCGAACTTCTGCCCATGACCGAGCTGGTGTCGCTGGAGGGGGAAGCAGGGGCGTTCACCATTACGCTGAAAACAAAGCCGCGCTTCATTGATCTGGATCGATGCACGGCGTGCGGTGAGTGCTTCAATGCATTCCCCGAGTGCGTCCGGTTCACGCCGGGTCTTGACCACAGAGCGCCCACCTGCATGCGATACCCAAGGGCGACCCCTTATGCCTATTGCGTTGAAATGGAACGGTGTACGGACGTGAACCGCTTGGTGGACGTGTGCCGTGCAGGCGCGATTCTGCCTGAGGACTCGGAAAAGCGCCGGGAGATCCAGGTCAGTTCCGTGGTGGTGGCCGCCGGCGCCGGCGTCTATGACCCTGCCGTTCTGGACGGCTACGCCTATGGCCTTTCCAAGAATGTTTTGACCGGTCTCGAATATGAAAGAATCCTTTCCGCTTCAGGACCCACGCTCGGCCAGCTGCTCAGGCCTTCGGACGGGAAGCAGCCCAAAAAAATCGCCTGGATTCAGTGCGTGGGATCGAGAAGCGTCAAAGCTAACTACCTGCCTTACTGTTCGAGTGTCTGCTGCATGTATGCGCTCAAGGAAGCCATGGTCACCAAGGAAAGATACCGCGACGACATGGAAGCCGTGGTCTTCTACATGGACATGAGAACATCGGGCAAGGACTATGAGCTTTATCTCAATCGGGCGAAGGAAGAGTTCGGGGTTCGCTTTGAACGCACCCGGCCTCACACGGTGGAGCCGGTGCCCGGATCGGATGACCTGCGCATCAGCTATATCCCCGAGGGCGAATTCATGTCCAAGGAGGAAGTTTTTGATATGGTGGTCCTTTCCACGGGCTTTGTGATCACGCCGGACCTGCTGGAGCTTCTGCGAAAACTGGGCATCGATCTCAATGCGCATCACTTTGTGAAAACAGGCGCCTTCAATCCCGTGGCGGCCTCGAGACCCGGGATCTTTGTGTGCGGCCTTGTGGAAAGCCCCAAGGATATTCCGGAGACCATGGTTCAAGCGAGCGCAGCCGCATGCATGGCAGCCGGGGGTGCGGCGATTTCCGATGATAAGGCGGAAGAAGAGGATTTCCCGCACGAACGGGATGTGACCATGGAGGACCCCAGGGTGGGGGTTTTTGTATGTGATTGCGGGACCAACATCGGCGGGTTGATCGACGTTCAGAAGCTGGTTCAATTCGCCCGGCGCCTGCCCCAGGTCGTCGTCTCGGAAATGGTGGGCCGTGGCTGTTCCCGGGAATC
>Ga0209164_1002234_pt1 | contig 21327 bp, 16 predicted proteins | sample MTBNYHSulfiMetaG_FD_187458 | JGI IMG/M metagenome (GOLD analysis project Ga0209164, IMG submission 187458) | Enrichment culture microbial communities from rom New York Harbor, USA that are MTBE-degrading - MTBE-NYH (New York Harbor Sulfidogenic)... | ecosystem: Environmental > Aquatic > Marine >... | reverse complement strand
TCCGTGAGTACATAAAGCACCAGGAAGAATCAGACAAAAGCCAGTTAAGTTTCCCGGATTTTGACTAAACAATGGCCCCTTCCAGGGGCCCTCACAAAGCTACCGGCTCTGCCGGTAGATATTTACTTCCAGTTCTTCCTTGGAGATGAATCGAAGGGCTGCGGAGTTCATGCAGTATCGGCGCCCTGTGGGCGGAGGCCCGTCTTCAAAGACATGTCCAAGGTGGGAATCAGCATGCTTGCTCCTGACTTCGGTGCGCGTGGTGAAGAGGCTCCGGTCTTCCCTCTCCACAATATTTTCCGGCACCAAGGGACGGGTGAAGCTGGGCTAACCCGTGCCGGAATCATATTTGTCCAGGGAACTGAAGAGAGGCTCTCCGGAGACAATATCCACATAGATGCCTTCCTTCTTGTTATCCCAGTATCGGTTATCAAACGGCGGTTCGGTCCCGTTTTTCTGGGTCACCTCATACTCGATATCCGTTAATCTCTCCCTGAGCACTTTGTCGGATGGCTTTGAGTAGGGGGATTCACCGGGCCTATCCGGAGCCGGTGTTTCCTGATCGCCCCACACGCTTTCCAAAAATTGATCTCGGCCGGAGTTCCACCGATAAAACTTATACCGGAGGGCATGCGTTTTATAATAGTCCTGATGATATTCCTCGGCCCGGAAAAATCGGGTCAGGGGTACGATTTCAGTCACAATAGTCTTTGAAAAGCGGCCCGAGCGCTCCAGTCTGGATTTGGATTCTTCCGCCAATTTCCTCTGGGCGTCATTGTGATAGAATATTGCGGTTCGGTATTGTGGACCCCGATCCACGAATTGCCCTCCCGGATCGGTAGGATCTACATGCCGCCAGAAGATCTGGAGGAGTGCCTCATAGGATACCTTTCGGGGATCATACGTCACCTGGACCGCCTCCAGGTGCCCGGTGTTCCCCGTAGACACCTCCTCATAGCTTGGATTCGCTTTGTCTCCGCCGGTGTATCCGGAGACGACCTCCATTGCGCCCTCCACCTTTTCAAAATCCGCCTCAACACACCAAAAACAGCCGCCCGCAAAGGTGGCCGTCTGACGTCCTTCCTGCTGATCGTTCATCTCTCTCCTCTCCCTATTCTCCTGAGGCGCCCCCCACGCCCACCCCGTATCCCAAGTCCACAAGAAAACGGGCAGGGCCAAAAGGGCGCACAATTTCCTTCCCTTCATCACCACCACCTCCGTTTTTATGCTTCAGGCAAACCATCGCCATTTGATTTTGATTGATTTGCCGGAAAAGAAAAAATCCGGGTCCGGAGGACCCCCCCTTGGGTGCCCCTGGAAAGGGGAGGCTTTATTTAAAAAGCGTACACTTTAAACGTGTCTAAAGTGATCTAAAGTGCCTAAAGCAATGGAGTCCCCTTGGTCCCATGATTTTATGCAATTGGCAGAATTCCTTAATCCCTCCAGGCGGGACTCACTCCACACTTTAGTTCACTCCACACGCTTAAAGCGTCGGATCAGGCGGATCCGAAAGTCTCTCCATACGGGTCGGAACATCTCCCTACGCTCGCGGGAGAAGTCCACAGAACTGAGGTGGGTTAACGTTGAATGTTAAGCACCAATTGTCTGATGTCAGAGACGCCTTTAAGCGTTGAAAGCAATCCAAAGAGCGTATTTCGAAAGAGATCGCTGACGAAGTCATTGATGGGAAGGGAGACGCCGTTCAAGAGGATGGTCATCTGATCATTTTCCAAGGAGATATCCAATTCCCTGATCTCCGCGAACCCTTCAAGGGAAGAGACCATACCGGCGACCGTATGATCGAGAAAGTTTTGGACAAAATAGTCGAGTTCAATGGGGATATTGTTTATAGACAGCATGATTTTCCTGGTCATTTTTTATTCTCCTCCTCTTTCCTGAGGGTGGAACCCCATACCCCTTATAGATACGGGCCGGCATCCTCAAGTACGGCTACTCCGCCGTTATCAACGTCACTTTGGACACGTACTTCACCCAGTTGTATCCATAATAGTCTTGGGCCACAATACGAAGGGGAAACCCGTTTCTTACCGGAAGTTCTTTGCCGTTGACATTATAAGCCAGAAAGACCTTATTTGAGAGGACATCTTTGATGGGAAATTGTTCCACTTTTTCATATGGCCCATCCGGTCCTGAAAAACGAACATGCGTGACATCGTTCTCCACGTTCGCCCTCTCGAGCAGGTCCGGCATGGAGATACCCTTCCAACGGCCATGGTTGGCAAAGAAACCGGGGCAAATCAAAAGGACGTCTCTCTCCACGGTCGGAAGGGTTCGCATTTCTTCGTAGGAAAATTGAAGGGGCTTTCTGACCTCTCCAATTACTTCCAAATGCCACCTTTCCAGATCTTCTTTATAATCCGACAAGCCCATGGTGCCGAAATCATCCAAAGGAGTAATCTCCAGGTGTCTTGCATCCAGATCCGCAGGGTTTTTGCTTATGAGGCTCTTCGGGTTCGTGCCCTTGGGGAGCATCACCCTTTTCGCTTCGGCTGAGGCCCACCGAACCGCCGAAAAGAGCGGGGTAAAGACAAGGCCGATAGTTGTTGCCATCAGGCCTACCCCCATTTTCAGGAACGCCCTTCTTTTCGCCATGTCTTCCCTCCTCCCAAATCGATCGTGCGCAATCTGGGGATTACTTCACTCCACCGGGTCGTTAACCTGACATCACGGGGTGAATAGCGGTCTGTACCGGGAAAGGACCTCCCCCAGTTGATCCGCTTCCATAGCCGGCATCTCCGCCAAAGGCCCGTCCGTGACCTCGGACCGATAGCGATGGGCAAAGGCGGTTCTTGGTTCGGTTCGATAAAGGATGCCGATGGGCATGGTCTCTTCAGTCATCTGCGCCTTTTCCAAAGCCGCCTTCTTGTCCCGCGGATCATGGTCCTCCCCCAGTTCTTGCACCCGTTCCTCATACCACGCAATGGACCGGGTCCCCCACGTAATGCATGGCTGGATCACATCCACATAAGACAGGCCCGGATGTTTGACGGCTTCCACCAGAATCCATTTGAGATGATCGATTTTCCGGGCAAAGCCCCGGGCTACGAAGGTGCAGTTGTGCGTGATGGCAATCGTCAGCATGTTGAGCGGTTCGATATCCACCCCCCTGACTTGAAGGGTACGCTTTTCGCCCAGGCGGGTTGTGGGTGAGGCCTGCCCTTTTGTCAGGGCATAAATCTCATTGTTGTGAACCACCACCGTTATGTTAGGGTTTCTTCGAATGGCGTGGATGAAATGATTTCCCCCTTCCCCGTAGCAGTCCCCGTCCCCGGTGACCACCATGGTGGTCAGGTTTGGATTGGCCACCTGTATCCCCACTGCTACAGGGATGGCACGGCCGTGAAGACCGTTAAAGAAATTGCATTTCAGATAATGGGGGAGTTTTGCCGCCTGACCGATGCCGGAGACCAGGCATACCTGATCAGGCGTTTTATTCAAGTCCACCAGAGCCTTTTTTAAGGCCTGGAGAATGCTGAAGTTCGAGCATCCCGGACACCACTGGTTTTCCGCATCGCTCTTATAGTCTTCAACGCTGAGCATAAATCTGCCTCACAATATAGTCACCTGTTAAGGGTAGACCATCATAGCGACGGATGGTTTTCTCAAAAGACACTCCAAATTCCGAGCGCAACAGGCGAGCCAACTGGCCGGTGGCGTTGCTTTCAACGGTCCACAAGGAAGGTCCTTCAGGGAAATGGTATTCAGGCAAGGGCCACAGTTCAGTAAAATGGATCATCCCTGCCCGAACGTTTTTCTCCTCTAACAGCCTGATGCCCTCCAGAATGGCCGCCCTCGACGATCCCCATCCAACCAGGATCAAGTCCATATCGTCAGAGCAAAACTCCTCCGGTGGCCTCACCTCGCTTCTGAGTTTTCGAAATTTTGCAAGTCGCTTTTCCACCATAGCCTGAACGGTTTCAGGGAGATCCTCGGTGATGTGGCCCTCTTCATCGTGTTCATCGCTGTCCACACACACCAGGTGTTTGCCCTGACCGGGATAAAGCCTGGGTGATATGCCATCGGAAGTGAGCTGGTAGCGCCTGTATTCCCGTATCGCCGACGGATCGGCCAGGTAATAGACCGGACGTGTATCGGAATTTTCAAAATCCCGATATGAACACTGGGCATCCGCCAGGAACTGATCCGTAAGCAAAATGACCGGGGTCTGGTACTTATCGGCCAGGTTAAATGCACGCACGATCTTCTGAAATGCGTCTTTTGCATCAGAAGGGGCCAATACCAATTTGGGAAATTCCCCATGTCCGGCATGGATGGCAAAAAGGAGATCCCCCTGGGCGGTCCTCGTAGGCAGTCCGGTGGCCGGTCCAGGTCGTTGGGCCAGGACGATCACCAAGGGGGTTTCGGTCATGCCGGCGAGGCTGATCCCTTCTGTCATCAGGGCGAACCCTCCACCGGAAGTGGCGGTCATGGCCCTTGCCCCCGCATAACTGGCGCCCAAGGCCATGTTAATCGCACCGATCTCATCCTCCGCCTGCTCACAGAATACACCCAGCCGGTCCTGTTCTTTTGCCAGAAACGTAATGATCCCCGTAGAGGGTGACATAGGATAGGCGGAGATAAACCGGCAGCCCGCGAAAGCTGCAGCGATGGGAATCGCCTCATTACCAGAAATCAGGAAATGTCTGGCACTCCTGGGCGGCAATGTCCACGGGCACCTATCCCCACAGTCGCGCGCTGCCTGTTCAAAGCCAATTTCTGCTGCCTTATAGTTGGCATCCAGGACATCTTTGCCTCTTTCTGAAAAATTTCGTTCGAGTACCCTTTTTAGGGTCTGGAGATCCACCCCGAGAACAGCCGTCAAGGCCCCCACAGCCACTGTATTGGCATAGATTTCCTCCCCAACCTCCTCTTTCGCGATTTCGTCAAAGGGAATACCCATCATATCTTTCTCTGCTTCATTTTGTGCGATCAAAACGCCTTCTTCCTTGAGAAGACCCCTGTATTTCTTTACAGCGGCCTCATTCATGGCCAAGAGGATGTCCGCATAACCCAAAGGCGCATTCTTTGGTTCTTCACCCACTCGAATCGAATAGCTATTCTGTCCCCCTCGAATCCGTGATTCATACTCTTTCCAAGTGAATACTGCATAGCCCTGGGCAGTAAGGGTTTTGGCCAGGATTTCTCCGACCGTTTGAATCCCTTCTCCGGCGGCGCCTGCAATGACCACATTCAAATCTTCCATTGACATAACCTCGTTTTGAGACGAACCGCAACGTATAGGCCGGGAAGGAATCTGAGCTATTTCCCGGCAGCAGCCTTATATTTCGCATAAAGGTCGTGGACTTTTCTCTTCAGATGCCTGATCTTTATGCTGTCTTCCTTCGATGACCACCGCGGTTCACTTATGGAAAAGAGACTGTTGCTCAATTCATCAATCACGTGCTCCGTTGCTTCGCACCATTCGGAGGTGCAGGCTGAAGACATTTGGCTGGCCTCCTCGATATCCTTTTCAAGCATATCCAACGACTTTTCCAGGTTTGAAATAAAGTCTCTCCAGTTTTGAACGATGTTTTGCTGAATGTCGGGATAGTAGGAATCTTTGGGTAATGGCATGGCATTCTCCTCCTTTGTTGTCATGGGTTAACTCTTAAAATCTCCATCAAAGGCGCAGTTTCAGGGATGAAACCCCGGTGATTGACGCAAAGCATATTCAATCCCCTTCTGAAAATAAATGGAGTGGATCATGTATTCCCGGATTAAAACTCCGGTATTCCCGGCCAAGGCCTCAAAACCAGTTCAAGACGTTTGAAAAATCCATTTCGGAGCACTCCGACCTGGTGAGAACGGGTATCGGTTCACGCTCTGGGGCACACCCACGCTGAGGTATGGGAGGCTACGAAATGGGCTGAATTTTGAGAGACGACAGGGGATTGGCGGAAAAAGAAAGGAAAGAGAGGGGCATATCCGTTGGGTATTCCGATATGGTATTCTTGAAACAAAAATACAGGGATTTCGACCCCTTCATATTCATGGTCGCCTATGCCGTTTAAGCAACCGCAACGGAAGGAATCTGCATGCTTATCGAGGAGGACCAAGGCGTTCCGGGGCAAAGACCCATAAAAGTCCAACAAGCCAAAAATATAACGCCCACCGCTTTATTTCATGGTAAACATTGATAACGGTATGGCGTCCCTCCACCCCTAAGAATGGAATAGCGCCGTGAAAGGCTGACCGGTGCGATCTGTGGTTCGGCACCCTTCCCCTGGAAGCCCTGTTGAATCTCAGACCTAACCTGCTTGCATCTCTTTCTCAAGGTCCTTTATATACTGGGAAATCAGGACTCCCAGGTAGATACAGGCGTTTCCGTTCATGCATGCATCGGCGTCCTTTTGATCCAGAAAGGCATGGCGCTGGTGTTCCGCTTTTTTGAAAGTAACCACCCACGCATCTTTCTGGTTGTCGAAAAAGAGGCTCGTAGAAAGCCCGTATCGGTCAATTTCGGGATACATTTCCAAGAGTTTGTCTTTCAATTCATTCGGTGAATACGCCATGTTCATTATCCTCCTTATCTCTGGTTCTGTTTCCTGTTGAACACCCTCCGCAAAGCCTTCGCGTTCGATGGAAAAACCGATTTGTTCTCGCGACTGCCCAAAAAAATTCGGCAGGGGGTTTAGCTTGTTTGCTCTTCTGTAAAATATTAGCACAGGTGCACTGGAATATACAATTAAAATTGTAGTAACACTTGAGTTGCGGGAAATAGGGCCGTTGTCATCGCTTCTATCAGAAGGCTAAACAGTTACGAATTAAAACGCCTATAATATCTTGAAATCTTTTAGAGAAGATATTGTTTTGCGGGATGGCGCGGCGGTGTGTGAATAGGGGCTGAGCGGTTATATGCATAGAGGTCTCTGTTTGTCCTGGAACTCGCCATTCAAAGCGCAGAGGCCATCAGACAGCTTCATAATCCCCCTCCCTTTGCGGGGTCGGTTCAGAAGCCCCGAGCCTGAGTGTCTTAGTGAATGGACATCTGCTGAGCACGCGCCCCAGCCTGGCCGCGTATGGCGGCCATAAGGTAAAGAGGCGAATACACCCATAACCGGTCTATCATCAGTTACTGTCCCTATCCAAGCAGAATACAGGATCAACCCCATTCCCAACATTTTCGGCGTTTCATATATTTTGAATATATCCTGCCAGAAAACCTGAAACGTGGGCAAACTTTATAAGGAGAAAAAATGATGGACGTAAAAAAGATCCTATGGCCGACGGATTTATCCGGAAACGCTCAAAAGGCGTTGCCTCTGGCAACATCCCTGAGCCGGCAATTTCAAGGCGAGATCCATCTCCTCTATGTTATCGAGGAACTGGCCATCCATGAACCCTGGTACGGGGAATTTGATTCGTCTCACATCGAAAAGATTCACGAATGGGAAAGGCGAAAAGCAGAAGAACGATTGGAATGGGTCTGCTACGAGTATCTGAAAAGTTGCCCCCTGTATATTAAACACATAGCGATCGGCGATCCTGCCGAGGAAATATTGAAGTTGATCCAAAAGGAGGGGATCGATATGGTCGTAATGGCAAAACGAGGGCGGAAAGGGACGTTTGCCTTTGGAAGCGTCACAGAGAAAGTGGTAAAAAATTCACCTGTACCCGTGAGCGTCGTGCCAACAGATGAGCATTCCTAAATCCCCTTTGGGAAGGATACGGAGATGCTGGCGCCCCCCAAGGGCCCCGGCTCAATCCAGACCTTTCCGTCGTGTCTGTCTGCGATCTCCTTTACAATTGCCAGCCCCAGACCCAGTCCTTCGGTCTTCTGCCAGTCCCCGGTCCTTCTGAAAGGTCCAAATACCTTGTCTGGATTTTCCGTCCTGATACCGATACCGTCATCGCTCACCGAGAGTATATGGAAAAGCTCACTTTCCCTGTATCCAATCCTGATCTCCTTTAGCCCAGTTCCACCGTATTTCAAGGCGTTGTCCACCAGGTTTCTAAAGACCCTCCCCAGGGATACCCCGTCGGCGCGAATGACAGGGAGGTGTTCAGGCTCTGACCATTTGATATGACGCAATTTTAGCTGCTCCGAAAACCCCTCCCTGATGCACTCGAGGGCCTCTTTAAGGTCCAGTTCTTCGATGTTCATCGGCGCCTCCTTGGAGGCGATAAACATATTGATCATTTCAGTGAGGGTCGCAATCTGTTGGGCTGCCTGCATGAGATGTTTGCAGCAGGCCCGTCCCTTCTCATCGAAGGCCTTTTCATAATTCTCGACAAGACGTTTCGCCAGCCCGTAGACGCTGATGACCGGGTTCTTAAGGTCATGATAAACCGAATAGGCGAACAGCTTAACCTTCTCTGATTCCCGCTGTAGTTCCATGTTGGCCTCGGCCAAATCAGCGGTCTTTTCCCGTACACGCACTTCAAGACTCTCATAAGCCTCTTGCAGCACCTTTCTCGACGTCTCTCTCTCGATGGTGTAACGAAGGGAACGTTCAAGGAGGGATGTCGTCAGATGGTCTTTAACAAGATAGTCCGCTGCGCCTAACCTCATGGCCCGGACATCGACTTCATATTCTCCCTGGCCAGTCAAAAAAATCACGGGTGTCTTCCAACCCTTTTTCCTGGCCTCGCTCAATAACTCCAATCCATCATGAATGCCCAGCCGATAATCGAGCAAACAGAGGTCATGACTTCCGCCCTCCAGTGCCGCTCTGGCCTCCTCCCATCCGGTCACCCAGCCCAGAGATAAATCCAGCGTCGGGATGTTTGAAACTAACTCCCTTATGATAACATAGTCGTCCTCATCATCTTCCACCAAAAGGATTTTCAATGGACTCCTGGCCATTTCTGTTTTAGTATCTACTGGGGTCATTGTTTCTACAGACAAACGTGTTCCTTCCTCTATAATATACCCGGTCGTCTGACAACCTGAACTTCTATCCGGAAACCTGATATACTGCATCGTTACCCATTGCTCGCCTGAGCCAGCGTTTAGCCTAGAGACAGGCGAATGCATTCCTTCGGGAGACAATCGGTTGGTGTAACCCCCTGTAAGAGTGAGGGAGCATGCGTCGGCCGTTGATCGATCACAGGACCTCCCGAAACAAAGCCTTTTTGAATGCCCGGACTGATACTGCATCATCAAAGAAGTCGACCAGATGCGTGGTACCGCTGGATGGATTCATGCTCGACCGCCGGCGGGTACCGCATAAGCCTAATCATTTCCTCGCGTGAGAAGTCTCGGCCACTGACGGGCAAATGGCGTTAAAAATTCGGGCCTGTATAACATCCTCTTATTGGAAGTGTTTCTAACAGGTGGACCGGGATCGAAACAATGGGGTATATGCTGTAATTATCCGCCTTTTTTAACGTATGCTGTCTTTGCTGGATTAACCTACAAGGCCCAAAGGTGTGTTATGAGCTTGGCCCTGACCTAAATAGCCCATCGTGGCTACTTTTATAGGATGATATATGTGGGTTCTTGGCTGTATGTCGATCCCGGGTATTTGGAGTGTGGGTCGCGTTAGGTCTGGCGTTCGCTTGTCTATTCTGTGAGGACAGGTTGTTCCGGCCCAATCGCGCGATGATTGAAAAGGGCATGAAGGGTTGGACCAAACGATTACATGAAGGACCTTTTCAGCGCCCTCTTAGCGGGCCGCGAGCCATTGATCCGCCAAAGACTTCATGACGCTGACCCACTCGCGGAAGGTGTTTGGTTTCGTAATGAACGACTGTGCCCCCATTTCAACGCTGTAGGCGATATCTTTACTTTCACGGGATGTGGTGAACACCACAACGGGAATGTGCTGAAACGCAGGCGTGGACTTGATCTCTTTCAAGACTTGTCGACCGTCTTTGATGGGCATGTTAAGATCGAGCAGTATCAGAACAGGGGCCGGTTCGGAGCGGGAGAGGTAGTCCATGAGTTCCATCCCGTTGTCGATACAGAGCATGGTGCTGCGAGCCCCCGATTCCCTTAATGCATTCCTGGCCAGGGTGCAGTCATCATCATCATCGTCGGCCATCAGGATGAGTGGTTCACTATTGGCATTCAAGGCATCTCCTCCCTGATATGTTGTTTACTACACGAAAACCCGGGCAGGAGTTACACGATTCTCAGGATCAACAAGAGCTCAAGCCCCAAGGTCGAAAGGTTACATGTTCGCACCGAGCATCTCACTCTCACTTCGGCAGGCTGACAATGAATGTCGATCCTTTTCCCGGGACGCTCCTGGCCGTGATGATCCCTCCGTGCCGGTCCACGATCTTTCGGCAGATAGCCAGCCCCATGCCCGTACCCTTATAGGGTGAACTTTTCCCGTGGAGCCGCTGAAAAGGCTTGAAGATTTTGTCTATGTAAACTTCGTCAAAGCCGATCCCATTGTCTTCCACTTGAATATCCCAAAACAAACCTGAATCCGATGCGTTGGCATAAATACGGACCACAGGTTTGCGCTCCCCCCGATACTTCAGGGCGTTGCCGATCAGGTTCTGGAAAAGCTGCCGAATCAGGTCCCTGTCCGCCTTGATCTCAGGCAGCTTCCCTACCTCCACGCGAGCCTCCGCCTCATCGCAGAGTGCCCCCAGGTCCCCCATCGCCTCCTCCACAGGCTCCCTCAGATTAAAAACAGTATAAGACTCCAAATGGGAGGTGATGCGGGAGTATCTTAGAAGGGCCATCACCAGGGAGTGCATTCTCTCCGCCGCCAGGCTCATCCTCTCCAGATAATCACGGACAGTGTCATTCAGAGAGTCGTGATGGAGGCCGATCAACAAATCCGAAAAGGTTCGGATTTTCCGCAGCGGCTCCTGCAAGTCGTGCGATGCCACATGGGCAAAGTCTTCCAGGTCTCGGTTACTCTGCTCCAGCCTTGCCATATAACTTCTCAGGTTCTCCTCCGCCCGCTTCACTTCGGTGATGTCCCTGGCGGCGGCAAATACTCCCTTGACCTCGCCGGTCTCGTTCCTATAAATCGAGGCATTGTACAGGACCTCCGTAAGGCGACCTGAGATATGGCGGATGGCAAGAGGATAGTCTTTTACCAGCCCTTCTCGAAATACCTGCTCATATCCCTCCCTCGCCTTCTCGGGATCCTCAAAATAGTCGCAGAAATCTCTCCCGATAATCTCCTCACGAGCAACCCCCGTAACAAGTTCTGTCGCCCTGTTTACATCCATGATCTTTCCATCCCGACTGATGGTGACCAATGGATCGAGACTCACCTCAATGAGACTCCGGGCATACAGGGAAGCAGCGCTCAACTCTTCCTCTGCCCGCTTTCGCTCCGTTATGTCGATGCCCATCTCCATGATGAACGTGGAACCGTCCGTATCTGTGAAAGGGAAGTCGGAGACGTCGTAAGTGCGTCCGTCGGGGCCGGTCCATTCCCAATGATGGGGGGCATGGGTCTTCATCACCGTATACGTCTCGCATCTCTCGCATGGCTCTTTTCGGTCGAACAGATACTCATAACACCGCAGGCCGTGGGACTCCCCAAAACGCTCCCGGAAAAAACGGTTGGCAAAGGGCACGGTATAATCCGGCGACAACAGCACGACGTAGGCCGGCAACGCCTCCAAAACGTCATAAAGCCGCTGGCGTTCCGCCTTTCCGATCTCCTCAGCCCGTCTTCGTTCGATGATCTCAGCCTGCAACGCCTCGTTGATGTCGGCAAGCTCTCTGGTTCGCTCCTCCACCCTGATCTCTAATTCATCGTGCGCCTTGAGTAATGCGTCTTCAACCCGCTTGCGCTCGGTGATGTCCCGGCTGAAGCACGCAACGCTGACCACACGGCCCTCCCCGTCCAATACGGGATAGGAATCATGGTGGAATAAAATGCCGCTTCGCGTGTCTTCAAACGCAATCGGCTGTCGCGACTCCACCGCCTCCCTCAAACAGGCGAGGCGCGACTGGGCCAGCTCCGGCGGTAAGATTTCATCAAAATGCCTGCCCAGGACCTCTTCAGGGGGCTTTCCAAAACGTATCAGGGCCGTCTTATTGGCCATGAGCACAAGGCCCTCGGGGCTGAACAGCCAAATAGATTCCTTGGTCGCGTCCAGGATCCCTCGCAAGGTCGCTTCGTTCTCTCGCAGCGCCTCCTCGGCCCGTCTCCGTTCAGTGATGTCGCGGTTCGAGGCGCGGCGTCCCATGGGTTGCCCCCGGGCGTCCGTCACTATCTGGCAGGAGTGATTGATCCAGCGTTCCTGGCCATCCCGTCGCACGATGCGGAATTCGAATTCGCACGGTTCACGTTGGCATAGATCCTCGCGCATGTGAGCTATCATCCGCTCGCGGTCATCCGGGTGTATGATCCTTGTGTAGAGACCTGGATCCTGCATGAACGCTTCACGGCTGTAGCCAGTGATGCGTTCGCAGGAAGGCGAAACGTAAGCGAAACGATTTTCCGGCAGGCGCCAGTGCTCCCAGGCATAGGTGAAGTCCGCCACGATGCGGAACTTCTCGGCCGCCTTCAGAATCTCTTCCTGCGCTCGGCGCTTCTCCGTGACATCATGAAAAACGATCACAACGCCCACCGCGTTCCCCTCGGCGTCCCGAATCGGGGCTGCGCTGTCCTCGATCGGAATTTCCCGACCATCACGGTGGATAAGGGTTGTGTGATTGGCCAGGTTGACCACCTTCCCCTCGCGCAGCACGAGATTCAAAATGTCATCGGCCGGCCTGCGGGTCTGTTCGTTGATGATCCGGAAGACACTCTGGATCGGTTGATCTCGGGCCTCTTCCACTTCCCAGCCCGTCAGATTTACGGCGACGGGATTGAGGAAGCTGACCCGGCCCTGGGCGTCCGTAGCCATCACCGCGTCGCCGATGCTGCTGAGGATGACCCGCAGCCACTCCCCCCGCCGCCTCGACTCCTCTTCGGCCCTCTTTCGCTCCTCCACCTCTGTACGGAGCCTGTCTCTGGAAACTGTAGTATCGCTTAAGCGTTCAGTCATCAGGTCAAAGGCGCGAGAGAGGTCCCCGATCTCGTCCCGCGCCGTCATGCCGATCCTGTAATCAAGATGCCCTGCTCCCACGGCCTCGGTTCCTTGCTTTAGGATTGCAAGCGACGCGGAAATGCCTCTCATGATCCGGATCAGGACAAAGGTGAGGGGAACGCCTGTGCCCAAGAGAACGAAAAGGACGAGCCAGCTTACCCTGCGCTGGGTCGTGGCGATCTCTCCGTCGATCAGGACTTCGAGCCTCAATGCATCGGAAACCAGCTCACGCGACGTTGTGAGGACCCGACCCTCCAGCCGCTCCTCCGCTTCGCTGGAAAGAGCATAGCTTTCCGCAGGGGCCGGCCGTTCATAGGCGGCGACCAGTCTGAGGAATGCCCTCATCAGCGATTCGCTATTGTGGCGAATGCCGTCCAGGATCTTCTGTTGGGTTTTGTCCCGAAATCGGAGGGAGCCGATGAGTTTCATCATGGAGTCGTGTTCACTGATGAACTGCCGCCTGGGTCGATCCTCGTGATAGAGGATGAAGTAGCGGGTCAGGCTGTTCAACTCATTCATGCTGCTTATGAGCTGCTTGGTCCTTTGCCCTTCTTGCCTGGCCCGGTCTAAGACCCTGAAGGAAAAGAGGAGCGCAAGGCCGATGACGAGGGCTACGAGCCCGGGTACCAGCGCTGCAATCTTCAATTTGGAACTGATGCTCATTGCCGTCCTCTATCTGTCGCTGATCCCGACCGCCTCAGGCCGCACCGCCTTCAGACCGTCGGTATGTATGAAATGCGTGAAGTCAGTGGCTCTACCCTTGCCAGGTCTTCTCTTCCTGTACCAACGCGCCTGGTCTTCCAGATTCACGATCAGGCTCTGCTTCAGCACAGTGGCAAAACTGAGGTTTTTCCATTCCTTCTCGAACAGGGCGCGCCCTGTACCGATGGCCGTGGAAGCGACGGCCTTGGCCTCTTCCGGGTTTTCTGCGATAAACCCGTCTGCCCTGACCACGGCCCGGAGGAACTTCACGATCCGTTCCGGATGGCTCTTGACGAAATCCTGGGCCGCCACAAGATTCCATGTCATGGTGTAGATGCTCGAGTCGTGAAGCACCAGCGCGTTGCTCCCAAGCCTGTCCCGGAGTATGATCGTGTGGGGCGTCCAGGTGCTGACCGCATCCACCTCTCCGTTCAGCAGGACATCGACCATCCTGTCTGCCACAATGGGAACTATTGTGACATCGTTCGGATCCACATAGGATGTGATCAGGTAGATGTGGAGAAAGAAATCTGCAGTCGTGCCCTCAACTACCCCTACTCTCCTCCCCCTGAGATCATAGGGTCCGGAAATGCCCCTGTCCTTCCTTGCGATGATCAGGATCGCCCGATCGATTTCACAAATCGTGGCAATCACCGAAAACAGCTTTCCTTCCATGGCGGCCAGTGCGATGGGTGTTTCACCGGCCGTTGCCAGGTTCGCCTTCCCCGCGAGTATCGCATCCAGCCCAAGGTGTCCCGAGACATAGGGATGGAGGGTTACGTCAAGCCCTTCGTCTTTGAAATAGCCCTTGTGGTGCGCTATATACAGAGGAGCGGAAGCGGGCCATGGCGTCACCGCAAGGGTGAGCTTGTCAACGTCCTTCGCATCCTCAGTTCGGCTGCACCCGGCCATGCAGGCAAGCATCATGGCAAAGAGCGCCAGTACGACGGTTCCTTTCCCGAGCATACGGCTTCCCTCCCTCATTCTCTCGATATTCCAATCCTTTGAAAATACAGAAAGTTGGAAATAAATGCAATAGCCATTTCGCATCGAACGCGTCATCCCGGGCAAGAGGCGCCGCCCGCCCTTTCCTGGGCAAGGGGTGAATATGTATCCGCGTGAGACAAAAGGAGAACAGGTCACTCGATACGGTCTTGCTTTCTCGGTTGGAGTAAGGATAAAGCGGTCTTGGATGTCAAATGGAATGTGACCCTCCCTCCTATCGTTGAGGCGGGACTTCATAGGCCTCAACGGTGGACCTGGGTCCGGTCAGGGACCTGATGTGGAAACAGCGCCTGGCGGGATTATTCGAACCGGTGTCTCATTTTCATTGACGCATTCCGCTTACTGCCAAATGGCGCGGACTTGCTGCCGGTTAGACGTTTCATCTCAAATTTGTTGAAATGGTCGTATAATGAAGGGTGAGAAACTTGAGTCATGATTATCATGCGGGAAAAAGCTCAGGGTATTCAACCGGCAGGGTTAAACCAAGAATGCCGCCCCAATCCTGGCAGACAAGTGTGCTATGGGCGAGATCTATTTGAACGTTTGGCGTTTTCTAAAGGCCCTTTACCGGCAAAGGGCGAACCCATTCGCCCGCTCCCCCCTGTGAGGGGGGAGGGCGGTGGGATCAGATGTATCCTTCAAGACAGCTTGGCCCTTCTATGCCTTCGATGTCTCCTTTGATGCCGCGTCCAGCACCGCCTCTATAATCTTCTTGTATCCAGTGCAGCGGCAGATATTGGAGGACATGGTCTTGACGACCTCCTTTTTGCTGGGCTTTTTGTTTCTGTCGAGCAGGGCCTTGGCGGTCATGATCATCCCGGAGGTACAGAACCCGCACTGGACCGCGCCCTTTTCCATAAAGGACGCTTGCAGGGGATGGAGGTTGCCGTTGTTTGCCAGCCCCTCGATGGTGGTAATGGATGCCCCGTTCGCCTCCGGGGTGAGGACCAAGCAGGAGCGGAGCGGTATGCCGTCGACGATCACGGTGCAGGCTCCGCACGCCCCCATGCCGCAGGCCTCCTTGCCGCCGATCAGGTCGAGCCTTTCCCGAAGCGTTTCGAGGAGGGTTTCATAGGGCCTTACCTGGAAGGCGACAGGTTCATCATTGACGCGAAAGCTGACTTTGATGGTCTTCATCACTTCCCCTCCTTCATCGCCCGCTTGACGGCCCTTTCCGTCAGTACCTGGACCATTTTTTTGCGGTAGCCGGGCGAGAGCGTGGTGTTGGATATGGGCCTGGTCTCCTGACGGGCCTGTTTGGCAACCTCTTTCAGGGCGCTCGCGGAAAGGTCCTTCAGATCATACGCCTTGGGGACCGGGCCGATCCCGCCCACACAGACCCTTCCCTTGCCGTCCCGTATGGAAACGGCCACGCCCAACAGCGGATAGTCGATGGCATTGCGGACCCTCAGCTTTTCATAGGCCCCTGTCGACCGCTTCAACGGGACATGGACCTCGGTCAGGATCTCTCCGGGTTTCAGCGTGAACGGGTCCCTTCCGTCTCCGCTGAAGAGCTTCTCTAATTTTATTTTTCGTTCCCCGTGCGGGCCGGCGAGCTTCACCCCGGCAGAGAGGGATATCAGCGACAAGGCGTTGTCGCTGCAATAGTTTGAAAAACAGGCGGCCGCGTTGGAAACCACGTTGCAGGTTTCGCCCCCCATTTTGTAACAGAAACCGCGGGCTGTTCTCCAGTCGAGGGATTTGTTATAGAGGAGGCATCTCGTGTTCTGGAGGATATTCCCTCCGATGGTCCCCCGCATCTGGAGCGTCTCGCAGGAGGTGGCATCCAGCGATTCATGGAGGGCCGGAAAATAGTCTCTCACCAGATCATGGGTCTTCAGTTCAAAGAGCGTGACATTGGCGCCGATGATCAGCGTACCTCCCTTTCGTGAAACGGCTTTGAGTGGCTCTATGCCCTTCAGATCGATGACGGCCCCAGGCGTGGAGAGTCTCAGCTTTACCAGGGGGATCAGGTCGGTCCCGCCGGCGAGATACCGCGCCCGGCCTTTGGAGCTTTCATATAGGGCGATCGCCGCGGCGATATCCTCTCCCTTTTTGTAGTCAAATTTTGGCAGAATCATTTTTTTGCACCCTTCTTCCTTTCCAGGATAGCCAAGACCCTGTCAGGGGTCAGCGGCAGTTCACTGAACAGCGCTCCCGTGGCATTGGCGACCGCGCTGGCGATGGCGCTGTAGGCGTTCATGCGGATCGTGAGCCCCCCTTCCTTTGCGCCAAAGGGGCCTTCAGGGTCCATGGAGCTGACAATGATGGTGTCGATCTCCGGCATGTCGCACGCCAGGGGGACCTTATATTCCAGGAGGTCGGGGTTCAACAAAAACCCCTGATTCCAGAGGTTCCCTTCCATGATGGTGGCCATTCCCGCCTGCTGGATGGAGCCCTCCATCTGGCCCTCCACGGCCATGGGGTTGATGGGACGGCCGCAATCGTGCGCCGCGGTAAAATGGGGGACCGTGATCCGGCCCGTCTGTGGATCAATGCGGACCTCGGCTACGGACGTGCCGAACGAAAAGGTCCCGGCCATCTGGCCCCAGGGTCTCGAGACCCACTCCCTTTCAAAGTCGATGCTGGGAAAATAGGTGCCTGTGCCGACGATCGGGTCTCCCCGGAAAAAGGCCTCTCGCACGACCCATCGGATAGGCATCTTCTTGTCGGGCGTTTTTCTGGAAAAGGCCATCCGGTCCTTGAGATCGATCTCCTCTTCCTCCACCCCGAGCTTTTCCGCGGCAATGGCAACGAGCCGTTTCCGGGCGTTTTCACAGGCAACCCGAACGGCATTGGCCCCCACAAAGGCGGCCGCCTGGGAATAGGCGCCGGGATCGAGGTTCGTCACTTCCGTGTCGGCATTGACCAGGTTGATATCCTCCATGGGAATACCGAGCACCTCCGCGGCGACCTGGATGACCATGGATTCGTTTCCCTGTCCATTGTCCACCAACCCGGTCACGATGGTGGCCTGACCGTCGTCGTTCATTTTGACATAACAGGAGGACCCTGAACGGAACCCCATGGGGAAACCGCACATGATGGCGATGCACCCCATGCCGATCCCTTTTCCCTTTGACGACTTTGCCCACCTCTCTTTGAAGTTCGTGCTTTCCGATGCAGCGGTGATGGTTTGTGCCAGGCCGCAGCTCGTAATCTTGGATTGGGTGGCCGTCGCCTCTCCCGACGTGAGGCCGTTCTTGAGTCGTATATCCACGGGGTCGAGGCCCAGTTCCCTGGCCATCAGGTCCATCTGGGCCTCGTTCCCGGCCAGGAAGGCCCTTCCGTGGGCGCCATACATGCCCCGGATCCCTTTGTTGGTCAAAACCCGGTAGCCATTATACCGGACATTGGGAAACCGGTAGCATTCCTCGTACACATAGAACGGAATGGATGTGGCGATGGGGCCGGTCGAACTGTAGGCTCCGCCGTCATAGATCACCCGGTAATCCTTTGCCACAATGACGCCGTCTTTGTTCATGCCCGTTTTCACCGTAGCGATCAGGTCGTGGATCTGCCGCGTACTGGTGGCGTTTTCTTCCCGGGAAAGGGCCAGCTTCACCGGCCTGCCTGCCTTGATGGACAAGAGCGATGCCACCAGATCGCCGGGTGACACCTCCGAACGACCGCCGAATGCGCCCCCGGAATGGACGGGACGGACCCGCACCTTGTTGAGCGGCATCCTGAGGAGGTTTGACAGGGCCTTGGCCCGCACATGGGGGCCGGCATTGGGCATCCAGAGATCGAGAAAGCCGTTGGCATAGGAGGCCACCACCGCATACGGCTCCATCATGGCATAGGCCTCGCCGGCCGCCCTAAAGGTGTCCTCCCGTACGAGAAATGCCTCGCCCATGGCCTTGTCCACGTCGCCCACGTCGATATGGACATGAATGTTGATGTTGTTTTCATATGCATCGTGTATCTGCGGGGCCCCCTCCTGCATGGCCTGCTCGGGATCAAAGACCGCAGGGAGCGGTTCATAGTCCACCTTGATAAGGGAAAGGGCCTCCAGGGCGGTCTCCTCGTCCACGGCGGCCACCGCGGCCACGTCCTCGCCGACATAGCGCACCTTGTCGGTCGGGAGCATGTCGTGGTCCTGGGTGTAGCGGAAGACGCCCCATTTGACCCCGTAGGTATCGAACCCGCTGACGCCGGCCTTGACCCCCGGCACCTTGAGGGCCCGGGTCAGGTCGATGCCGAGGATCCTGGCATGGGGAAACGGGCTCCTCAGGACCTTTGCCGTCAGCATGTTGGGGAACTTCAGGTCTGCAGTATACCGCGCCTGTCCCGTGACCTTGGCAAGGGTGTCGCTTCGAACCACCCGCTTGCCGACAATATTGAGATCATCGTACATAACTCCCCCCTACTCTTTGTATTTCTCGCTGACATATCCAAAGGATTCATCCATGGCCTGAAGGGTCTTGTCCAGGTCTTCTTTTGTATGCCGGTAACAGATATAGGCATGATGATGCGGGGTGAAAAAGAAACCCTTTCGGATCATCTGGGTATAAAAATCGGTGCGCCTGTCCCGTTTGGTTTCGGGATTGCCCTGGGTGAAGGTGACAAAGAACATGGGCGCCACGCCGCTCAATTCGGCGCCGGCGTTCGGGTATTTGTCAAGCGCCTTCTGGATCCCTTGAAGGAGGTAGTCGCCATTCTTCCAAATGCTGTCGAGGACATTGTCGCGTTCCAGGACCTCAATGGTCTTGAGCGCGGCGACGTACCCGTCGCTGTTGGGGAAGAAGGTGGAGGAGATAAAGAGCTTGGATGCCGCGGTCATCATGACATCCTTCTTCCCGGTAACCACGCTGATGGCATACCCGTTGGCCATCCCTTTTCCAAGGACCGTCAGGTCAGGGGTGACCCCGTACAACTCCTGGGCCCCGCCCATCCGGAGCCTGAAGCAGGTGCGCACCTCGTCAAAGACAAGGATTGCGCCGTAGTGATCGGCAAGCCTCCTTGCGCCTTCCAGGAACCCCGGTTTGGGCGTCTCCATCTTTTGATGAAGGGGATGCCCGAAGGGGGTCATGATGATGGCCGCTGTCTGGTCTCCATGCGCTTTCATCAGGTCTTCGATCTGATCCAGATCATTGTAGTGAAACTCGTAAACGTCCTCGTAAAACTTGGCGGGAATTCCCCCCTTCATTTCCACACACCAGTCATGCCACCCATGGTAGCCGCATCGCATCACCTTGACCCGGTTCGTATGTGCCCTCGCAATGCGAATGGCCGCTGTGGTCCCATCCGAGCCGGTCTTCAAAAAGATGCTGCGTTCGGCGGAGGGGATGATGTCGTTCAGCTTCCCGGCCAGCTCGTTCTGATAACGCTGGGTCAGGGTGAAACAGAACCCCTTTTCCTTTACCTGTTGCATGACGGCGTCATCGACCTCTTCCTCCCGGTAGCCCAGGATAATGGGTCCGTACCCGCACAGATAATCGACATACTCGTTGCCGTCCACATCGATAAGCCTGCAACCCTTCCCGGATTCAAGAAAAATAGGGTATTCTCCCATGATAAAGTCAGCGGGCCTTCGTGCCCCCAGGACCCCGCCGGGAATCAGATCCTTTGCCTCTTCAAACAGCGCTTCGCTCTTTTTCAGGTTCAGTTTCGGCGTCTCTTTCATATGGAATCCTCCGCTTTTTTAGAGTGCGAACATTGATGAAATGGTCTCTGTTTGATGAATCCTTGCGCCTCGCTGCAACAGGGCAGCCAGGAATTTTTCCGGATCGATGCACCCTTCAGGGGCCACCACACCCTTCACCGTCACGTCGCCCTCATCCATCATGAGGGCGGCAATGGAGGCGGGAAGACCCGTTCCCGGCGCCATTCTCCCCACGATATCCGCAGTGTAGGTCACCTGCTTTCCGTCCCGTTCCCCTTTGACAATCACCTTCAGACCGGATGCCTGGGGACCATTGTCCCTCCCCTTGGGAATGTCGTTCCACAGCTTCAGGGTCAGATCATAGGGCACGATCTCCTTTCCCTTGACGTCTATGGGCCCGGTGCCGAGAAAGCCTGTTTCCTTTTGTTCCTTGATCAGTTCATCCACCCACAGTGGAATCAACGCCCCCTTGATGACCACCTTTTTCACCCCTTGGATATAGCGGGGGATGGTGATGGGCTGGGGATGGCCCACATAGCGGACCACGCAGGTGCCCAGCGGATCGAGGAATTGGGCCGTCTCCTCGCCGGTGCCGCCCTCCACATACTGGAGGTGGCCGTCGATGTATTGCGGGATGCTGCCGGTCACCATGTGAAGGCTGTGGTCCCAGGCAGCGCCGGCCAGTTCCGCAATGCTCACCACCCAGAAGAGGTGGATCTCATCCACGCGGTCCAGTTGGTTGGCATACCATTTCACCAGGACATTGTTTGTCCCCGGATCGGAGCCCATACCGGTGAGGACGGTGATGCCGGCCTTTTTGGCGGCCTCGTCGATGTCCGGAGAGGAAAAGAGGATCGGAACCGCCTCATAGTCGTCGCAGATGTCAATATAGTTGACCCCGGCCTCCACTGCGGCCCTGGCAACGGCGATGGCGGTCTTGTAAAACGGCCCGGCCGTGTTGACCACCACATCGTTTTCCCCGATGGCGGTCACCAATCCGGCATGATCGTTCACGTCGATCTGGACCAGAGACACCT
>Ga0209164_1002232_pt1 | contig 21330 bp, 18 predicted proteins | sample MTBNYHSulfiMetaG_FD_187458 | JGI IMG/M metagenome (GOLD analysis project Ga0209164, IMG submission 187458) | Enrichment culture microbial communities from rom New York Harbor, USA that are MTBE-degrading - MTBE-NYH (New York Harbor Sulfidogenic)... | ecosystem: Environmental > Aquatic > Marine >... | reverse complement strand
TTGTATGTTGCCGCCACTCAACTACAAAAAACCCTAAAATTTACCCACTCGGTAAGGAGAAGAACTATATTTTTTTTATTTATAATCCCCAGTTAGAAAATTTTCTAACGGGGTTAACCAACCCTGACCATTTTTTGCGGAGAATATTCCTGCGTGAACCCTCGGGAAATCCAAAAGAAATTCCGAACTTTTTTCGCGGAACGAAACAATAAAAGGTTTTAGCCCATGAAAAAAATTTTAACGGTCGCCGGCTCAGACTCTTCTGGAGGAGCTGGAGTTCAAGCTGACCTGAAAACAATTACTTTACTGGGGGAGTATGGCCTGAGCGTGATCACGGCCTTGACCGCTCAAAACACTCAGGGAGTTTTCGGAATTCATCCGGTGCCATTGGAGTTCATTTCCTCCCAGTGGGACGCAGTGGTTTCGGATATCAGCGTGGATGCAGTTAAGACAGGAATGCTCTGGGACGAAAAAGTTATAAAGCTCATTTCCCAAAAAATTAAAAAAAGTAAAATCCCGATCAAAGTATTCGACCCGGTTATGGTCTCAAAATCCGGGGCTACCCTCCTTACCAAGGAAGGCCAATCGGCCTTTATTAAGGAGCTGCTTCCTTTGGCCACGATCGTAACCCCCAATATCCCGGAAACAAAAATTCTTTCCCGCCGTGCAATCCGAACTATCCAGGACATGGAAAAAGCCGCAGAAGAAATTCACCAGATGGGTGCGAAAACTGTTGTAATAAAAGGAGGACACCTTCGGGGGCAGGCAGTTGATGTTCTTTTTGACGGCAAGGAGGTTCTCCATTTCTCTTCTCCCCGGATTAATACAATTCATACTCATGGGACAGGATGCGCTTTTGCCACCGCAATTGCGGTTGAGCTCACAAGAAATCCGGATATTCGGGCGGCAATTCAAAAGGCTAAAGATTTTATTACCGCCTCGATAGCGGATTTTATTCCTGTTGGAAAAGGAAGAGGTCCGGTAAATCCCTATGCTCCTTTTGCACGGGAAGCAGAAATATACCGCGCAACTCAAGCATTGCAGCAGGCAATAAAAAAACTTCAGTGCTATCCGATAGGTCCGCTTATTCCGGAAGTTCAGTCTAATTTGGGATATGCGATTTCTTCGGCCAAATCTGCGGCGGACGTTATTGCTTTCCCGGGCCGGATTATTCGCTTTAAAGACAGCGCCCACGTTTTTTCTTCTCCTGAACCAGGTGGATCACGTCATATTGCCAATATCATTTTAACGGTAATTCATTTTGACTCGGATTACCGGGCGGCAATGAATATTCGTTATTCAAAGGAAATTATCCAAAGGTGCCGAAAGCAAAAATGGAACATTAAAAAGTTTGATCGCCGGAAAGAACCTGGTAGAATAAAACTTAAAGAAGGAGCGAGTTTAGAATGGGGAATTGGTTCTGTGCTTAAGAAATGCGCTTCTATTCCAGATATTATTTATGATTTAGGAGACGTGGGTAAGGAGCCGATGATCAGAATTTTTGGGAAAAACCCTGAGGAGGTTGTAAATAAAGCACTATGTCTTCTTTAACAACATTAAAAAAAGCTCAATCCGGAGAAATTACTCCGGAAATGGAACACGTGGCAAAAGATGAGGGGATTTCACCGGAGCTTCTCCGTAACGAAGTTGCCGCGGGAAGGGTGATCATCTGTAAAAACAAACACCGTGCGCATGGTAAACCAATAGGGATCGGCAAGCACCTTACGACCAAAGTGAATGCCAATATCGGCTCATCAGAAGCTCACGCGGATATTAACGTGGAACTGGAAAAACTGCGGGTGGCGATTAAGGCGGGAGCGGATGCGGTTATGGATTTAAGCACCGGCGGGCCAATTAAAGAGATTCGCCAGGCGGTTTTAAAAGAAGCATCAATTCCGATCGGCACGGTTCCGATTTATCAAGCCGCGATCGACACCATTCAAAAAAGAAAGAAAGGGATTGTGGAGATGTCCGCGGACGATATTTTTTCCACGATCCAGGAACAGGCTGAAGAAGGAGTGGATTTCATCACGGTTCATTGCGGCATAACCAGGCAGGCAATGGAGAGGATCAATCGCCAGGGGCGGCTTCTGGATGTGGTCAGTCGAGGGGGATCATTTTTAGCTGCCTGGATGGCTTATAATAATAAAGAAAATCCTTTGTTTGAATGTTACGATCATCTGCTGGAAATCGCTGCGGAGCATGAGCTGGTTCTGAGCTTGGGCGATGGCCTTCGTCCTGGGTGCATTGCTGACGCTACTGATCGTGGACAAATCCAGGAACTGCTTCTTTTAGGCGAGCTTACCCAGCGCGCTCATGAACATGGCGTTCAGGTAATGATCGAAGGCCCGGGGCACGTCCCGATTAATCAAATCGAAATCAATATCCTTTTAGAAAAAAGGCTTTGCCACGAAGCTCCTTTCTATGTCTTGGGACCAGTGGTTACTGATATTGCCCCTGGCTATGACCATATCACTTCCGCGATTGGAGGGGCTTTAGCGGCATCAATGGGAGCAGACTTTCTCTGTTACGTTACGCCTTCCGAACATCTCCGCCTTCCTACGGTAGAGGATGTGCGTATGGGAGTGATTGTGACTAGGATTGCTGCGCACGCTGCGGATATTGCTAAGGGGATACCGTCAGCAATTGAGCGGGATAACCAGATGGCTCGGTTCCGCAAGGAACTCAATTGGCAGGGGCAGATTGATACCTCTATTGATCCGCAAACCGCACGAGAGCTTTGGGAGGGGAGCCCTTCCAAAAATGGAACAACCTGTACCATGTGCGGGGAATATTGCGCCATTAAATTAATCCACGCTAAAGTAAAAACCACCTGCATAAAGTAAGCACCACCTGCACAAAACAAGCCTTCATCCACACGGAAGTAAGGGAAAAATGAAAAGCATTATTAAACTTAAGTTGGATCAGAATTATCGGGTGGGGGAAAGTTTAGGATCAACCAGAACCATTTCATCTTTGCTTTAATTAAGTCAGATTTAATAGTTATATCATTATGCACATAGCCAAGGGATCGATTACGAGTTCTTTCTTATCCGTTTTGATTGCTTGATATAGTTCTTTTGCACAAGATACAGGAATTATATCGTCCTTTTTCCCATGTATGACTAAGGAGGGAAAAGTAATCTTGCCGGCAAAATTTAAAGGCTGAAGATTTTCATTAAGCAGTCTTTTTTCCGGCTTAAATTGTAAAAAGGGGCGAAGGTACCAGGGTAAGGCAGGTTTATTCCAGTAGTTTATTACCGAAGGTATTGTTGAGGCTGGTGCTTAATCTTTTTCAGCCAGCCGGGCTACGCCCACCACTTTTTCCTCTGACTCAAGCGTAATCAGGCGGACCCCTTTGGTGTTTCTGCCAATAATAGGAATGCTGTTAGCTCCGATGCGGATCATCCTTCCCCGGTTATTAATCAAGATAAGGTCATCTTCATCAGTGACTTGTTTAACTCCCACCACATCGCCATTGCGAGGGGGGGTTTGGATATTAATAATGCCGCTTCCGCCTCTGCCCTGGGCCCGGTATTCAGCAATACTCGTCCTTTTCCCATATCCATTTTCCGTGACCGTGAGTATGGTAAACCCATCATTACCTGAGGAGATGACCACCATTCCCACCACCGAATCACCGGAAGCCAACTCAACCCCCTTGACCCCTCGAGTCACCCGTCCCAGGCTTCGTGCTTGATTTTCCGGGAAACGTATCGACTTTCCTTTCTCGGAGCAAAGGAGAATATCTTGTTGACCATCAGTTAAAGCAGCAGCGATGAGTTCATCTCCCTCATCAAGATCAAGGCCGATAATTCCATCCCGTCGAGGCTTGCTATAATCCATAAGAGAAGACTTTTTAATGATCCCTTTTTCCGTGGCCATAACGATAAACTTTCCTTCCGCGAATTCTTTGACGGAAAGAAAAGCGGAAATTTTTTCTCCTGAAGGAAGCTCAAGAAGATTTACTAACGCTTTTCCCTTGGTGGCTCGTCCTGATTCTGGTATTTGATGAACTTTAAGCCAATATACCCGGCCCGAGGAGGTGAAAAAGAGGATATAACTATGAGTTGAAGCTACAAAAATGTGTTCAACAAAATCATCCTCTTTGGTAACCATGCCGGAACTCCCCTTCCCTCCCCGCTGCTGGCTCCGATAAAGACTCACCGGGCTTCGCTTGATATACCCGGAATGGGTTATGGAAACCACCATGTCTTCCTCAACAATCATATCTTCCAAATTGATCTCAGCAGCTTCTTCAACGATCTCGGTCCGGCGGGAGTCGCCGTATTTCTTTTTAATCTCATTAAGTTCCTCAATAATAATTTCCAAAATCAATCTTTCGTTCGCCAAAATTTGTTTATACCGCTCAATCTGTTTGAGCAACTCCTGGTATTCTGCAATGATTTTTCCCCGTTCCAAGGCGGTGAGCCTCTGGAGGCGCATGTCTAAGATTGCCTGGGCTTGAACGTCAGTAAAATCAAAGGTGGAGATAAGGTTGGCCTTGGCTTCACTCGGACTGCCTGATTTTCGAATTAAAGAAATTACTGCATCCAAATGATCAAGCGCTTTTTTAAGGCCCTCTAAAATATGGGCGCGCTCCTCAGCCTTGCGGAGCTCAAAAGCAGTCCGGCGATGAACCACTTCCTTTCGGTACCGGACAAATTGTTCCAGCACTTCTTTTAAGGTAAGGAGCTTTGGCTGACCACGAACAATAGCAAGCATGATTACCCCAAAGGTGATCTGCATCTGGGTATGCTGGTAAAGTTGGTTAAACACAATCTGGGCAATCGCGTCTTTTTTTAGCTCGATTACTACTCTGACTCCGTGGCGGTCAGATTCATCCCTGAGGTCCGCAATCCCGGCAATCTTTTTATCCCGAATCAATTCGGCAATTTTTTCCAGAAGTCTGGCTTTATTTACCTGGTAGGGAAGCTCTGAGACCACAATGCTTTCGCGGTCTCCCCGCTTCTTTTCAATAAAGGCCCGGGCTCGAAGCCGGATGATGCCTTTGCCGGTGGAATAAGCTGTCTTAATTCCTTCCCTCCCATAAATAAAGGCCCCAGAGGGAAAATCCGGCCCAATCACATGCTCCATCAACCCGGCAATGGAAATATCCGGATCTTTGATTAAGGCAATAATGGCGTCAGTTACCTCAGAGAGGTTATGGGGTGGAATATTGGTGGCCATTCCAACCGCAATTCCTGACGAACCATTGATAATAAGCTGGGGAATGCGGGTGGGAAGGACTATGGGTTCCAGCAAAGTTTCATCGTAGTTTGGGGAAAATTCAACGGTCTCCTTGTCAAGATCTTGGAGCATCTCTCCCGCTAATGGCGCCATCCTTATTTCCGTGTACCTCATGGCGGCCGCAGAGTCTCCATCAATGGAGCCAAAGTTTCCCTGGCCGTCAACCAAGGGATACCGAAGGGAGAAATCCTGGGCGAGCCGCACAATGCTATCATATGCTGCGGCATCACCGTGGGGATGGTATTTTCCAATTACATCGCCCACGATTCGAGCAGATTTTTTGTAGGGCTTGTTCCAGGTATTTCCGGTATCGTGCATAGCGAAGAGAATTCTTCGGTGAACCGGCTTGAGGCCATCTCTAACATCAGGCAGAGCCCGCCCGATGATAACGCTCATGGCATAGTCCATGTAGGATCGTCTCATTTCATCTTCAATATTGACCGGGATCTTTCGCTGATTGATAAACATTAAAAATTTCTCCTTAAAAAGTTTCGGGTTTCATGCCAAGTCGCCTTCATGTGCATATCTTTGTTGTCTCCTCGTCAGTTTTCGTAAATCGTAAAAAGTTAAACGTAAGGTGTTAAAACACTTCACACTTCACGTCTCACTTTTCACGTTTTGACCGTTGTCGCCTCGATCTGCTTTTGAATGCAACTTGGTATCATAGATCTGGCTTTTAGAAATCAGCACTCTTCTGATTTGCAATCACCCTTTAGACATCCAGGTTCTTCACCTCAAGAGCATTCTGGTAAATAAACTCCCGGCGGGGCTCAACCTCATCACCCATGAGCACGGTAAAAATAGCGTCTGCCTCCACCGCATCCTCAATTTTTACCTGGAGAATGGTTCTCGTTTCAGGATTCATGGTGGTTTCCCACAGTTGTTCCGGGTTCATTTCCCCCAATCCTTTATACCGCTGGATTTCAAGCCCCTTCTTGCCGAGGGTAAACACCACATTGATTAATTCCGAAAAATCCTTAACCTCCAAGCCGCTGCCGTCTTGTTCTAATCGGAAGGGGGGTGAACCGAATACCCTAACCTCTTGAGCCAGTTTCTTCATTTCCTCAAATTCCGGGGAGCTGAGTAAATCAAAATCAATCTGGCTTATTTTTTCTCTCCCCTGGTCACGTGAAATGATCCGGATATTAAAACAGTTGTGTTCAGAATCCATCTGGAGATCAAACTCTACCGGAGAAATTTCCGGGTGATGAGAGTGAATAAAATTCTTGATTTCATTGATAATCTCTTGAAGGGTTTTTTCTTCTCTCAAGGTATTTTCGTCGAAGCGAGGGTTTTGGATAAAAGGATCAATCACTGCTCTGACCAGATTCTTTCTTTCCATCTGCTTTAAGAGTTTTTCATAGCGCAGGATTTTTTTCATTAGTTTTATCAAGTGATCACCGAGTACGGCTTTGGATGATTGAGAAACAAAAAATTTCAGGTTTTCTGCTCCTTCGGCAAGGAGATAATCTTCCAAGACAGTTTCATCCTTTAGGTACTGTTCTTTTTTCCCCTTTTTGATCTTAAATAAAGGAGGCTGAGCAATGTAGAGCTGCCCTTTTTCTATAACGTCCGGCATCTGCCGATAAAAGAAGGTGAGAAGAAGAGTTCGGATATGAGAACCATCCACATCCGCATCAGTCATGATAATGACATTATGGTAGCGGAGCTTATCCGGGCTATATTCTTCTTCACCCAAACCTGTTCCTAACGCAGTGACCATAGTGATGATTTCCTGATTTTCTAACACCTTGTCAAAACGCGCCTTCTCCACATTCAGTATCTTCCCCTTTAAGGGCAGGATCGCCTGAAATTGCGGGTCCCTTCCTTGTTTGGCTGATCCGCCAGCCGAATCACCTTCGACCAAAAAAAGCTCGCTCAGAGCGGGGTCTTTCTCGCGGCAGTCAGCTAACTTACCGGGCAAAGAACCACCCTCCATAAAACTTTTCCTCCGAATAAGCTCTTTAGCTTTTCTGGCTGCCTCCCGCGCTCTGGCGGACTCAGCTGCTTTTTCAACGATTTTCCGGGCTACATCCGGGTGTTCTTCCAGAAAAGCGGAAAGCTTATCATTTACCACGCTTTCTACCAGGCCTTTTATCTCGCTGTTTCCCAATTTGGTTTTAGTCTGACCTTCAAATTGGGGATTGGGCAGTTTAATGCTTATAACCGCGGTTAACCCTTCCCGAAGGTCTGATCCTTCCAGATTTATTTTTAAATTTTTAGCCACGTTAGCTTTGCTTATATAATTGTTTATCGTGCGAGTAAGCGCGGATCTGAACCCGCTTAAATGCGATCCACCCTCTTGCGTATTAATAGTATTGGCAAAAGAAAAAAGGGTTTCTGTGTAGCTGCTGTTGTATTGAAAGGCAATTTCGCATATGACCCCGTCTTTATCTGCCTCAATAAAGATAGGTTTGGGATGGATGGGGTGTTTATTTTGGTTTAAAAAGGTAACAAAGGAGGTGATACCCCCTTTATATTGGAAGGTATGGTGCTTATCGTTTCTTTCATCATGAATCGTTATCTCCAGGCCCCGGTTGAGAAAAGAAAGTTCCCGAAGACGTTGGGAAAGGGTATCAAAACTGAAAACCAGCTCTTCAAAGATTTGGGGGTCAGGTTTAAAAGTGACTTTGGTACCAGAGCGTTTCGTCTGTCCAATCTGCTTAAGTGGTTCTTTGGGCACCCCTCGTTCATATTTTTGCTGGTAAACGTAACCATCACGTCGTATTTCCAGGACCAAAATTTCTGAAAGGTAGTTTACGACCGAAACCCCGACTCCATGAAGCCCACCTGCTACTTTATAGGTCAGGTTGTCAAACTTTCCTCCTGCATGAAGGGTGGTCATAACCACTTCAGCGGCGGATTTTTTTTCCGTTGGGTGTTCATCAACGGGTATTCCCCGGCCATTGTCTTCGACGGTGATCCTGTCATCAATATGGATTGTTACTGTGATCCGGTCACAAAACCCAGCTAAAGCCTCATCAATGCTGTTATCCACCACCTCATACACCAAATGATGGAGGCCTTTGTTCCCCGTACTTCCAATATACATTGCGGGTCGTTTTCGGACTGCAGTAGGGTCATCGAGGACTTTTATTTTATCCGCAGTATAATCGCCGCCGTTTGCCGGTAAAGAATTATTTTTTTCCGCCATGGGGTTATTTTCCTCCTTGAATTATTTCCAGAATCCGCTCAAGATCATCATCTGAAAAAAAGAAAATTTCGATTTTCCCTTGCTTCCCCTTCCGAAGAATCTTAACCTGGGTACCGAGAGCTCTTTGGAGATTTTCTCTAATAGATTTAATTTCAACCGGTTCCTTTCGAGGAGCGGGAAGATGTTTTCCCGCCTTCCAATGCTTAACCAGTTTTTCCGTCTGCCTGACCGAAAGCTCCCGTTTAATGATCTCCCGATGAAGCGTAAGCCGCTTGACATTGTTATCCAGAACCAAGATGGCCCGAGCGTGTCCGGAGGAAATTTTTCCCAAAGACAAATCTTGCTTAATTTCTTCCGGAAGCTTAAGAAGTCGAAGCGCGTTGGTAATGGTGGAGCGGTTTTTGCCGACTACTTCCCCTACGGCTTCTTGAAGGAGCTTGAAGTCTTCGATCAAACGATAATAAGCCTCGGCTTCCTCTACGGGGTTTAAATTTTCTCGCTGAAGATTTTCGATTAAAGAGAGCTTGAGGACTTGATCATCAGAAACATCTTTAATAATTACAGGAACTTCTTTTAGACCTGCTTTAATAGCGGCTCTCCAGCGCCTCTCTCCGGCGATCAATTCATATCCATCGGAAACCTTTCTTACTACCAGGGGCTGGATGATTCCGCTTGAGCGAAGAGATACGGCTAATTCTTCAATTTTTTCCGGATCAAAAATTTTTCGGGGTTGATAAGGATTGGGATGTATAGCCTCAATGTCTAAGAGAGTCGCTACCCCAGTTTTACCTTCTTCTTCCATGACCGAACCAATATCAGGGAAGAGGGCATTCAAGCCTTTTCCCAAAGTCGTCTTTTTATTCATGGGGATTTCTCCTTTTCCGGATAATTTCTCGAGCCAACTCTAAATAACATTGCGCCCCTCGAGAGTTTTTATCATAAAAGTATGCCGGCTTCCCAAAGCTGGGGGACTCGCTTAGGCGAACATTTCTGGGAATAATAACCGTGAACACCCGATCATTAAAATGTTTTCGGATATCTTGAACAATAAGATGGGAAAGCTTGTTCCTCACATCAAACATGGTAAGCAGTATCCCTTCCATAACCAAGCCTGGGTTAAGCCCTTTTTTTACTCGTCGCAAGGTTTCGAAAAGGTGAGCGAGCCCCTCCAAAGAATAATATTCACACTGAACCGGAATGAGAACCGAATCCGCGGCAGTTAAAGCATTTAAGGTCAAAAACCCTAAGGAGGGCGGACAGTCAATCAGGATATAGTCGAATTCTGAGCGAACCGGTTCAATAAGGTTGCGGAGCCTTCCTTCTCGATTAGGTAAATTTACGAGCTCTACCTCTGCGCCAAAAAGATCAAGGTGAGAGGGGATGACTCGTAAGCAAGACACCTCGGTGGAGTAAATTACTTCTTCAACCTTAAGGCCATCAAGAATAGCGTGGTAAAGATTATTTTTAATTTTGTCTTTACTTAAGCCAACACCGCTCGACGCATTCCCCTGAGGGTCAGCATCAAGTAAAAGGGTATTTTTTTCACTCAATGCCAGAGAGGCTGCTAAGTTTATCGCGGTGGTTGTTTTACCAACCCCACCTTTTTGATTGGCAATACAAATTACTCTCGCCATTTTTCCTTGTAATTTAATTGTTGCGGAGGTGAAGGACAAATGAGCAAAATGGACTGTTACTTTTCGTATTTTTTAGAGAAAGAGACATACCCTTTTTCTTAGAAGTAATCCCCATTAAAAGGTAAGAAGGGGAAAGCATCGCTTCTTCATTTTGTCCATAGCTTACCATTAAATAAAACAAATAATTACAATTAATTGCAAGAACAATGTTTTTTAGAAAAACCAATCGAGACTTTTGTAAAAAATATCACATTTTGGAAAAATTCGGAAGAAAATTTATCAAAATCAACAAATAAAATTTTTCATCCTTTAATCGTATCTCTTGACCAAAAAGTTGGATGTTTCACGTGAAACTTTGCGGTGATTACCCAAAGACGATGATAGCCCGTTGTTTGTTGGTAAAAGGGAGGACAAACTCCTTAAGCTGTTTTAGGGACATGCCCCAAAGGGGAAGCTGGGGTTCAACTGCCTTTAACTCATTTAAAAAATTGGGCCCTTTCATAGCGATAACGATTCCTTGTGGGTTCTTGAGGGCGAAAGCGAGAGATAAAAATTTTTCTAACGAGGAAAAAGCCCGACCGATGCAGACATCATATTGATTATCTGAAAAATCATGGCTTTCTAATCGCTCCTGGAGAACAACAATGTCACGTAAGTTGAGCAACCTAACCAGATAACGCAAAAACAGGACCTTTTTTAAAGAAGAATCCACCAGGGTAACGGAGAGATCAGGCCTGATAATTTTTAAGGGGAGGCCGGGAAATCCTCCGCCAGAGCCTAAATCGATTAAAGTGCTATTCGAAGAAATAAACCTTTCCGGGATGAGGGAATCAATAAAGTGCTCAATAAAAAACCTTTTTTTTTCAGTTATCCGGGTAAGGTTTATTTTTTTATTCCACGCGATGAGTTCTTGATAATACGTTTCGAATTGTAGCCCAGCTTCTTCTGAAAGAGGAATGTTTAACTTTTCAGTGGCTTGGATAAAAAAATCCGGCGGGGTATTTTTTGACACAAAAGGCTTAGATAAAAAATTTATTAGTTAAATTTTGATGTCAATATAAGCGTTAGTTCGGAGTTCTTGTAACCATTCTTGGAGCTTGTCTTCCATTTTTTGTTGGAAAAGGTAATTTGTTATTGCCTCATGGACCTCATCAATCTTTTTAGTTTTTTCCTCAGAACGCTCCAACACCCGAATAATGCAGTATCCTTTGTTGGTACTAATAATATTACTTATTTCACCCGGTTTTAAGGTAAAAGCTTCCTGATCAAGAGAATTCATCAATTCCCCTTTTTTATACATACCAACATCACACGAAGTGTTATTTTCAGGAAGGTTCAATCCTTGGGCAACCTTTTGAAAATCTTCTCCGGCTTTTATCTTCTTTAGTGATTCCTCAGCGCTTTGCGAGACCGCTTTTTTCATTTCCGGGGCTGCCTGATCCGGAACGGGGAAAAAGAGCTGTTCAAGTTTTACCTGGGCAGGTTCGAAAAAATTATCAGGATGTTTTTGATAATAGTCATTTATTTCTGTTTCACTTACGCTTATCTGTGAGCGGAGCATTTGAGTAATCACTTGGTTGCGTCGAATTCCCTCGCGGATTTCCTTGCGGTATTCCTCCCAGGTAAGCCCCTGTTGGCGTATAGTATCTTTGAGTTGATCATCGGTTATTTTATTATTCTCTTTAAAACCTTGTATCATCGCATCGATTTCTTTTTCGCTGACCTTTGTTGACATATCCTTGGTCGCCTGATCAATGAGCTTTTGATCAATCAGTTTTTCAAGTACCTCGCGATAACGGGACGGATCAGCATTGGAAAAATTTACTTGGGCTACCCGGAGAAGCTCAGAAAGGGTAATAACCTCATTATTAACAACCGCAACGACTTCATCAACGACCTCTGCCCGGACAGAGAAAGAAAACATCGTTAAAAAAATAGTTAAGAAAAAAATATGGCTATTGACTCGATAATTTTTTAAAATAAACATGTTGCGCAAGAAAAAAGTTTAAATTTTATTAAGCTATTTTTGCTGTTTTTTATTTAACCCCATTAGAAAATTTTCTAACGGGATTTGCTTTTATGGGGCTGTTGCTCAAATATATTCCATGCTTCGACAAGCTGTTATGTAAAAAGTCAAAAAGTTTCAACACGCGTCCGTTCGTCCTGAGTCCGGCGTTTCGCGGGATCGAAGGGCAAACGGGGATTTAAGCAACAACTCCTATAGATTGACCATCATAATGCCTTTAAAGTTTAATTTAAATCATTTATTCGTTTTATTGTAAAACCTTTTTTACTTCACCAATTACTTCCTGCCAGGTATGTCTCCCCGGAAAACTAATAATTAATCTATGGTCTGGCGTAAATTTAACTTTATTTTTGTACTGCTTAATCAAACGCAGAACTTTTTCGAGAGAATCTTCTGCCTCAGGATGAAAACTGAGAATAATCTCTTTATCATTAAAATCAAGACTTGTAACCAAGTATTTTCGTAAAACCGGTTTTATATTAGAAACAATTAATAAATTATTAACCACCTCCGGCAAAGGCCCAAAGCGATCGCGAAGTTCATTTTCTAAGTTTTTTATTTGGTCATCCTCCAAACCCAAGGCCAGGTTTTTATAAATTTTTAACCTTTGATGAATATCCGGCACATAGTCTTCCGGAAGATAAGCCGATACTTTTAAGCGAATCTCCGGATCAACATCAGGAGAAAATTTCTCTCCTTTGATCTCCTTAACTGCTGCTTCAATAAGCTGATAATAAAGCTCGATTCCCAGTTGTGCCATATGGCCGGATTGAGAGAGACCCAAGATGTTTCCCCCGCCCCTAAGCTCCAAATCTAAGCTCGCCAGACGATAACTTGATCCCAGCTCGCTAAATTTCGCGATTATTTCAAGCCGCCTTTTTGCCTTGCCGGTTAAATATGGTTCCTTGGGAATCAAAAAGTATGCATAAGCCTGGTGACTTGAACGGCCAACTCTTCCCCGGAGCTGATAAAGTTGAGCCACCCCTAACCTGTCTGCCCGGTTAATGATAATAGTGTTGGCATTAGGGAAATCCATTCCGGATTCGATAATTGTCGTACACAGGAGAAGGTTTATCTCTTTTTGGTGAAAAGCCCACATCACTTTTTCTAATTCTTTCTCTTCCATCTGGCCATGAGCAAAAGCCAGACTGGCCTCAGGGACAAGTTCTTTTAAGTAATGGGTAACCGTCTCAATGTTTTCTACCCGGTTATGGATAAAAAATACCTGCCCGTTTCGCATAAATTCTCTTATAATTGCTTCGCGAATTATATTTCCGTCAAAATGAGCAATAAAAGTCCTTACCGCCAGCCTGTCTTCCGGCGGGGAATTAATGATACTTAAGTCACGGATTCCCAAAAGAGAGAGCTGAAGGGTACGAGGAATCGGGGTCGCGGTAAGGGCTAAAACATCAACCAGTGCCCTTAGTTTTTTAAATTTTTCCTTGTGTCTCACCCCAAACCGATGTTCCTCATCAATGATAACCAGGCCTAAGTCTTTAAAACCAATATCCTTCTGAATGAGGCGATGTGTCCCCACGACAATGTCAACTTTGCCTTCTTTGAGCTGGTTAATGACCTCCTTTTGTTCCCGAGGAGTTTGAAAACGGCTGAGCATGGCAACGTTAACGGGAAAATCTCGGAACCGATAGGCAAAGGTCTGATAATGCTGATAAGCCAAAATAGTGGTAGGCACCAATACGGCTACCTGCTTATTATCCAACACTGCCTTAAACGACGCCCTGAGGGCTATCTCGGTTTTTCCATAGCCTACGTCTCCACAGATCAACCGATCCATAGGCCGCTGGCCTTCCATATCCTTTATTACATCTTCAATAGCATTTGCCTGGTCTCGGGTCTCTTCATACTCAAACCGGGTCTCAAATTCCTGATAAAGTTGATCTCGGGGAGCAAAGGAGTATCCTTCTAATGCTTGTCGGGTAGCATAGACTTTGAGAAGTTCTTTGGCATGAGCCATGATCGCCTTCTTTACCTTGTTCTTGGTATTTAGCCAGGCCGTTCCTCCCAGTTTGTTAAGCACCGGAACAGCTTCCTCCTCCCCGCCCCGAAATTTTTGGACCAAGTTAAGCCGAAAAGCCGGAACGTAAAGCCGATCCTGGTCCCGGTATTCGATAAGGAGAAAGTCATTTCTGTTTCCACCCACCTCCAGGGGATGAAGTCCTTTATACTGGCCAATCCCATAATCAACATGCACAACAAAATCTTCAACGTGAAGGTCATCAAGACTGGAGATAGGATCGCCCTCAATTGGTTCAATCTTTTTCCCATGAGAAAATTTTTCTCCGAATACCTCGCCTTCAGTCAGCACAACAACCCGGTCAGCATTCGAGCAAAACCCTCTTTGAATTTGGCCCAAGGTGAGAATCAATTCTCCTTTTCCTGAGTTGCCGTGCGCCAAGAAGGAAAAATCCTCGCACATAGTTATCGGCAGTCCATAGCCATCAAGGAGGTCTTGGAGTCGTTTCATTTGAATAATGGAATACATGACCAGGACAACTAAAAAATAATCATTAAGCCAATCTTTTATTTTTTGGACCAGCTTTGCCAAAGGGCGGCTACGGCTTTTTGTTTCCATAATCTCTCGGAAAAGTCCTTGATTGTCAGACGTGGAGAAGGTAAGGGCGGTTTTTTCCGGTCGAAAGATTTCGAGCGAATCGATTGATACTTTTGTAAACAGGGCTAATGTTTTGCTTGTTTCCTCAGGAGTGAGGTAGAGTTTTGTGCCTAAACTCGAAATTTTTTCTTCCTCTTGGGCAGAGGCAAAGCTCTGGACGACCCTTACCGCATAGTCAGCCGTCCTTTGTTCCCAATCCGAGACCCCGTAAAACCACACGATAGCATCATCAGGAAAATACTGAGTGAGGGTTCCCAGAGATTCATAAAACAACTCTAAGAGAAAAGAGATCCCCTGGAAGTGACCTTCTCCTTTTATTTTTTCTTTCACTATGTTTCGAAGGCGAGGCGGGATGCTGTCTTGCTGGTAAAGAAGCTCGATCTGTTCTAATGCCCGGGTTTTGGATAATTCATCAAGAGTAATTTCTGAAACCGGGAGAATATGAACCTCTTCCCGGTTAGAGATTGAGCGTTGGGTTACAGGGTTAAAGTGGCGAATAGAATCAACCGTGTCCCCAAAAAACTCTAAACGAATCGGATAGGCACATAACGGAGGAAAAATATCCACTATTCCTCCGCGGACACTAAATTCCCCCCGTTCTTCCACCAGGGGCACATTGCGGTATCCGCCAACGACTAACCGCTTCAATAAGAATTCACGATTAATCGGTTTACGATAATTTATCACGATTATGGATTTTTTTAGGTCTTGAAGGGAAATGCAGTGCTGCATGAGGGCTGGAAGTGGCGCCACCACAATCGAAAAAGCTTCCTGGCGCTGCAAATGAAAAAGGCCTTCAATCCGGGCGATCACCTTTTCCGGGTGAGGATCAGCAGTATCGTAAGGAAGTGTTTCCCAGCCGGGGAAAAAAAGAACCGGCCGATATCGAGCTTCATCTTTACCTAAATAAAACCGTAGTTCGCGACATGTTTCTTCTGCCAGATCGTTGTCTGGGGTAACAACTAAGAAACTTCGCGCGATGTCTAAGGCCACGGTGCTTAAAAGAAAGGGGAAAAAAGAGCCTTTTACCCCCGAGAGATTGATCTCCCTTTGTCCCTGCAAGAGAAAGGTCTTTAGTTTCTCCAAAGAATTTTTAAGTTCATGAGGACAGAGAGATTGAGCTTCCATTTTAAATAAATTTCTTATACCAAGTCGCCTTCATTTGCATATCTTTGTTGTCTCCTTGTCAGTTTTCGTAAATCGTAAAAAGTTAAACGTAAGGTGTTAAAACACTTCACACTTCACGTCTCACTTTTCACGTTTTGACCGTTGCCGCCTCGATCTGCTTTTGAATGCAACGTGGTATTAAGCCAGTTCCGCGCTGCGTTCATGGCTGCTTCATTTAACCGAAGGCGGTGACCTCCTTTTTTGATAATGATAAGCTCCTTGGGATCAAGCGCTTTTTCATAAAGCCGATAAGCATGCCCAACCGGAACAACATCGTCCTGGTCACCATGGATAATAAGCTTGGGTTTTAACATCAGGGCGCCTACCCAATTTTCGGGCCTGAGCAGGTGAAAACTTTCTATCCAGGCTGATCGGTCAAAAGGAAAACCTGGGGTTTTAATAATCCCGATTTGCCGGCAGTGATTTAAGTATTGGTCAATTCCTCGTTCTTTTAAAATAGAATCAAAATCAGCCGGACAGCCACAGAGGATTAATCCCGCAATCTCTTTACTATCTTGAGCGCAGGTATAAACTGCAACCGCAGCACCGGCACTAAATCCAAAGAGCACAACCGGAGAAGAGCCGGCATCGAGCGAAACAACATAGTCTTTGACTCCTTGTAAATCCTCGGCCCAGCCCCGAAGGTCGAAATCCCCGGTGCTTTCACCGGCGCCCCGAAAATTAAATGTCACCGCCTGCAATCCTTCTTCACCTAAAACCTGCGCCAGTTGGGCGTAGCCCGGATCTTCCGGGTCTTTTTTCCCGCCGGGTATTCCATGACAAAGAATAATTACCCCACGGTTTTTTAAATGTTTTTCAGGAGGATAAAAAATTTTTCCTCTAATTCGGTCTTTTTTAATCAGGAGGTCAAAATCATTTGATTGCATAAATAACCCGGTATTAGACCTTTAAAAAAGTATTTTTTGGTCATTCTGAACTCGTTTCAATGGCTAATAACATATTTATTTTATTAGATTTTTAAACAAACCTGCCCTGAAGATTCTGAACCAAGTTCAGAATGACACGTTAGGGTTCAGCATGACATGACACATTATTTTATGACTTTTGCAACCAGGTCTCGGCATATTAATTGCTTAAAAATCTCTTTAATAAATAATCTATTTTACGAAAATAGTAAAGGTAATAGGAATTTTTTCTCAAGGGAGTTTGACGGCTTCGTGAAAAGTCGGAAATGTCACCCTGACGGTTCCATTCGATAAACTCATGGCAGGCTCGGCTCACCGTGACAATGTAGTGTGTCCCCCCGAGCTTGTCGAGGGGCAGCATGACAAAACTCGCAATTTTCGACTTTTTACGGCAAAAAACGGCAATAATTTGTTTGAAAAAATCTGATGGTTTTAATATAACATAATCATATTATTTAAATAAGACAAGGGGTAAGGGCAAAAAGTAGTGAGATACGCCATTCTTTCTGACATCCATGGAAACCTCGAAGCTTTTGAAGCAGTATTAAAGGACTTAACCGGAACGGATATTCAAAAACTAATCTTCTTGGGCGACATTGTTGGCTATGGGCCAAACCCAGAAGAATGCATCGCTCTCCTGCGGGAAAAATTCGACGTCATGATCGCGGGAAATCATGACTGGGCGGTAGCAGGAAAAACAGATATCAACACGTTTAATTCAGTTGCTCGGTACGCGATCGAGTGGACCATTGCTCATCTGAGCCCAGATGACAAAAAATTTTTAACTGAGTTACCCCTAAAAAAAGAAGAAGAGAGTTCAACGTTTGTTCATGCTTCGCCCCTTAATCCTCAGGATTGGGTTTATGTTTTTTCAGGTAATGAAGCCCTGCGGAACCTTCGAGCTGTGAAGAACGATCTATGTTTTGTCGGTCATTCTCATATCCCTTCAGTATTCGTGCTCAACGAATTTGGTGAACTCTTTTTTTCCAAAAACTTCACCGAAATCATCCTGGAAGGGAAAATCCGTTTTCTAATCAACGTGGGCAGTGTGGGCCAGCCCCGGGACGGTTCTTCCCTGGCTTCTTATGGTATCCTCGACATGAAAGAGCGGGCTTTTTATCTTCGGAGGGTTCGTTATCCGTTTGAAACCACCCAGAAAAAAATTATATCAGCCGGGCTTCCTTCCATCCTCGCGGAACGTCTGGCCCGAGGTTGGTAAGCCCCGTTAGAAGGATTTTACACGAGACATTTGTCGCATTAGAAAATTTTCTAACGGCGTAACTCAGTAGCAGACTTCTTTTAAAAACAAACCCTGAGCAGGAGCGGTTTTTCCCGCTTTGGTACGATCCCGCGCTTCAACAATCTCCACAAACTCTTCGTGCGACATTTTGTTTTTTCCCACCTCAACCAATGTTCCAATAATATTGCGGACCATATGGCGCAAGAAAGCGTTTGCTTGAATAAAAAAAATCACTTCCGATCCATCATGCTGAAAAGCTACCTCCATCACTTCCCTTTCGGGAGGAACCTCCTCATGGTCAGCGCCCTGGAAGGAGGAAAAATCGTGCCAACCGATTAAGTAAAGCGCGGCCTTGTGCACCTTCTCAACATCTAAGGGCGTCTGTACCCACCACGAATAGCTGCGGTAAAAGACCGAAGGTTGTGATGCATTCCAAATCCGGTATTCATAGATTCTGCTCTTGGCGCTGAACCGGGCATGAAAGTTTTCCGGCGCCTCTTCGATGCTCTTGATCAAGATATCGGCAGGAAGAAGGCTGTTAGCGCCTTTAAGCAAAGCATGGGTATCAAGCACGGACTCAGTCTTAAAGTTGGCTACCTGCCCTAAAGCGTGGACTCCGCTATCAGTGCGGCCTGAACCGTTCACCCGAATTTTTTGGTTAAGGATTTGGCTCAGGACTTTTTCCAAAACATCCTGAATGGTGAGGCCATTCTTCTGGCTCTGCCACCCCTGATAATGGGTGCCGTCGTATTCGATAATCAGTTTTAGATTTCGCATAGGTTTAACTTGGTAATACCATGTAGTCTTGCCATAGGGTGTCATTCCGCACTTGATGCGGAATCCAGTCTTTTTCTCTGGATTCCCCGTATCAAGTACGGGGCAAGCTCTGCTTTTGCAGACATGACGAATGACGGTATATTTTCTAATTTCAAATTTGATACCCTGCGGTCTTGCCGCAGGACTCTTCATTAGATTTTTATAGCACAAGGGGAAACAAAGGGCAAAACCCGCTCTCGCAAATATCCGGGTGTTATGAGGAAGAAACGTTTGTTTTTTTCCTCATTCGTTTTGCAAACCTCAAGCCCCGATAAATAAAGGGTTTTAACAAGCCATTTTTGAGTGGGTTTTTCCCGCACCATGGATTTTATTTTTTTCTTGACAATTCAGTTAAATGCGCACAATATAAGCACATAACATCTTCATGGAGGTAGAAAAATTTGAGAATAACGGCAAATATCCCGGACAACATTGGAAGGGTTGTTAAAACCTTCGCAGATAATGAAAAAAAATCTGTATCCTCAGTAATTACTGAGGCAGTTCAGGATTATATTCTTTCAAAAAAGAAAAAGGAAAGCGGAAGGAAAGTTATAGACCTTATCGGCAAAGCACGCATTTCAAAAGACGTTCATAAAGACATTGAAACAATAAGGGCCGACTCCCATGATAGGTATTGATACCGGTTTTTTTGTCGAACTTATTAAAGGCAATAAACAGACCTTGAAAGTATGGAATGAAATATTAGATGGTGATGACTCAGTTGCATCTTGTATTTCTTTATATGAACTAAAAAAACTTGCCCTTAAAGGTTCGATAGATCGACACTCTATTGATACTTTATTAGAAGCCATAAAGAATATTTGCACTATTGCATGGCTCGATAATCATGATGTATTTATGGCAGCTGCTAATTTATCACACGGCCTTGGCCTTCATATGTCTGACTCTTTCATACTCTCCGGCTTTATTAAATATGGCGCTACAACAATTTATACTGTTGACCCTCATTTTTGCTCATATAAGAAAAAGGGCGTGAACGTCATATTAATGGATACAAAATCGTAACCAATGTCTAAAAATACAAAAACAATTTCCTCGTATAAATTATGTATTCCGGATTGACCGGTTCGGGGATTTTCACAAGTCTTCAGGAGCAAGGCCTGTATGTTTGGCGATTCGCGCCAACATCTTTGGGCCTATTTCTTCACGGTCATGGAATGCAAATACATAATCTGGCCAACCGGGACGGGCAAGGACACGGTGAGAAGTACCATGCTGCCGCTTGATAATCCAACCGATTCGAAGCAAGGCAGCGAGGACTTGTTGGGCTTTTGTTGACGGCCATCGGCTCATGCTGAGATCGCGAACACTTCCTTAAGCTCCGGAATTTCTTCCTCATGGTCCAATCGGTCAGCCATGACTCGCAAGGCTAATGCCTCTGCTTTGGAAATGGCTTGCTTACGTGTATCCCCGTAAACCATGGCACCGGGAAGCTCCGAGATTTCGGCAATCCAGCGACCATCTTCTTCTTTCTCGATTTCGATTCTCATAAATCACCCTTGGTAATTATGATACCTCACTCAAAAATAATGTGCAAGTTTTTGTTTCCTTCGCCGAGCGATGGGTATATTGATCCATAAAAAAACCACGATGTCGGGGGCTGGCATCGTTTTCTGGCCGGAGTCAATGAAGGAACCATCAGAAAAAGACTAAAAAAGGTGTCACAAAACGAGGGGGAATTTCATCCAATACGTAACGAACCTTTTTTACCCGGCCTTATAAGTTTCCTGGGGCAAAAGGATTTAAACAAGACAATAAGCCTTATATAATCCAATTCAAAATCAAATCAACAGCCGCTTAATTATACATAGGTTAGAAACTCTGCTCCCGTTCCTTCTTCTCATAGATAGAGCGGGGTTTTTATTTGCGGAACTATTTTATTATAATTGACTTTTTCCTTCTTACGAGGTAAAAAAACAAATTAATAAAAATCAGAAATTTGTTAGGTATTCATTCCATATTTATATAGAGGGGCGTACGTAATGACATTCCTCGGTGCCTTTATAATCATTTTAACTGCTTTCGCCGGGACAAGTTTTTTAAAGGATTTTCTTCGGTCACGATTCCCCGGATTTAGAGAAGGCTATTTTGATACCATTATTTTAGTGCTCGGCACGTTTGCTCTTTTTTGCTACTTCTATGCCGAATATAAAAACAAGATCTTAACAAATAAGGTCGATCTATTGGAGTACCAAGATATTTCTGCGTATTCGGCCACTGGAAATAAGGCTGGCAAAGTGAATGGAGTCCCAATGTTCCCGACTCCTATTATCGATTGGAGCAAGGACTTTGTTACGAAGGAAGACAGTAAGATAAACGCTGAGTGTAGTTCATTGGTATAATGTTTCAGTCCAATTTGGACAAAATAGGGTTTAAAAAGGTGTTGGTTGAGCACTCAAGATAAAAATGGTAAATAGAAAGGAGAGGAGGCATGTATGAGCGTTCAACTGATTCCCGTAAATCA
>Ga0209164_1002231_pt1 | contig 21354 bp, 18 predicted proteins | sample MTBNYHSulfiMetaG_FD_187458 | JGI IMG/M metagenome (GOLD analysis project Ga0209164, IMG submission 187458) | Enrichment culture microbial communities from rom New York Harbor, USA that are MTBE-degrading - MTBE-NYH (New York Harbor Sulfidogenic)... | ecosystem: Environmental > Aquatic > Marine >... | reverse complement strand
CATGCCGTGGGCGAAGATGCTCTCGCCGGGCGGGCGCGGCGATCGGCTCATGGCGCCCCACTCAGCCTGTTCGGCGGTGAAGGCGAGTCCCGGCAACCCGTCGGTGACCAGGTTGATCCAGAGGATGTGGATCGGCAACAGCGGCACCGGCAGGCCGAGGAACGGGGCGAGGAACAGGGTCCAGATCTCGCCCGAGTTGGAGCTCATGGTGTCCTTGATGAACTTGCGGATATTGTCGTAGATGCGCCGCCCCTCGCGCACCGCGGCGACGATGGTGGCGAAGTTGTCGTCGAGCAGCACCATGTCGGCCGCCTCGCGCGCCACATCGGTCCCCTTCAGCCCCATGGCGACACCGATATCCGCATGCTTGAGCGCCGGTGCGTCGTTGACCCCGTCGCCGGTCATGGCGACGAAATCCCCCTTCTTCTGCAGTGCCTGGACGATGAGGATCTTCTGACTGGGGCTGACGCGGGCGAACACCCGAATGTGTTCGAGGCGCTGGGCCAGGGTCTCGGCCGACATCCCCTCCAGCTCCTTGCCGGTGATCACCTCGTCCTGCGCATCGGCGATGCCGAGACGCACGGCGATGGCGCTGGCGGTCGCCGGGTGGTCGCCGGTAATCATCATCGGGATGATGCCGGCGGTGCGGCACTCCTTCACCGCATCGTAGGCCTCCTTGCGCGGCGGATCGATGAGTGCGGCCAGGGCGAGAAATACCAGCTCGTTTTCCAGGGTGTCGACGTTCTGCTCCGGCGGTAGCTGCGGCCACTCCCGACAGGCGATGGCGAGAACGCGAAATCCCTCCCTGGCCATAGCGTTGGCCTGGGCGAGCAATGCGTCGCGGTCGATCTCCTTCAGGCCCTCGGCGGTCATCACCCTGGTGCAGTGCGGCAGCATCCGCTCCGGTGCCCCCTTGGTGAAGGCGAGGAATGCGTCGCCGCTGCGGTGCACGGTGGTCATGCGCTTGCGATCGGCGTCGAAGGGCAGTTCGGCCACGCGCGGCAGGCTCTGGCGCAGCACGTTTTTGTCGAAACCGGCATCCCGAGCCGCCTTGAACAGGGCGAGTTCGGTCGGCTCGCCGATCGGCTCCTTGCCGTCGCCCGCCTCCACGTCATTGCTCAGTGCCAGGGCCTGCCAGAGCCGTTGTTGCGCCGGCGATTTTCCGTTGGCGGCTGAGATATCCTCCAGCACGCTTCCCTCGAGAAAGAATCGCTCCAGGTGCATCCGGTTTTCGGTGAGCGTGCCGGTCTTGTCGCTGCAGATCACGGTAACCGAGCCGAGCGTCTCCACCGAGGGCAGATGGCGAATCAGCGCCTTGAGATGGCTCATCTTGCGTGCGCCGAAGGCCAGGGAGATGGTGACGACCGCGGGCAGTGCCTCGGGGATGGCGGCCACCGCGAGGCTCACCGCGGTGAGGAACATCAGCACCAGCGGCTCGTCGCGCAGCAGGCCGGCAACGAAGATCAGGGCACAGATGGCGAGCACGAAGAGGGAGAGACGACTGCCGAACCGGGCCAGCCGTTGCTGCAACGGCGTCTTGCTGCTGCCCTCCTCATGCAACAGGGTGGCGATGCGCCCGAGCTCGGTTTCGAGTCCGGTGGCGACGACGATGGCACGGCCCCGGCCGCGTGTCACCTGCGTGCCCTTGAACGCCAGGTTGGTCTTCTCCCCGGGCGGCAACGACACCTCGCCGAGCGCGCCAGGCTGCTTTTCCACCGTCACCGATTCGCCGGTCAGGATCGCCTCGTCGGCCTGCAGTTCGCTCACCTCCAGCAGCCGCAGGTCGGCCGGCACCACCATCCCCGCCTCGAGCAGTACGATATCCCCGGGTACCAGCTCCCACGCCTCGATGACCTGCACCTGGCCACCACGGGTAATCTTGGCCTCGGGGGCGGCCATCATACGCAGCGCCGCCAGCGCCCGCTGCGCCCGGTACTCCTGAACCGCGCCGATGACGGCGTTGAGCACGACGATGACCAGGATGGCGATGGTATCTTCCACATCGCCGACGATGCCGGAGATGACCGCGGCACCCAGCAGGATCAGGATCATCAGATCGCTGAATTGCGTGAGGACAATTTTACCCAGTCCGCGGCGCGCCTTTTCCGGGATTTCGTTACGTCCGTGTTGCTCTCGCCGGCTTTCGACCTCGGTGGGATTCAGCCCCTCAGCGGCACGGCTTTGCCAGTGCGCAACCACCTGCTCTGCAGTGAGGGTATGCCACGCCGGCGCTGGGCTTGAGTTATTGTCGTTGTTCGAATCCGTCATGATTAACGCCGGGCATCTAAATGGCTGTTATGCGGCGGGCACGGCCCGTCCTATGGGTGTGTATTACGTCCATTGCGACATGATGATCGATGGGCGCATCCCATTCAAATGCTGTCGGAAAAAACCCGGCGGGGTGCCGGGTTTCAGGAGTGCTTCTATTCAACGGTAATGCTTTTACGCTTCGCCTTTTCCACCTTGGGAATGGTCAGTTCGAGAATGCCCTCATTGAACACCGCCTTGGCCTTGTCGGTGTCGACGTTCGAGGGCAGTGCAACGGTGCGGCTGAAGGCGCCGCGAGAGATCTCGCAGCGATAGTAATTGCCCTTTTCCTGCTTCTCTTCGTGGCTGGTGGTTCCCTTGATGGTAACGGTGGAGTCGGTCATCGAGACATCCAGATCCTCCTTCTTTACCCCGGGAATCTCCGCCTTGACCACGATGTCGTTGTCCCGGTCGATGATATCGACGCGCGGCGTTTTCATCTCCAGCGGGGCGCCAAGCTCAGACCAGCTGGGCATCTCCCAGCGGAATGGCCGCAGCCACTGGCGCGGAAAGAAGCTCTCCATCAACCGGTCCATCTCTTCGAAGGGGCTCATTGCCCGGGTCGGCGTGACCGGCTGGGTTGACTGCATCTCCTTGCCCTCCTCCTGTTTCTTGCTCACCTTTGCCATTGATCATCACCTCCATATTGTTTATCGGTTATTGCTTCCTATGTAATAGCACAGAACAGGATATTTTCGAGAGCGGTCGGCTGGCCTCAGCGGTGCGAAACCTCCGGCAAGGGCAGGCATTTCCCTTGCCGCTCTCGCCCATGGCTCTTCGCGTCTCTGCGCCTCTGCGGTAAAGCCATCGGTTACGACGGGAAATAATAGTCGGTAGTCAGCGAGGTCCCGCGTTTGTTGACGCCTGATAACTGCCGTCCTGCGCCTATCCCTGCGGGTAGAACAGCAGCACATACAGGGTAATGACCAGCGAGGCGATCAGGTTCATCCACAGCCCGGCGCGGGCCATTTGCGGGATGGTCACTTCTCCGCTGCTGAAGACGATGGCATTGGGTGGCGTGGCCACCGGCAACATGAAGGCGTATGAGGCGGCGATGGCCGCCGGGATCATCAGTTCAGCCGCCTCCATGCCCATGGCCGCGGCGAGCGCGCCCATCACCGGCAGGACGATGGTGGCGGTGGCCGTGTTGGAGGTGACCTCGGTGAGGAAGATGACCAGCATTGTCACCGCGGCGACCAGCAGCCACGGCGGGGTCGCCTCCAGCAGGCCTAGCCGGGAGACGATCCAGGCGGTGAGTCCGCTCTCGGCAAAACCGCTGGCCAGGGTAAAACCGCCGCCGAAGAGGATGATGATCTCCCAGGGGAGCTTGACCGCGCTCTCCCAGTCGAGCAGGAACCGCCCCTTGCGCCAATCTGAGGGGATAAGGAACAGCAAGGTCGCCCCGGCCATGGCGATGGTGGCATCCCCCACCCCGTCGAGCCAGGCCACATCGACCAGCCCGCGCAGGATCCAGCCCGCCGCCACAGCGGTGAAAACGGCCAGGATCCATTTTTCCTCCCAGCGGGTCGGTCCGAGCTGTTGCAACTGCTCATGCAACAGGTCGCGGGTCTTCGCACCGCCCGCCTCCCCGCTTGGGTAGGCGATGCGCGTCAGGTAGAACCAGGCAATCGCCAGCATCAGCAGGGCCAGCGGCAGCGCAAAGCCCATCCACTCGGCAAAGCCGATGGTCCGGCCGGTGGTCTCCTCCAGCACGCCGGCGAGAATGGCGTTCGGCGGCGTGCCGATGAGGGTGGCGACCCCGCCGATGGAGGCGGCATAGGCGATGCCCAGCATCAGGGATATGCCAAAGCCGTTCCCCTCGTCACCGTTTTCGTGACGGCTGGCGATCACCGCCAGGCCGATGGGCAGCATCATCATCGCGGTGGCGGTGTTGCTGATCCACATGGAGAGAAAGGCGGTAGCCAGCATGAAACCGAGCACCGTGCGCGACGGACTGGTGCCGACGATGCGAATGGTGTGCAGGGCAATGCGCCGGTGCAGATTCCACTTCTGCATCGCCATGGCGATGAGGAAGCCGCCGAGGAACAGATAGATGAGGTGGTTGGCGTAGGCCGCAGTGGTTTGCGCGGTGCTCATCACCCCGAGCAGTGGAAACAGCACGATAGGCAGCAGGGCGGTGGCGGCGATGGGGATCGCCTCACTGATCCACCAGGTTGCCATCAGCAAGGTCACCGCGGCGACGACCTGCGCCGTCGCTTCCATCCCCTCCGGCTGGGGCAGCAACAGCACGAGCAGAAACAGGATCGGGCCGAGGAATAGCCCTGTCAGGCGCCGGCTACCCACTACTCGACCGCGTCCACCAGGCCGAGGTCGAAGTAGGATTGCGCCAGCTTGCGGATGGCGATGACGTAGGCTGCGGTACGGTAGTCGTGGATATCCGGGTTGCGTTTCATGGTATCGCGGATGTCGGCAAAGGCTGCGCGGATGGTGTCGTCGAGTCCGGAGCGCACCAGGTCCAGTTCGGTTGCGCCGCGCACGAACTCGGTGCGCAGCTTGCCCGGCATCTCCCGCTCGGTCATCTGCTCCAGCGCCGAGGCGTAGGTGTTGCCGCGCAGCTCATCGTAGCGCCGCTGCAGGCGGCCGAAGCGCATGTGCGAGAGGTTGCGGGTCCACTCGAAATAGGAGACGGTCACGCCGCCGGCGTTGACCCACACGTCGGGCAGCATGACGATGCCGCGGCGGCGCAGGATCTCGTCCGCCTCGTAGGTGGTCGGGCCGTTGGCCGCCTCGACCACCAGTTTGGCCTGGATGCGCATCGCATTGTCGGCGTGGATCTGCGACTCCAGCGCGGCGGGAATGAGGATGTCGCACTCCATCTCCAGCGCCTCGGCGCCGTTTTCGCTGAAACCGCCCCCGGGAAAGCCCTTGAGGCAGCCGTTATCGGCCAGGTGCTGGCGCACGTCATGCACGTTCAGCCCCTCTTCGTTCACCACCACCCCGTCACGCTCGATGATGGCGATGATCTTGCAGCCGTCCTCCTCGGCGAGGAACTTGGCGGTGTGGTAACCGACATTGCCCAGCCCCTGGATCACTACCCGCTGTGCAGCCAGGCCATCGGAGAGACCGGCCTTTGCCATCTCTTCGGGATGGCGGAAAAACTCCTGGATGGCCAACTGCACCCCCTTGCCGGTGGCCTCGGTACGGCCGGGGATGCCGCCGCGGTTGACCGGCTTGCCGGTGACGCAGGCATCCTGGTTGACGTCCTCCGGGAAGAGCGTCTTATAAGTGTCGGCGATCCACGCCATCTCCCGGGAGGAAGTACCCATATCGGGTGCAGGGACGTTGGTCGCCGGATCGAGAAAGCCGCGCCGCGCCAGCTCCCCGGCGAAATGGCGGGTGATCTCGCGCAATTCGTCGACGCTGTATTTTCCCGGCTCGATCATCGATATCCCCTTGGCGCCGCCAAAGGGGATATCGGCCAGGGCACACTTGTAGCTCATCAGCGCCGACAGCGCCTCGGTCTCGTCCTGGTTGACATGCGGGGCAAAGCGCAGCCCGCCCTTGGCCGGCAGGCGGTGGGTGCTGTGCACCGACCACCAGCCGGTGAACACCTCCACCGTGCCGCGCACCTTGACCGGGAAGCGTATCTGCAGCACGGCGCTGCTGGCCTTGATGATACGGGCGGTGTTGGGATCGAGTCCTGCGGCGAGGGTGGCGCGGTCGACCATCCGATCGACACCCTCACGAAAGGTCATGCTCTCTGATTTATGACTTGCCACTAACGTCTCCTGTCCCGCCAATTCGCGTTTCCCGCCAGGGCATTAGCCAAGCGGGGAGTTGCGCGTATTGTAAGCTGACCAGAGGAAGGATTACAGAGCGCACCGCGCGCGCCCTTTCCCGGCGGCGCACACGGCGTCGGCAGCCATAGGCCGCACAGTAAGGTTTCCAGACAGGGGATCAGGAGGCGATCTCGCCCATTGCGCTCTGCAGGTAGTTCGGCAGGCCGAGTTGCTCGATCAGACCGAGCTGGGTCTCGAGATAATCGATATGCCCCTCGGTATCGCGCAGGTTCTCTTCGAAGATCAGCCGCGAGACATAGTCATTGACCTCCTCGCAAAAACCGATGGCCTCGACGTAGAGCTCGCGCGCCTCGACCTCCAGCTTCAGATCGCCGGCCAGGCAGTCGGGCACCTTCTGGCCGATAGAGAGTTTGCTCAGGTGCTGCATGTTGGGGAGCCCCTCCAGGAACAGGATGCGCTCGATCAGCTTGTCCGCGTGGCGCATCTCCTCGATCGACTCGTCGTACTCGTGTTTGCCCAGGGCGTTGAGCCCCCAGTTTTTGTACATGCGGGCGTGGAGGAAGTACTGGTTAATCGCGGCAAGTTCCACGCTGAGGGCCTTGTTGAGCAGCTGAATGACCTTGGTATCGCCTTTCATGGGGTTCTCCTTGTCGTTGCAGGACAGCCTCTGCGCAAGCAGGCTTCATGGCATACAAGGGATATAGGACAGGAGGGGGAGAATAGCCAGTCGGTAGGATGGGATGAATCCCATCAAGCACAAGTCGCACAGGATTATCCTGATAGGAGCCCACTCCGGTGGGCGAAAATTCGCCGAGGGGACTCGGCTCCTACCACTTGTCCAAGGTATCCGATGCGGTTCGCGTGGCTCACCGCATCCTACATCTTGTCACTTGTCACCTGTAACCACTCCCGCAACAGCCTTTTGCGCTTTTTCGCCTCCAGGTGTTCGAGCAGCTTCTCCCTTACCTCACCGAAGCGGCGGCGCTCGGATGGATGGATCCGCTCGCACAGCAGCAGGTGCAGACCGACGGGGGACTCGATGATTTCGCTGAGCTCGCCCTCCTCCATGTCGAACAGCTGCTGCTCGAGCTCAGGGTAGAGCTGTCCCGGCTTGATCCTGCCGAGCAGCCCCTCCTGCATCGCCGTCGGACACTCCGAGTGGCGTTGCGCCAGTTCAGAAAAGCTCACATCGTTCTGCAGCAAATCATGCTGTAGCGCTGCGATGCGCCGCGTGGCTTGCTCGCGGCTGTTCTCGGCGTACTCTTCGTTGATGGTGAGGAGTATATGCCGGGCGGTGCGTGTTTCGGGAAGCTCGAATTTGTCCAGGTGCTGCAGGTAGTAGATCTCAACCTCGGCATCGCTGACCGAGGCCCTGTCCGCCAGGATCCGCTCCAGCACCGCCTCGACCCTGAGTTCATAGTGCAACGCCTGGTAGAGGGTATCGCGATCGAGCCCGTTGGCCGCCAATCCCTGCAGGAATTCCGTTTCGCTCTCATAACGTGTTCGCAACGCCGCAATCGCCTGCTCCACGACCGTTTCCGGTACGATGACATCGGCGGCTTCCCGCGCCTGCAGTACCCGCTTGCCGATCGCCAGTTCACGGTTAACCTGGTGCAATACCTGCCGGTACTCCTCAGAGCAAAGCGAAGCCGGTGGCGTGTGGAACAGCTCCAGCGCTACACGCAGCATGGCGTAGTTGCTCTCGGCGGACTGAAGTGGCGATTTCGTCATCGTATTCATGGGATCTATTCGGCGATTTCTTCTACAGCCTGCGGCAGTTCAGCGGTGTCGAGGGAGGATTCGGGCACCAGCAGGGTACGTCCGGGGAAGCGGACATGGTACGCCACACCGTCCTGATGGTGGCGCAACACCTTGAGCACCTGGCCGACATCGCCGATCCCGACCAGGATCTCGCCATTGGCACTGAGGCGCTTCGTCGCACGGACCTGTTCGCGAAACTCGAAGCGGCTCGGTATCCACTCGTCCTCGGCGTCGATCAGCTCCTCCTCGCGGCAACCGATCACTTTTCCCTCATCCATGAAGTGCACCTCGTAGATCACCTGGTCCTGTAGGAAGGTGCCGCGGCTGCGCACATAGCCGACACTGCCGCGGCGCACCAGCAGGTTGCCGGTCTTCTCGCCCGGATAGGTACCGTCGTTGCGGATGTTGCGGATCACCCGCACCTCGTGGCCGTAGTCGAAATAGCGTTCGTTCACTGCGCCCCCCCGAGCAGCCGATCGACAGGAACGAAGCTCAGGCCGCTGCTCTTTTGGTAGATCTTGAGCACCTTTTCGGTACGTGCATCGGAATTGACGAAGTCCTGGTAGGCCTGGGTCAGGGCGGCGAGGTAGAAGTCACGCTGCGTTCCCGGTTCATCCGGCATTTTCGCGGCGGCAAGGTAGTTGTGGAAACGCTGCAGGATATGCAGGCGGTTTACCTTCACCACGCGCTCGTCATAAGGAACGCCGAAATAGTCGAGAAAGTCCTCGGCGGAGACCAGGTCCTCGAGTTCGTCGATAAAATCTGTCGTATTCATCGTAACCTCCAGCAGGCCTCGTTTGCCTGGTTGATTAATTCGATGGGATGCATCCCATCATGGTAAGTCTCTGCGGCCTATGCGCATGACGGCACTTCGCAACGTGACAACATCTCCAGCAAGGCGCCGGCCCCGAAGTGATCCGCCGGGTCGAGTTCGGCGACCTTAAGCAGGCGTCTCCTGCCCTCCTCCATCTGGCCGAGGCGCAGGTAGAGATAGGCATCGGCCTTGAGCGTCAGCAGATAGAAGCGGACCAGCCCCATCGACTTGATCACCGCGTGGCTGAGTTCGGCGATATCCACCTGGCGCCAGTCGCCGGGAAAGTCGAGCCGCGCCGCGACGATCTGCAGCGCGCGTTTGGCGACCTGGCTCGCCTCGTCGAGGCGGTGCTGGTAGTAGTAGGTCCGGTACAGCGCCACCAATACACTGAGATTGTCCGGCGCATAGAGGAAGGCCCGCAGCAGCAATCCTTCCGCCTGGCCGTCGCCATAGGCCGCAGCCGCCTGCATCAGCAATGTCGTCACTTTCTCCGGCATCGGCTCATCGAAGTAAAGCTGCTGTCCGTCCAGGTCAAGCAGATCCATGCCTATCTCTCCATCCTGCGTTTGCGTGGGTTGCCGTAGCTGTCAAAGGCCGGCGTCTCGCACAGCCGGTCCTCGCCACAGGCGGTACACTCGCTGCGTTCATGCTGATTGAGTTGTTGTTCGAGCGTGTCGATGCGCTGCAGCAGACAGGCGATGGCCCGCCCCACCGGATCGGGGATCAGGTGGTGATCCAGGTCGATGCCCGGCAGCGCCGTTTGCTGGTCGTGTTCGCGTTTGACGATGCGCCCCGGGATGCCGATCACGGAGCGTTCCGCCGGGACATCGTTGACCACCACCGAGTTGGCGCCGACCCGTACGTTCCTGCCGAGGGTGATGGCGCCGAGGATCTTGGCGCCGGCACCGACCATAACCCCGTCGCCGAGGGTCGGGTGGCGCTTGCCCTTGTTCCAGGTGGTGCCGCCCAGGGTGACGCCGTGATAGAGGGTGACGTCGTTGCCGATCACCGCGGTCTCGCCGATCACCACACCGGCGCCGTGGTCGATGAAAAAGCGCCGCCCGATCTGCGCCCCCGGGTGGATATCGATGTTGGTCAGCATGCGCGACAGATAGGCGATGAGTCTGGCCGGGTAGCGCAGGCGCCACTGCCACAGGCGATGGGCGAGGCGGTGCCAGAGGATGGCATGCACGCCGGGATAGGTGGTCAGCACCTCGAGGTGCGTGCGGGCCGCCGGATCGCGGTCGAAGACGCAGCGGATGTCCTCGCCCAGCAGGCCCGGCAGGCCCGGATGCGCGGGCGCTTTCGCCATGCGTTCGCTCTGTTCAATGTACATGGTGCGACTCGCTGGTGAGGCTGGCATAGAAGGCCTCCAGCTCCTGTGCGGAGGGGGAGCGCTTGTTCTGCACGGCAAAGCGGCGAATGCAGGAGAGCAGATGGCCGGCCTGCTCGTGATCGAGGGTGAGACCGATGTCGGCATAGCAACGCAGTACCGCGCTGGTTCCCGAGTGCTTGCCGAGCACCAAGCGGTGCTCACGGCCGACCGAGGCCGGGTCGACACCCTGATAGTTGAGCGGGTCCTTGAGCAGGCCATCGACATGAATGCCGGACTCGTGGGTGAAAACCCCCTCGCCGACGATGCTCTTGTGCCAGGGCAACGGCCGCCCCGAGGCGATGGCGACCAGTTGCGCCACCTCCTGGTAGTGGTGCAGATCGACCCCGCACTCCTGGTCGTAGAGCAGGTTCAGTCCCAGCACCACCTCCTCCAGGGCGGCGTTGCCGGCACGTTCGCCGAGGCCGTTCACCGTGGTGTTCACATGGCTCGCGCCGGCGCGGATGGCGGCCAGGGTGTTGGCGGTGGCCAGGCCCAGGTCGTCGTGGGCGTGCATCTCGATGTCCATGTCCGAGGCATTGCGCAGGCGACAGATGCGCTCGAAGACACCGAACGGCTCCATAATGCCTACGGTATCGGCAAAGCGAAAACGGTCCGCCCCGGCCGCCTGCGCCACCTCCATCGCACGCAGCAGGAAATCGTCGTCCGCGCGGGAGGCATCCTCGCCGCCCACACCGACGGCCAGGCCCATATCACGCGCCCTGCTGACGTAGCGCTGAATCGCCTGCAGCGCCCATTTTCGATCCTTGCCCAGTTTCTTTTTCAGCTGCTGGTCCGATACCGGCATGGAGAGGTCCACACGGCTCACCCCCAGCCCACGGCAGGCATCCAGGTCCTCATCGCGCATGCGGCACCACACCAGCAGTTCGGCACCGAGCCCGAGTGAGGCCAGCGCGCGGATATCCGAGCGCTCCTCCTCGCCCATGGCCGGGATGCCGATCTCCAGCTCCTGCACCCCCAGCGCATCGAGCGCGCTGGCGATGGCGCACTTCTCCTCGATGGTGAAGGAGACGCCGGCGGTCTGCTCGCCGTCACGCAGGGTGGTGTCGTCGATTACGACGGGGGTATACCGCATCATCCAATCCTCGCAGAACAATCTCTACCCACCTCAATGCAACGCACATGCCAACGACAATATCATGCCAATTCAATAACTTACACAAATTGGCGATGCAGCGTTTGAACCAGATGCGGGAGCGATTGTCGGGAACCGCACAATTGTTGCTGCGCACTGGAGAAGCAGCAAAACGTTATGGGTGTGGGTTGAAGTCGCCAGACGACTGTTTACAACAAAGGTGACTGCTCCGCTGTGAACAGTCTCGCGTCAGAGATCGCCGTCTGTCGGGTTATGCCCGGTCGAATAAACCTGTGTGAGAAAGGGTAGATTTGAGTGCAGAGAGAATATCGTTAGACCCGATACAAAAAAAGCCGACATCCTGTCGGCTTTATTGTGGGCACCTCTAATTATTCTGGGATGCAGCAGGTTGGGCGCTCATGCCCTCGTGTCAAGTAAACAGCTTCGCCCATGCGGGTATCTTTGGCGGCGGGTCAAACGCCCCCTTCAGTTGCCTGAACGAACTGACCAGTTTTTTGAATTTCGCGTAATCCCTGTCGTAATAGTAAAGATACGGGGCGCGGTAACTGATGGTGTAGAAGCCGGTTTTATCCACAAAGCCGTATGTCATGATCTTGATACGAAGACCGTCATCGTTCTTGTACTGCATAACCAGCTCGAAAGCTTGCTTGCCCCCCACCTTCGCCGGCTTGTTGCTCAGGACCTTGAGCCGCTCAAGGCCGCTGCGCTTGCGCAGTTCGGCAACATACAGATCCGCTGCCTCCAGAGGCAGCATATTTGCCGTGCTTTTTTTCTTGATGGTCGGAAACGCGGTGTCTGAATAACGGCGGGTAACACTTATGCCATGAATTCCGAGCCCATCATAGGTAACGGCCATCGACTCAAGCAGGACGGTCTGCAACTCGCCATCAATATCAATCCGCTCCCACGTCTCCGGTTGAGTTGTCCTAACCCAGCCTTCCGGTATCGTCATCTCGAAACTGGTTGATTTGGCAACGGGATTCATATCATCGGTCATGGTCCAGTAGGCTGTCTGGGCGCAGCCACTACTGAGCAACACAGAGCCAATTAGTGTGAGGATTTTTTTCATCATATCGATCCCTGCATTCTTATAGTGACTTCAAATATTGTTGTACATAACCGCGATCATTGGCGTCTTTGGACGCCAGACTGAGATAGCGATTGAAATAGTGTCGTGCCTTGCCTTTGTTGCCGATTTTCATGTAGTACATACCCAGCCGCATATAGGTGGGTGAAAATTTCGGCGCGAGCTTCTCCGCTTTCCTGTAGGCATCCAGCGCCTTTTTGTCATCACCCTTCTCATCGCGGCGGCTGTAGGCCTCGCCCAGGTAATAGTAACCCGCAGCAGGGTAATAAGCTCTCTTGCTACCATCCTCCATGACCAGGATTACGCTCCTGTAACGGTCCTGACCAATATCCTTGCGCAGGGCATCCAGGCGAAGTGGGGACATTATGCTGTTGTAAGACTTCGAACCGACGCGACCTCCCCCGCTGTGCCTGGCCGACATGCTCTTGAACTCGTTGATACGGTCATTGAGCTGGGGATGGGAGGAGAAGAAGTAAGGTTCCTCTATATCCAGGGCCTTGACCTCGTCAGCGAGGTGTTGAAATACCTTGTGCGCCTCACGCGGGTCGTATCCGGACTTCACAAGGCGCGCATAACCACCGGCATCCGCCTCACGCTCAAGGTCTCGTGAATATCCGCTAATCGAAGATGCTGCGGCCAGGCTGGAAAAGGGGATCCCTGACACGGCAAAGGCCGCCATATTCTTGGTGCTAACACGCTGCAGGAAGCTATGCTTGTTAACGAAATGTACCGCTTCATGGCCCAGCACCGCAGCAAGTTGCGCTTCGTTTTCGATGCGGGCAAGCATGCCAAGATTGATGTAGATGCTGCCATTTGGCAGTGCAAAGGCGTTGAGTTGGGTGGAGTCGTAAATCTGGATACGGATCTTCCCCTTGAACTCGGGGTAGAGGCGGTCCATGACACTCTGCAGGTACGCGGTGGCACTCCTGTTTTCGTAAAGCTGTCCGCTGCGTTCGATCGTATCGTCGAAACCGCCCGCTTCGTGCCACAGACGACGCTCTTTGTCCTGGAGGTTTTCGGTGTCTTTGGCGCTTGTCAGGGCGGTGACACCCCCGGTTGTGGCGCAGCCGGCAAGAGTCAGCAAAAGGATTACAGGTAGTATATATCTCACGGTTTCACCCCCTAATCCACATAGACCTTGCGATACTCTTCGATGCCGGGATACCAGTCGAAGATTTCGCTAATGATGTCATTGGCGTCACCGTAGTCGCGGAGGTTGCTGGCACCGTCACGGTATTCGCTGTTCATCCACAGCAGGTCTCCCGTCTTGAGGTCCACCACGCCGATATGAACAAAGGAGTGACCCAGCGTCGGCGGGGCGCCGGTAAAAATATTCACGATCGGGATTCGCCCAAGAACCGCCTTGGTTTTACGTCCTGCAGTCGATGCGTAGTCCTGTCCATAGACCATCACGGCAGCATCGGCCCCGGTCTTGCGTTGCAGACTTTTCAGGCCTGGCCCGATACCATAGTCAAAACGCCTGATTTTGTGGTCCCATCCAATTGTTGACGCGGTATTGACCACCAGCTTGTACAAAGCCATGTGTTCGTCCACGGAGGCGGCCTCGTTTTTCGACAAGCGAGGCATCTTGACCTCCTTGAGGCCGGCCTCCTTATTAATGGTGGCGGATAGAGACCTGATGATGTTGTTGCCGGCTTCGGCACTCCACTCCGGCACCTTTTCCTTGACGTCACCAGCGGTCACCTCAAACACATCGACACTGACCGGCAGGATCACCACTTTTTTCGGCGTAGTGCTTGATTTATTCAGGAGTTTGTAGTGCACCCAGTGGGGTGTATCGGCAGCCCGGACTGCGAATGGCAGCGACAAGACAAGGATCAAAGCCGCCGAAAATGCAGATTTGCGTATGGACACATTTTTCTCCCTTATTTTTGGTTATTTTCATCGACCAAGAGAATTCATTTCACCTTGGCAGGGTCAATAAGCCACTCAACAGATATCCAGACGTATCAATGGCACTTGGATTATCAGATGAAATTGCAGAATCACTTTCAGATCTGAAACCCTGTGGAGAAGGAAAAGCCCCACATCCTGTTGTGACGATCACCAAGGAAGGTTCAAGTCCTGCAAGTCAGTTCACGAAGGGAGTATTGTCATTATCCAGGTACCCCCTTTCCCCTTACCCAGTTTTGCCTGAGACGTTTTGAGGCAATTATAGGAATTGCACACATCCATTGCGTGACATTGTTCACATTATTGGCAGCGTTGTGACGACGAAGTCACAGGAACAGGGACAGCCCGGATAGCCGGCAACAGCAGGATAACGTCTTGCGGGAAAGATAAGGTGGTGGTGTAAACAGGGTCAAGATGCAGGATGCGGCCCGTTCCTCTGCGCATCCTGCAACTTGCATCTCCTCATCCCGCATGCGTCAGACAAACTCTGCCTCACGCATACTTCGGCACGAACGCCTGCTGCGGGTCCTCCACCGGCCCGTTCTCGCCCCAGTAGGGGGAGAGGCGGCGCAGCTTTTCCACGATGGGCGGCACCGCGGCGATCACCCGCTCGATCTCGTCCATGGAGTTGTTGCGGGAGAGGGAGAAACGCACCGTGCCGTGCGCGGCTGTGTAGGGAATGCCCATCGCCTTCATCACGTGCGAGGGCTCGAGCGAGCCGGAGGTGCAGGCCGAACCCGACGAGGCGGCGATGCCCGCCTTGTTGAGCATCAGCAGGATCCCCTCCCCTTCAATGTATTCGAAGGCGATGTTGGCGGTGTTGGGCAGGCGGTTGCCGGTGTCGCCGGTGACGAAGGCATTGGGCACGGCGGCGAGGATCCCCTGCTCCAGGCGGTCGCGCATCGTCCTCACCCGGGTGTTCTCCTCGGCCATGTGCTGCTGCGCCTGCTCGGCGGCCTTGCCCAGCGCGACGATGGCGGCGCTGTTCTCGGTGCCGGCGCGTCGGCCGCGCTCCTGGTGGCCGCCGCGTAGCAGCGGACGGAAGCGCGTGCCGCGGCGCAGGTAGAGCACGCCGATCCCCTTTGGCGCATGCAGTTTATGTCCCGACAGCGACAGCATGTCGATCTTGCTGTTCTTCAAATCCAGCGGGATCTTGCCCACCGCCTGCACCGCATCGGTGTGGAACATCACTCCGGCGGCGTGGGCCATCTCGGCCATCTGCACCACCGGGAACAGGGTGCCGGTCTCGTTGTTGGCCCACATCACCGAGACGATGGCCACCCGCTCGGAGAGCAGCGCCCGGTATTCGTCGAGATTGAGACGCCCCTTGCCGTCGACCTTGAGGCGGTGCACGGTGTAGCCGTCCTTCTCCAGGAACTCGCACAGGGTCAGCACCGCCGGGTGCTCGACCACGGTGGTGATGATCTCCTTGCGCTCGGGTTGTGCCTTCAATGCGGAGAGAATGGCGGTGCTGTCCGACTCGGTGCCGCAGGAGGTGAAGACCACCTCCGAGTCGTGCTCGGCGCCGAGCAGCGCCTGCACCTGGCGGCGCGCATCGCGGATGGCGCGTCCCACCTGGTCGCCGAAGCTGTGCAGCGACGAGGGGTTGCCGAACTGCTCGGAAAAATAGGGCAGCATCGCCTCCACCACTTCCGGGTCGACGCGGGTGGTGGCGTTGTTGTCGAGATAGATATCGGCCATGGCTTACGCTCCCATCGCGGTTTTGGGCATCTGGCTGGCAGGCACCACCTTGATGAACTCGCCGAGCTCCTCCATCAGTTTCTGCTGGATGCCGTTGAGGGTCAGCGAGGCCATCTGGCAGCCGGAGCAGGCGCCGACCATGTTGACGTAGACGGTCTTGCCGTCGATATCGACCAGCTCCACGTCGCCGTGGTCGCGCTGCAGCATCGGCCGGATATCCTCCAGGATCGTCTCGATGCGGCGCATCCGCTGCAGGTTGGTCATGCCGCCGCTCGGGGCCGGAGCAGCGACCGGCGCAGGGGCAACCGGCTGCGCCACGGCAGCGATGGCAGGCGCCTCGCTCTCGGCCCGCTCGGCCAGGACAATGTCCAGGATCTCCTCGATCCCCTCGTGGCAGGAGGAGCAGCCGCCGCCGGCCTTGGTGTAGTTGGTGACATCCTCGACGGTGGTGAGACCGTTCTCGCGAATCGCCTTTTCGATCTGCACCGCGTCCACGGCGAAGCACTTGCAGATCAGCGCCCCCTCCTCATGGTCGTCGCGCCACTCCTCGCCGCGGTAGTTGGCGATGGCCGCCTCCAGCGCCTCGCGCCCCATCACCGAGCAGTGCATCTTCTCCGGCGGCAGGCCGTCGAGGAATTCGGCGATATCCTGGTTGGTCACCTTGAGCGCCTCATCCAGGGTCATGCCCTTGACCATCTCGGTCAGCGCCGAGGAAGAGGCGATGGCCGAACCGCAGCCGAAGGTCTGGAAGCCGGCGTCGAGGATGACGTCGCTCTCCGGGTCGACCTTGAGGGTCAGGCGCAACGCATCGCCGCAGGAGATGGAACCGACCTCGCCGATGCCGTTGGCGCTCTCTACTGCGCCGGCGTTTTTCGGATTGAAGAAGTGTTCCTTGACCTTTTCAGAGTATTCCCACATGTCTCACCCCCGACTTATGCTGAGAAGGATTTGCCGCAGCCGCAGGAGGCCGAGGCGTTGGGATTGATGAAGGTGAAACCGGAGCTCTCGAGGCTTTCGACGAAGTCGATGGTCACCCCGTCGAGCAGCGGCGCGCTGGCCGGGTCGAGGAACACCCTGACCTTGCCGTGCTCGACCACCGTGTCTTCGGCAGCCGCCTCGGCCTCGATGGCGAGGTTGTAGGTGTAACCGGAGCAGCCACCGCCGGTGATGGCGATGCGCAGGCCGCCGGCCGGCGTGTCGGAGCCCTTGATAAAGAGTGCGGCGGCCCTGGCGGCCTTGTCGGTCATCGTGATCATCTGTTGCGCTCCCTTGAGTGGTTGTGGTGCATGTAGTCAAGGTAAGAGCAAGCGCTATGCCATCCGGCGGACGGCAGTTAATTCAACGACATACGGATATTGTTGACGATAATGGTAGGAGGTTTCCCTGCCCTGGGACAACAAATTGTCGCAAATGCGACAGTCCCCGAGAGGGCAGGATCTCTTGCCACAGAGGCCACAGAATACACAGAGGGGAACGGTGCGATTTGCCCCTCTCCGTGTCCTCTGTGACCTCTGTGGCTGTATTTGTCGCGGCAGGATGCCGCTCCTACTCCGCCGCCGCCCTTGGATTCCTTGCCACAGAGGTGAACGGTGCGATTTGCCGCCCTCCGTGTCCTCTGTGATCTCTGTGGCTCAATTTCAGATCGTGGCCGCAATGCCAAATCCGTCGAAGATCGCTTTCAGCTCGAGCATCTTCTCCCTGGTCGGCGGCTCGACACCGTCCAGCGGATAGGGCTCGCCGCAGGCGGCCCACTTGTGCACCCCCAGGGTGTGGTAGGGCAGCAGTTCGACCTTCTGTACGTTCTCCATCGGCGCGACGAACTCCGCCAGTTTGCGGATATCGTCAGGGTCATCGCTGTAACCGGGCACCACCACGTGGCGGATCCACACCGGGCGGTTGCGCTCCTGCAGGTAGCGGGCGAAACGCAGGGTGTGCTGGTTGCTGACCTCGGTCAGGCGGATGTGCTTCTGCTCGTCCATCTGCTTGATGTCGAGCAGGAACAGGTCGGTGCAGCGCACGAACTTCTCCAGCTCCTCGTCGTAGAGGTGCGGTGGGACATAGCCGTTGGTATCGAGGCAGGTGTGGATGCCCTGGAAGTTGAGCATCTTGAACAGCACCCGCACGAACTCCCGCTGCAGCATCGGTTCGCCGCCGGTGACGGTGACGCCGCCGCCGGAGGCGTCGATGAAGGGGATGTAGGGGAGGATCTCGGTGATCAGGTCGGTCACCGAATAGAGCTTGCCCGCCTCGGTCTCCCAGGTGTCGCGGTTGTGGCAGTAGCGGCAGCGAAACACACAGCCCTGCATGAAGACGACGAAGCGCGTGCCGGGCCCGTCCACCGTGCCCATCGACTCGAACGAGTGGACCCGTCCCAGCAGGTGCTCGGCATCGACGCTGCGGGTGTGGAGCTCGGCGAAGGCGGTTTGCAGGGTCACGGCATCACATGTAGTGGTGGAAGGTGCGGCTGACCACATCGAGCTGCTGCTCACGGCTGAGCTTGATGAAGTTCACCGCGTAGCCCGACACCCTGATGGTGAGCTGCGGATACTGCTCGGGGTGCTCCATCGCATCGAGCAGCGTCTCCTTGTTCAGCACGTTGACGTTGACGTGGTGGCCGCCGGCCTGGATGTAGCCGTCCAGGATGCCGACCAGGTTGTTGACCTTGGATTCCTCGTCCTTGCCGAGCGCAGCGGGCACGATGCTCATGGTGTAGGACATGCCGTCCTCGGCATCGTCGTAGGGCAGCTTGGCCACGCTCAGTAGCGAGGCGAGAGCCCCCTTCTCGTCGCGCCCGTGCATCGGGTTGGCCCCCGGGGCGAACGGCGCACCCGTCTTGCGCCCGTCCGGGGTGCTGCCGGTCTTCTTGCCGTAAACCACGTTGGAGGTGATGGTCAGGATCGACTGGGTCGGCGTGGCGTTGCGGTAGGTCGGGTGCTTGCGCAGGTGGTTCATGAAGCGTGACACGATATCGCAGGCGATGCTGTCGACCCGGTCGTCGTTGTTGCCGAACTTGGGAAAATCCCCCGCCACCCTGAAGTCGGTAGCCAGCCCGTTTTCGTCGTGGATAGGCGTGACCGAGGCGTGCTTGATGGCGCTCAGCGAGTCGGCGACGATGGAGAGCCCCGCCATGCCGCAGGCCATGGTGCGGTAGACGTCGCGGTCATGCAGCGCCATCATCGCGCACTCGTAGCTGTACTTGTCGTGCATGTAGTGGATGATGTTGAGGGTGTTGATGTAGGTGCGCGCCAGCCACGCCATGTAGAAGTCGAAGCGGTCCATCACCGTGTCGTAGTCCAGTTTCTCCTCGCCCATCACCGGCATCTGCGGCCCCACCTGCGCGCCGAGCAGCTCGTCGCGGCCGCCGTTGATAGCGTAGAGCAGCGTCTTGGCCATGTTGGCGCGGGCGCCGAAGAACTGCATCTGCTTGCCCAGGCGCATCGCCGAGACACAGCAGGCGATGCCGTAGTCGTCGCCGAACTTGTCGCGCATCAGCCTGTCGTTCTCGTACTGTATCGATGAGGTGTCGATGGAGACCCGGGCACAGAACTGTTTGAAGTGCGCCGGCAGGGACTCGTCCCACAACACCGTCATGTTGGGCTCCGGCGCCGGCCCCAGGTTGTAGAGGGTCTGCAGCACGCGGTAGGAGCTCTTCGTCACCATGTGGCGGCCATCCTCCCCCACCCCGCCGATCGACTCGGTCACCCAGGTCGGATCGCCGGTAAAGAGCTCGTCGTATTCGGGGGTGCGCAGGAAACGGACCATGCGCAGCTTGATCACCAGGTCGTCGACGAGCTCCTGCGCCTCGGCCTCGGTGATCGCGCCGCGCGCCAGGTCGCGCTCGAAGTAGATATCGAGGAAGGTGGAGATCCGGCCGATGCTCATCGCTGCGCCGTTTTGCGACTTAACGGCGGCGAGATAGCCGAAATAGCTCCACTGCGCCGCCTCCTGAGCGGTGACCGCCGGCCGCCCGATGTCGAAGCCGTAGCTGCTGGCCATCTGCTTCATCTCCTGCAGCGCGCGCAGCTGGTCGGACAGCTCCTCGCGAAGCTGGATGGTTACATCGTCGATATGGTCGGGTTGCAGCTCGTCCTTCTCGCGCTGCTTGTGCTTGATCAGGAAGTCGATGCCGTAGAGCGCGACACGACGGCAATCGCCGATGATCCGCCCGCGCCCATAGGCGTCGGGCAGGCCGGTAATGATCCCCACCTTGCGGCACTTGCGGATGACGGCATCGTAGGCGTCGAACACCCCCTGATTGTGGGTCTTGCGGTAGCGGGTGAAGATCTCCACCACCTGCGGGCTGACCTGCTTGCCGTAGACCTCGGCAGAGGTCTGCACCATGCGGATCCCGCCGTAGGGCAGAATTGCGCGCTTGAGTGGTGCGTCGGTCTGCAGGCCGACGATCTTCTCCAGCCTCTCATCGATGTAGCCCGGCGGATGTGAGGTAATACCCGATACGGTCTCCGTATCGAAATCGAGGGGGCCGTGCTTCGCCTGCTCCTGCTTCAGTAACGCCATCACCCTGGCCCAGAGGGCCTGGGTGCGGTCCGTCGGCCCGCGCAAAAAGGTGGAATCCCCGTTGTATGGGGTGTAGTTGAGCTGGATAAACTGGCGCACATCGATGCACTGCTGCCAGTTGCCGGGAACGAACTCCTTCCAGGCCGTGGCGTAAATATCGTTAGTCGATTCGGGGATATAACGCGTATCCATAACAGGGGCTCCGTCACAGAGAAGCGGAAACAGGATGGGGGTATCGAGGAAACTCTAGCCCATTCTTTCGCGATGCGTGGTGACAGCAGGCCTCGGCCGCCACGGAAATATGCGTAAAACTAGCGTGGTTATTATTTGCCTGGAAATTAAATAGCGGTTATACGGCGGGCACTGCCCGCCCTGTCAGAAATGCCCCCGCGAACCGCCGGCGGAAGGGAGCTGACGTGGAGATACGATCACTCATACCTGTTTTTCTCGGTGTGCTCCGTGCCTCCGTGGTGCACCCATTGCTCTTCGTGACCTGGTGGTAAAAAAATTCCCTGCAGGAAGGTGACGATCTCGGTGCCGTGCCGTTCGAGCTGCTCCACCGAGTCGTGCTCCGCCCCGGGCAGGGTAAGCAACTCCACCCGCCGATGCGACCGCTGCGCATGGATTGCTTCGGCATCGGAAACCGGGACGCTGCGGTCCTCGCTGCCATGGACCAGCAGTACCGGGCACTGGACATTACGAATGGTATTGAGCGGCGCGATCGCATCGAAGCGGTGACCTATTGTGCGCTCGATGTAATGCAGCACCAGCCAGCCGACGGGGCGGTAAGGAATGCGGTGTGACTCCATCTGGCGCCGCATCAGCTGTTGCGGGTGGGCAAACGCGGCAATGCTGACAACGGCGGCCACCTCGTCACGACGCGATGCCACAAGCAGCGCCGCGCCGGCACCCACCGAGTGGCCGAGCAGCGCGATCCGCTGCGGATCGATCTCCTTTCGCGCGGCCAGCCAGTCGAAGCCATGCTCCAGGTCCTCTGCGAAC
>Ga0209164_1002229_pt1 | contig 21369 bp, 18 predicted proteins | sample MTBNYHSulfiMetaG_FD_187458 | JGI IMG/M metagenome (GOLD analysis project Ga0209164, IMG submission 187458) | Enrichment culture microbial communities from rom New York Harbor, USA that are MTBE-degrading - MTBE-NYH (New York Harbor Sulfidogenic)... | ecosystem: Environmental > Aquatic > Marine >... | reverse complement strand
TACCCATCAGCAATTGAGGTATTGATGGAATGAAATCATCCGAGAGAATCCTCACGCATGCCATCCGCATCGCTGGTTCCTCCAGCATTCTGTTCGTGCTGTTGATCTTCGTGTTCCTGGTAAGGGAAGGCCTACCAGCCCTGGGAGAAGTCTCTCTCAGCGATCTGTTCAGCACGCGCTGGTACCCAATCGAGGACTTATATGGCATCCTGCCGCTTATCAGCGGATCGCTGGTGGTGACTTTGAGTTCGATTTTATTCGCCCTACCGCTGGGTGTGGGCACTGCCATCTACATCGGGGAGATCGCGCCCCCGAAAGTTAAAGAAATCCTGAAACCGGCGGTGGAGATCATGGCCGGCATCCCTTCGGTCGTGTTGGGCTTTATCGGCATTCAGGCGCTTTCTCCTTTCTTGCGCGTCTTCTTGAACCTGCCCACCGGTCTGACAGCCCTGAGCGGTTCCGTTTTGTTGGCGTTGATTGCCATTCCTTCTATCGTTTCCATCGCGGAAGATGCGCTGTATGCGGTGCCTGGTTCGTATCGCGATGCCGCTTATGCCGTCGGCGCTACCCAGTGGCAGACCATCTGGGGTGTGGTGCTGCCTGCGGCGCGCAGCGGGCTTCTGACGGCCGTCATGCTGGGGGTGGGGCGCTCGCTGGGCGAGACCATGGCCGTCATGATGGTGACCGGCAACGCGCCCACTCTGTTCGCCGGCTTGGATTCGCTCATCATGCCGGTGCGCACCATGACCGCCACCATCGCTTCTGAGATGGGTGAGGTTGCCAGCGGCAGCGTTCACTACCATGTGTTGTTCTTTATCGGAATTCTCTTGTTCATTATTTCCCTGATCATCAATGTATCCTCTTCCTCTTTCCGGGTGAAATCCAAGCAGGAGAAAGGCCAGGTCACTTCATGATCCCAGAATTTCAACCCAGCAAACCCTTCCTGGCGCTGAGCCGCCAGAATGCGCAAAAAGTGGGGTTCATGGGCATCCGCCTTATTTCATTGATCACCGTGCTGCCGATCCTGGGTATCGTGATCTACATCGTTTTTAAAGGTTTGGGCACGATCAACTGGGAATTCCTGTCCGCCATGCCCAGAGACGGCATGCGCGCCGGCGGCATTCTGCCGGCGATCGTGGGCACTTTTTATTTGATGATCGGCACCGCCCTTTTCTCCATCCCGCTGGGCATTGCCGCCGGCATCTACCTGGCGGAATACGCCTCCGATAACCTCTGGACGCGCGGCATCCGCATTGCCATCATCAGCCTGGGAGGGGTGCCATCGGTTGTATATGGTCTGTTCGGATTGGGTTTGTTCGTGCTCTTTTTCAAATTTGGCATCAGCATCCTCTCCGCCTCGCTGACGCTTTCCATCATGACCCTGCCGGTTATCATCAGCACCTGCGAAGAAGCTCTGCGCAGCGTGCCCTACCGTTTCCGCGTGGTGGGCATTTCGCTGGGCGGCACGCAATGGCAGACCATCCGCCGCGTGATCCTGCCGCAGGCTCTGCCGGGCATCCTGACCGGCATCATCCTGGGGCTGGAACGGGCGGTCGGCGAAACCGCCCCCATTCTCTTCACCGGAGCCACCTTTTTCCTGCCGCATCTGCCCTCTTCCCCCATGGATGCCACCATGGCGTTACCCTATCACATTTACGTCATTTCCACCCAGGTGCCAGGCATGCCCGCCGGCATTCAATACGGCACGGTACTGGTGCTGCTGGCATTCGTGCTGGGTATGAACCTGATTGCCTCGCTTATCCGTTCTCGCGCGCGCGCCAGGAGGCAGTGGTAATGCCGACCACCAGCCTGCGCATCCGCGATTTATACCTGCGTTATTCCGATGGCAAACAGGCTCTGAAAGGCATTAACCTGGATATTCAGCCCAATGCCATCACGACCGTTTTCGGGCCTGCCGGAGGAGGTAAATCTTCCCTGGTGCGAGTGCTCAACCGGTTGATCGATTTGGCCGATGTCGCAGAGCTGCGCGGCCAGGTCAGTTTTGGCAGCCTGGATATTCTGGATGCCGGCCTGGACGTGGTGGGTCTGCGCCGCCGCATCGGCGTTGTTTTTTCGCGCCCCATTCCGCTGCCATTGACCGTCTCTCAGAATATCAGTTTCGGGCTGGAAGTCGCCGGTGAGCGCAATCCCGCCATCCTGCGTGAACGGGTGGAAAAAGCGCTCCGCCAGGCGGTGCTGTGGGAAGAGGTCTACGACCGCTTGGATGATCCTGCCGCTTCTCTCTCGGGCGGGCAGCAGCAGCGCCTGTGCCTGGCGCGCGTTCTGGCATTGGATCCGGAAGTGATTCTTTTGGACGAGCCCACTTCGGCGCTCGATCCGGTCTCCACCGCGAAAATCGAAGAGTTCCTGGAAAATGCCAAGCAGGACCTGACCATCTTGTTGGTGCCGCACAACCAGCAGCAAGCCGCGCGCCTGGCGGACTTCGCCGCCTTCTTCCTGCAGGGCGAACTGGTCGAATACGCCGCGGGCAAAGAGCTGTTCATGAATCCCAAAGACCAGCGCACGCAGGATTACGTGCAAGGCCGCTTCGGATAAGCGCTTTCGAAAAAAACTCTGCTTAGTGGTTAAATAAGAAACTCAGGAGGAGCATGGGTTCAGCCAAGAAAAATTTCATCCTGCAAGCATTTTTTCTGCTGAACGTCCTGCAGGGCGCGCGCGCCCTGCAGCAGATCATGCTCCTGCCCGCGTCGGAAGAACAGCGCGCGCTGCTGTGGGGTTTTTCCTGGGTCAGGCTGGCCATGCTGGCGGTTTGCGCGCTTGGCATCCTTTTTTTTATGGGCGGCAGCATCCTGCTGATGAGAAAGGGAATGCATTTCAGCATTTCATCCGCGCTTCACAAAGCGCAGCAATTCTTTGCGCGCAGGCCTTTCACGCTGGCGCTCTGCCTGGCGCTCTCCGGCCTGGTTTTTCTTATCGGCGCAGCCGGTGAAATTTTGCTGAACCCGGCCATTTTTCCCGCTGCCGCAATTTACCGCTATTTGTACGAACGCATCCGGCCTTTGACCCTGTGGGTATCCCTGCTGAGCGCTGAATTGTTCGTGCTCATTGTTCTCTTCTTCTGGCAGGCGCGCACAGCCGCGATTCCCGATGAAAGCCTACGAAAACGTCACAGGCGTTATTTGCTTTCTGAAATCTGCGCCTGGCTCATCATGCTCCCGCTGTGGGCAATTTCCATCCGCCAGCCGCAATTTCTCCCAACCAATGGCGCGTTCACCCAGCCGCTGCTGTTATTCTCTTTCATCTTGCTGGTCTATCCAATATTTAATGAAGCTTTCCCAAAAAAAGGCCCGGACGCATGAGCAAGACCGGCAGATTTTCAAACCTTGCCCTGTTGATCTTAACCGCAGCCTGGATTGCGGTCGTGCTTTACGCCGGTTTTTGCGTAACCCCGCCCGCTAACCCCAATCAAAGCCATGATTTGACCGCCAGCCAGATGGTCTTGCGCTTCGGGTTCAACCAGCTGCACTTAACCCCTCCCGCGCTGCTCCTTTTCTGGCTGCTGGTCAGTTTGGGATTCATTTACCTGTTGGCGCGTAAAGAAAGCCCGGTGGTGGAGTGGATCAAAAAAATCGAGCAGGGAATATTTTCGAACGGAAAGATCCAAGCTTTGATAGGTCTTATATCCGCCGGCCTATTCTGGATCCTGCGCAGCAACTATGCCAATAAGGACTTTCTGCTGTACAAGAAAGACTGGTACCCGGAGTTCCTCTTCTATCATTCCATTCACGTGCGCTTCGACGAGATGTGGGAATCTTTCCTGCATATGGAAGCCTACCGCTTTTTGCATGCCAGTCTGGGATGGTCTATCGAAACCACTTTCCAGCTGATCTCGTGCGTCTGCGGGGTGGTGTTCATCTTTGCATTATTGAAACTCTGCCCGTTGTTAGCCTCGCGCCAGCCCCTGATCCCTTTTGCGGCGCTGCTTTCGGGTGGCTTCATGCAGCTTTTCTTCGGAGACATGGAGTATTACACCATCAGCGCCGTTTTCATTTTCCTGTATGTTTGGGCTGCTTTGCTTTTCATTCGCGGTCGGGTGAATCTGGTGCTGCCCGCTTTCCTGCTCATGGCGGGCATGGTAGCTCACATGGCAGCCATCTTCCTGCTGCCCTCGCTGCTGTACCTGTTCATTATGGAATTGGAACACCGCCGCTATGCCAGTCTGCTCGCCGCGGGGCTGGCTTTCGTTGGTTTGCTTTCATGCTCGCTGCTCTTCTTTCAAAGCCGGGGTGCCTCCCTCAGCCGCATGGTCGCCACCAGCTGGGGGCTGGGGCGTGGCGGCAGCCTGTTGGAGAACATTGCCAAATTCACCCGCGTGGATTTTTGGGGTCGCGTGAACCTGATCGGGCTGATCTTCCCCTCTGCTTTCGTGCTGGCGCCCCCGCTTTTATGCTGCAGACTGCCCAAAAAAGAGCATGTCCGCATTTTCTTGTGGATCGCTGCGCTGAGCGGGCTGCTCTTCTTCGCAGCCTGGATTTCCACCATCGGGCTTTACATGGATTGGAACCTGTTCTCCCTGCCGCTGATCCCGCTGGCGATATACCTGTCGGCCAGCCTGCCGGATCTGGTCAACGCGCGCAGCCGTGCTCTGATCTTTTTCGTGCTCTCGCTATCCTGCCTGATGACCTATAGCTGGATCTTTTCCAACCACTTTTCTTTTTGAACCGAATTTCTGCAGTATCGGTGAACTACAAAATCCATTCAAAACGCAGATAAGGTCGTCAGCCGGCAAAGCCGCTGTTACGCTTTGTTGTTGATCAATCCGGCGATTTCTTTCTTGCTGTTGTAGCTGCGCACCAGCTTGCCATCCTGCATTTGCAGCACGCGATCGACGAAGGCGCACATGCGCAGGTCGTGCGTGACCATGATGCCCGCCCGCTGCTGCTCGTGAATCAAGCCAGCAAAGGTCTCCACCACCTGGAACGCCCGCTCGGTATCCAAATTGGCGGTGGGTTCATCCGCCAGTACCAGGCTAGGGTTGTGGATCAGGGCGCGCGCGATGGCCACGCGCTGCTGCTGCCCGCCGGAAAGCTGTCCGGTCAGGTTATTCAACCGTTCGCCCAAACCCAGGCGCGCCAGCAGTTCGCGCGCGCGCAGCCGCCCGGCTTTATCCAGCTGATCGTTCAAACGCAGCATCAGTTCAACGTTTTCCACCGCGCTCAGGTAGGGCAGCAGATTATTGGCCTGAAAGGTGAAGCCGATCTTCTCGCGCCGCAGCGCAACGCGTTCGGCATCGTTCATCTGGCTGATATCTTGCCCGTCCAGCAGGATCTGCCCGGCAGTCGGCTGCAGTAGTGAAGCCAGGATAGAGAGCATGGTGGTCTTGCCCGAACCGCTCGGACCCACCAGCGCTACGAACTCGCCCGGCTTTACCTGCAGCGATACCTCGTTGACCGCGTAGATCGTGCCGAAATCGCTTTCGTAGGTTTTCACGATCGAGCGCGTCTCGATCGAATACGGGGATTGCGCGGCGCGGCTCATGTGGATAACCCCAGCGCTTTGAGCGGCTCGATGCGCACCGCGTAATGGATGGAGATCAGACCGCCCAGCGGCCCGATCAGCAACAGCGCGGCGATCGCGATGGCGGAGGTGCTGCCGTTGAACACGATCGGCACGGTCGGCGGGAAGGTCAGCGAGAACAGCGCCGTCAGCAGCCCGCCGATGGCCACGCCCGCTATGGTCACCAGGATGATCTGCAGGATAGCGGCTGCCGCCACCACCGCGTTGGTCGAACCGATGGCTTTCAGCACACCGATCTGCGCCACCTTCTGCAGAATTTGGATCTGGAAGAACCCGCCGATCACCAGCACGCCGATGAACAGCGTGAAGGCGCCCTGCGTGTTGAGCGTGCTCTGCTGGGCGGAATAACCCGGCAGGGCTTGAATGGCTTCCGCCACCTCTACAACTTCCACATTCTTGACCTGCTGCATGATGCGCTGTTTGAGCGATTCCACTTGCTCGCCATCCTCCAGTTTCACCAGGATGACATTCGCCACCGGATCGGAGTTGTCAAACTCGGCTTCCGCTTTGGGGCGGATCTGCTCCCAGGTGAAAAAAGGCACAAAGATCGTCGGCTGCAGGGCATACTGCTGCCCATCGGAAATGCCCACCACGCGCAGATCGTAAAATTCGTCGCGCGTGCCCTGCGTGACGCGCAGTTCCAAGGTATCACCCACTTCCAGTTTGCTGCGCAGGGCAGCGTTGCGGTCCAGGATGACCTCCTGCGCCAGCTTGGTGCTGAACGGACGTCCTTCCAGCACGGGCGGCTCGCCGGTATGCCCGGGCTCGATTCCCAGCAGCGCCGCCTTGAGCGGCTCCCGCCCTTCTGACAGGATGATATTGCCGTTGGCGGTTGCCAGCACGCCGGCATCCTGCACGCCCGGCACGCGCCGGATGGCTGCCAGCTTATCGCGTTCCAGGCGGCTGGCGGAGATGAGCAGGTCAGACTTAGCCTGATAGACGATCAGCTCGGCATCCAGCTTGGAGAGGTACTCGCGGTTGCCGTTGCCCAGCCCCTCGCCCAGCGCCGCGATGAACAGCACCAGCAGCGTGATGAGTGCGATCACCAGGCTGACCAGCAGAAAACGCGCGCGGTTGCGCCAGATTTCTTTGACCGCCAGATACGCGGAAATGGACAAGATCTGCTTCATGCCTGCTCCCGCGTTAAGGTTGGAAATACACGGCCGCGGTCATGCCCCAGCGCATGTGCTCATCCGCCTCATCCAGTTCCACGCTGACGGTGTAGGTGATATCGCCGCGTTTTTCCTCAAAGCGCGCGTTGATGTCGGTCACATGCCCCGCCAGCGCCAGGTCCGGCAGCGCGTCCAGGATCACCTCCACCGCCTGCCCTTCCTGCACCTGCACTACTTCCAGTTCGGTCAGGCTGTCGGTCTTGACGATCCACTTGGAATAATCTGCCAGCGCCATCACCGTTTCGCTTGCAGCGATCTGCTGCCCGGGGCTGACGCGGATATCCACCACCCTGCCGGCCATGCTGGCGTCCAGCTCCAGCGCGTCCACCTGCGCCTGCGCGCTGCGCACGGCTGCCTGGGCAGCATCCAGGCGCGCCTGCAGCGCGTCCACCTGCTGCGGGTCCAAACCGGCATTCGCCACAATGCGCTCCAGCGCCGCTTCCGCCAGCTTGACGTTGGCGTCCGCTTCGTCCATGCGCGCCTTGCGCTCGCGCGACTTGCCGCTGATGTAGTTGTCATAGGCGGTTTTGTAGCGGTTGCGCGAGAGAATGACCTCCAGCTCGGCCTGGGCGATGTTGCGCTCGGCCGCCGCCTGGTAATCCGCCAGCTCCAGTTCCGCCAGCACTGCTTCTTCCCTGGCGCGCGCCAGAACCGCATGCGCCTCGGGCACGTCCGCCAGCCGCGCCAGCGCCTGCCCCTTGCGCACCTGCTGCCCGTCCTGCACCAGCAGGCTGTCCACCTGCCCTGCCACGCTGAAAGAAAGGTCCAGCGTGGTCAGCGGCTGCAGGCGCCCCTCGGCGATGATGGTCTTTGGCTGGTCGGTCAGGGCCGCACCTTCAGCCGCTGCGGGCTTGCCCGCGCAGGCGCTCAGACTGATTGCAGCCAGTGCCAGCAAAAAGCTTCCCAAAATTGTCTTTTGCATGCCTTGTTCTCCAATTAATGAATAATGATTCCTATTTCGCGGAAAAATCCCCGATCGGCCCCTCAAAATCCTGCTCCCAGGGCGTATCCAGCACGCCTTTCAGCAGCAGCTCCAGCGGCGGGTGGTCGGCGATATCGTCATAGTAAAACGGCATCAGGATGCGCCCGCGCCGGTTGATGACGAAGCTGCCCGACATCTGCAGTGCGTCCTGCCCCTCGGGCGGCGCTTCGACCGTATAGCCCTTGCGGCGCGATCGCGCCACCGCCTTCCACACGTGCAGGTTGAGCAAGGTTTGGAATAGGCTGCCGCGCTCCAAACCGTAGGCACGGTAAGCCTCGCGCTGCGGGTCGCACAGCACCTGCAGCCCGGGCGCGAACTTGGCCGCGAACAGTGCCGCCTCCGTGGGCGCGCCCTGCGTGACCACCGCCAGCCCCAATCCGGCCTTGCGGATGCGCTCGCGCCCGCTCACCAGTTCTTCCAGCATTTCCTTGCACTGCGTGCAGCCGAAATGGCGTGTGAACGCCAGCAGCAGCGTGCGCTTGGCCCACAGACTGGCCAGCTGCACCGCTTTGCCTTTGGTATCCAGCAGCGTCAGGTCGGGCGCTGGATCGTTGAAGTTGAGCCGTTGGTTTCTTTTCATGTCCACTCTTGTTTGTATGCATTAATCATAGCAGGTTTGAATAAATTTTTTATTAATTCTGGTCAATTTGTATAAAATTCATATACTGCACAAATACATGTCAGGAAGATAACGATCTTTGAAAAGGATATTTGGTAAAGCAATTATTTGTTATAATGCACATGCAGTCGCAGAAAAGCAACTGCATGCAATTCCCATTGGGCGCGTGGCTCAGCTGGTTAGAGCGTACGGTTCACATCCGTAAGGTCGTGGGTTCGAGTCCCTCCGCGCCCACTCTTTATTTAAAGCACAGCGCTCATCCCCTGCGCAGGCGCGGCACGCCCAGCAGCAGCACCGCCGGCAGCAGAAAGCCGCTGGCGCACGGCAGGCTGAATCCGCGTTTGCCGGGCGTTGCCCCATCTTCTGGCTCCTGCGCGTCCGCTTCTGGTTCAACCGCTTGATATGAACTGGATAGCGCCAGGTTGTCAATTCTGATCGTACCTGCATGGGGTATATCCTCATAGGCAGGCAGTCCGATCCCCACTCCGACCACCCGCTCCGGCAGATCGAAAACGGCGCCGGGGTTGTCTTCCCATGCTGCGCGGGTAAAATCCGCCCAGGTCAGCGTGATCGGCACCCAGCCTTCGATACTTTCATCGGTAGTCTCTATGCTGTACAGGTAGGTTTCGAGCCCGTCCAAACTGCCCCCGTAAACCTCCACTTCAAAAATCAAGCCTGGCTGATCAGCTTGCAGGTAAAAGGTCAATCCTTCAGCCGCGCTCCAATCCTTCAGTTCCTCAAACAAAAGCACGCAGGTCGCCCAGGAATCGGCTTCCACGTCGAAATCCACCAGCAGCGCTCGAGCGCCCGCGTAGGCGCTGGCGCTGTCTGCCGCGCAGTTGATGCGCGTGGAGGTAGCCTCATCCCAAAAAGCCTGCCAACCCTGCGAGCCGGCCGGCGCCCCGCCTTCGAAGTCATCCAGCATGCTCTCCGCCGCCATGGGCTGACCGCGGTTTGCCGAGAGCGGTTCCTGCTCTGCGGGTTCCTGCTGCGCGGATTCGTCGGCGCCGGATTGCGCGGGCGGCGCCTGCGGCGCATCCGCCTGCCAGCGCTGGTAGAAGATGTTCAGCAGCGGGATGAACTCCTCGGTAGCCTTTCGGCTGCCCTGCTCTGATGGATGGTCGTCGCCGCTGGGGTAAGCCAGCGTGTCGCGCGCGCCCTGCACATGCTCGATGCGCCCGTCAATGTAGCGGTGATGGGCGTTTGGATCGCTGAGGATGTTGTAGAAATCGAACACCGCCACGTTGTTCAGTTCGTAATCTGCTTCTTCCAGCCAGTCGTTCACCAGCCACAGGTTGAAGGCGCGCGCGTTGCGCGCGTAGCTGCCGTCGCTAAGCGGCGGGGCAGTGATGGCCACGAACAGCTTGTCAGGGCGGCTGGCGAAATATTCCAGCAGCTGGTTATAGACGTATTTGGCGCCGCCCACGCTCAATTCTTCATAGCTGCCGGGCGGGTCATTCGGGCTGCCGGCCAAAGCCGAGTTGGGGAAGCAGGATTTGAACATAATGATCTGGTTCTCGCCGCCCGGGTCCTCCAGCGTGCGCGTGTAATTGGAATGCTGGCCGCTCTCATTGAACAGCGCCTCCATATAGGTGGGAGTGGCGTCGCTGCGGAACCACTCGATCCAGTTAGGGATGTCGGTGCGGTCGCCGATGGCGTCCGGCCCCCAGCCGTAGTTGGTGTCGCTGACGAAGTAATTATTGCGCCCCAGTTCGCGCCCCAGGTCTCCGTAGCCATCCGTCAGCCAGTTCTCGCCGCAGGAATGGTGGATGAAGATCAGCTTGACCACCTCATCCGGCGCATCCGGGTTTAATTCCTGGGCGGGCGGGGCAGCCGCGCCGGCTAATAAAGCCGAAATAATGACCAACAACATCAGATATACGCGATTCTTTAGCATGGCAACCCTCCCGTTTCCATTCTTTATATAGAGTATATGAAAATTTGCTCGAAAATCAACCACTTGGCGGGCGTCCTACCCGCCAGGCGCCCGCCAATGTCATCCTGAGCAAAACGAAGCATATCGGCCTGCTGTTCTTTGCTTCACATTCAGCAGGCCTTGCTTGATCTGCCGGGATTGTTACCCCTGCGGGCTCGGAGTGACAATAAAATAGAGACTGTTTCTCCCCCGCCAGTCATACAGTGCGCGCCAATTCTGGGAAGCAGGCATAAATTCACGCCTCGCAATCATTGTACGCGCCGGAGTTCTGTGGTAAGATAGCGCTCAATTCGCACCATTAACATGTCTCATCAAGAGAGGTGGAGGGACCGGCCCGCAGATACCTCGGCAACCGCGCGCAAGCGCAGGTGCCAATTCCGGCAGGATCCGATGCATCGGGTTCTGGAAGATGAGGGTAGTTTGACGACAACCTCTCCTTCCAGAGAGGTTTTTTTTATATCAATAACATGAGGAAGAATTTGAACGATCACAAGTCAAGCGCCTATTTGGAAACCATCCGCCAGCGCACTGTCATCTTCGATGGAGCCATGGGCACCAGCCTGGAGGCGCAGGCGCTCAGCAGCCGCCATTTCGGCGGCCGGCGTTATCAGGGCTGCAACGACTATCTCTGCCTGAGCTTCCCCGAAGCGGTTGAACGGGTGCACCGTTCCTTCCTGGAAGCCGGGGCGGACGTGATCGAGACCAACACCTTCCGCGCCAACCGCCAGACCCTCAGCGAGTTCGGGCTGCAGGCGCAGGTGCGCCAGATCAACACCGCTGCCGCGCAGCTGGCGCGCAGACTGGCGGATAGCTATGCCAGCCCGCGCCGGCCGCGCTTCGTGGCCGGTTCGATCGGTCCCAGCGGCAAGCTGCTCTCCCTGCCGCAGGCGGACGCAGCGCAGCTGGATTTTCCGCAGGTGCGCGACATCTTCGCCGAGCAGGCTGAAGCGCTCCTGCAGGGCGGGGTTGACCTGCTGCTGCTGGAGACCCAGCAGGACCTGCTGGAGCTGAAAGCGGCCGTTAGTGGCATTCTGCTGGCTTTCGAACGCATCGGCCGCCGGCTGCCCATCCAGGCGCAGGTCACGCTGGACGTCAACGGGCGCATGCTGCTGGGCACGGATATCGCCGCAGTGCTGGCGATCCTGGAAGGTCTGCCGATCGACTGCCTGGGGCTGAACTGCTCCACCGGTCCGCAGCCCATGCGCGCGCCGCTCAGTTATCTCAGCCGCCACAGCAGCCTGCCGCTCTCCTGCCTGCCCAACGCCGGCATGCCGCTTGAAAGCGCGCAGGGTGTGCGCTACCCGCTTTCGCCAGAGGATTTCGCCGGGCAGGTGGCAGGTTTCGTAAGCGAACTAGGCATTGAGATCGTGGGCGGCTGCTGCGGCACCACCCCGCAGCACATCCGGCTTTTGATAGAAAAGCTCGCCCAGCAGAAGAAACATGCCCGCCATTTCATCCCCAATCCAGCCCTGGCATCCGCTTTTCAGGCAGTAGCCATGCGCCAGGAGCCAGCCCCGTTGATCATCGGCGAGCGGCTCAACACGCAGGGCAGCCGCGCCTTTAAGCGCCTGATGCTGGCACAGGATTACTCCGCCGCGCTGGCGATCGCCGAGGAACAACTGCGCAGCGGCGCGCACGCCCTGGATGTGTGCACGGCGCTGACCGAGGATGAGCGCGAGGGCGAGCGCATGCGCCGCCTGGTGCAGCTGCTGAGCGGGCGGGTGGACGCGCCGCTGGTGATCGACAGCACCGACGCGCAGGTGATGGAAGCCGCCCTGCAGGCCGCACCCGGGCGCTGCCTGCTGAACTCGATCCATCTGGAAGGCGGCGAGCAGCGCGCGCGCCGCGTGCTGGCGCTGGCGCGCCAATACAACGCAGCCGTCATTGCGCTGACCATCGATGAAGGTGGCATGGCGCGCAGCGCGGAGGAGAAACTATCCATGGCGCGGCGCATCTACCGCCTGGCAGTGGAGGAATGCGGGCTGCGCGCACACGACCTGGTGTTTGACCCGCTGACCTTCACGCTGGCCAGCGGCAGCCCGGAAACGATGGACGCCGGTCTCCAAACCCTGCAGGCGCTGCGCGCCGTCAAGAGCGAGCTGCCGGGTGTTTTTACGTCCCTGGGAATCAGTAATATTTCCTTCGGATTCAAACCGCAGGCGCGGCAGGTGCTCAACAGCGTGCTGCTCTACCATGCCCTGCAGGCCGGGCTGGATATGGCCATCCTGAACGCTGCGCAGGTGCTGCCCTACCCTGCCATCCCGTCTGCAGAAAAGGAACTGGCCGAAAACCTGCTCTTCAACCGCCATGCCCAGGCGCTGGCGGATTTCAGCGCGTATTTTGAAACAACGGATGCGCCGGATGCCGCAGTCGCGCTCAGCGACGCTTTTGAAAACCTGCCGTTGGAGGAACGCATCCGCCAGCGCATCCTGATGCGCCGCAGCCAGGGCTTGATCGCCGACCTGGATGAGTACATTCACGCTCACGGCGAGACTGTCGAAGAGGGGGCGCAGGAGCTGCTGCAGCGCGTGCTGCTGCCCGCCATGCAGACGGTGGGCGACCAATTCGGCAGCGGAGAATTGATTTTGCCCTTTGTGCTGCAATCCGCGGAGGTCATGCGCGCCGCCAGCGACCACCTGGATCAGTACCTGCACAAAAGCCCGGCTGCCAAAAAAGGCCGCCTGCTGCTGGCAACCGTGTACGGAGACGTGCACGACATCGGCAAGAACCTGGTCAAATCCATTTTGAGCAACAACGGCTATGAAGTGCTCGATCTGGGCAAACAGGTGCCGGCGGAAAGGATCGTTGAACAGGCCGTCGCCTGGCAGGCTGACGCCATCGGGCTGAGCGCGCTGCTGGTGAGCACCAGCCAGCAGATGCCGCAGGTGGTGGCCGCGCTGCAAAAAGAAGGGCTGCGCCTGCCTCTGCTGATCGGCGGGGCGGCGGTCAACGCAGAATTCGCGCAGCGCATCCAGAACGGCGCGGCGGGATCGCCCTATTCGGGCGGCGTGTTCTACTGCGCGGATGCTTTCGACGCTCTGCGCGTGCTGGAGGAACGCCTGTCCAGTCCGCAGCAGGCTGGTGCCTCGGTGCAGAACCAGGCAGCAGCCCAAACCAACCCGCAAAAGGCAGCCCCATCTCCTAAGACGCAAATAGAACCGGCGTCCATACCCCAGCCGCCCTTCCTGGGAGCCAAAGTGCTGCAGCAGCTGCCGCTGCCAGAGCTGTTTGACGGGTTGAACCGCAGCGCCTTGTTCCGCGTTTCCTGGGGGGTCAAGAACTCCAGCGGTGAAAAATGGTCGCAGTATCAGCGCGATTTCACAATCAAGCTGCAGGAGCTGCAGACTGAGGCGCTGGCAAAAGGCTGGCTGCAGGCCAGGGCTGCTTACGGCTTTTTCCGCTGCCAGTCCGAAGGCGACGATTTGTTGATATGCCGCGCGGATGAGGGGGGAGCAGCGGCGGCACTGCGCTTCCATTTTCCGCGCCAGAAGAGCGGCGAGGGCTTATGTCTGAGCGATTATTTCAGGGATGCACGGGCAGGGCCAGCCGACCTGGCAGCTTTCCAAATTGTCAGCCTGCACCCCGCTGCTGTGGAATACGTGCGTGACTTGCAGGCGCGCGGGGAGATCAGCCAGGCTTTCTATGCGCACGGCCTGGCGGTGCAATTGACCGAGACTGCCGCCCAATACATGCACCAGCGCATCCGCCAGGAACTGGGGCTTAAGGCAGGCCAGGGCAAGCGCTATTCGTGGGGCTACCCGGCCATGCCCGATCTCTCTCAGCACCGGCTGTTGTTCCAGCTGCTGCCCGCGCAGGAGGAGCTGGACATTCAGCTCACCTCCGCTTTCCAGTTCATCCCTGAATATTCCACCGCCGCACTGATCGTGCACCACCCACAGGCAGCCTATTTTGCGGCGGAAACTTTTGCGTGAGGTAGATATGAGCCAATCCTCTTTTCATGATTTGATCTCCGGCGGCAAACCCGCATTAGCGGATGGCGCCATGGGCACGCTGCTGCATGAGCGCGGCATCAGCTTTGAGAAATGCTTTGATGAGCTCAACCTGAGCCAGCCCAGTTTGGTGGCGGATATCCACCATACCTATATTGATGCGGGCGCGCAGATCATCCTGACCAACACCTACGGCGCCAACCGCTTCAAACTGGAACGGCATGGTTTGAGCAGCCAATTGACAGAAATCAATCGCGCCGCCGTTGAGCTCGCGCGGCGGGTGGTGCTGGCCAGTTTCAAGGACGTGCTCATCGCGGGTGATGTCGGCCCTTTGGGCGTCCGCCTGGCGCCCTTCGGCCGCGTGCTGCCGGAGGAAGCGCGGCGCGTGTTCCGCCAGCAGATCAAAGTCCTGCTGGAAGCCGGCGTGGATCTATTGGTAATTGAAACCATTACCGACCTGTTTGAAATGCGCGAGGCGATCAGCGCTGCGCGCGAGATCACAACCGAGACCCCCATTGTGGCTTCCATGACCTTCACGCGCGATGACCGCACCCTGCTGGGCGACAGCCCGCGCAAGGTGGCATTGACCCTGCAGGAATACGGCGCGGATGTGATCGGTAGCAACTGTTCAGGCGGCCCCAACCAGCTGCTGCGCATCCTGAAAGAAATGCATTCCGCCGTTCCGCAGAGTAAGTTCTGGGTAAAACCAAACGCCGGCTGGCCGGAGCAGATGGGCGGGCGCATTTTTTACCCGGCTTCGGCGGATTACTTCAGCGATTACGCGCTGGCATTCTGGCGTGCGGGCGCCAATGTGATCGGCGGCTGCTGCGGCACCACTCCCGCCCATATCTCTGCCATGGCGCAGGCTCTCGAAAAAACGCAAACGGTTCCGATGAATGGTATCAGCCTCACTGAAGCGGTAGTTGAGGAAGAAAGCCAGGCTGCCCAGGGCCCAACCCGCTTGGCGCAGAAGCTGAGCAAGGGTAAATTCATCTTTGCGGTAGAAATGGATCCCCCGCGCGGGCTTTCCACCCATAAGCTGCTGGCCGGCGCCAGCCTGCTGGCAGAAGCCGGTGCGGATGTGATCGACGTGGCCGACAGCCCGATGGCGCGCATGCGCATGAGCCCTTGGGCAGTCTGCAGCCTGGTGCAGAAAAAAGCCAAAATTGAAACGGTGCTGCATTTTCCCACCCGCGGGCGCAACCTGCTGCGCGTGCAGGGCGACCTGCTGGCGGCGCATGCGCTGGACGTGCGCAACGTGTTCGTTGTGATGGGCGATCCTACCGCCATCGGCGATTACCCCGACGCTATGGATAATTATGACCTGGCGCCCTCCGGTTTGATTAAGCTCATCAAACAGGGTTTCAACGCCGGGCATGACCATGCCGGCACGGATATTGGCCAGCCAACCAATTTTTTTGTCAGCTGTGCGCTCAACCTGAGCGCTCCCGATCTGCAGCGTGAGATCAAGCTCATCCATAAGAAGATCGAAGCCGGCGCCGATTATGTGCTCACGCAGCCCATCTACTTCACAGAACCCCTGGAGAAGTTCCTGGCGTTGTACGAAGGCGCTTACGGCCGCTTCCCGCTCTCAATATTGGCAGGCATCCTGCCCTTGGCTTCCGCGCGGCATGCCTCCTTCCTGCAGCAGGAAGTGCCGGGCATTGAGATCCCCCCGCAAATCCATGCAAAAATGCAGGCTGCCGGAGAGCAGGGCGCGCAAACCGGCATCGAATTGGCGCATATCCTGATCGAACAATTGAAAAGCACAGTGCAGGGAATTTACCTCATGCCGGCTTTCAACCGTTTCGATTACGCAGCAGCCATCATCGAATCTTGCCTTGAAAAATAGCGCTGTAACCTAAAAAATCCCCCTTGTCTTTCTGCGGGAAAACTCTATACTAAATAATAATTAGAATTTATGTTCTATTTTTCAGATATCAACACAAAAATGATCTTCTATTAATGTCTGCAGCAGGGGTTCACAAACAATCCATCCGCCTGACGAAGCGGCAAAAAACCTGCCTGCGGTTGATCGCGCAGGGCATGACCACGCTGGCCATCGCCCATCGCCTGGGTATCTCCGTGCGCATGGTGCGCTGGCATCTGCAGCGCGCACGCGATTGTCTGGGGGCAGTCTCGTTGGCGCAGGCAATTCACCATGCATCCAAGTTGGGTTGGCTGGATGAAAGGCAGGATGAAAAGTAGGATGAAAAATGAGGTTGAATTGTCGGGCAGGCTTTATTCGCCCGGCATGGCTTCCGGTTGGCTTGCTGTAGTGGGTTGGGGTGTGGGCGTGATCAAACCCTGCAGGGTGAAATTGATATCCAGCACTTGCCCAACACTGCCCAGTTTTCCCAGATAATCTTGATTGAAATAGACCTCCAACGCCGCCGCATTGCCGGTGGTCAAACTGATGCGATCCTCACCGGAAAAAGTGTAAACGCTGTCCGGTTTCACACGTCCGGCGAATTCTTCAATTCCATCCACCGTCACACGCACATAAGCCCGGTCGTGGGCGATGATGTAGAGTTGCAGCGGCGCAGCATTCACCGTCGCTACCACGGTGGGTGTATTTTCCAGAACGGTCACGCCCGGCAAGGCTGTCTCCATCCCATCCTCGGGAGTGGTTTCCGCACTCGGCGTGTTGTCCAAATCCGGACTTCCGCTGGGTGTGGCTTGCAGGACATCGGATATCGAGGGAGCTTCAGTTGCGCTGCCGGTCTCCCCGCGCAAGACTTGGCTGGCGCCCCAAACGATAAAAACAAACAGACCAATAATGAAAACAGCTCCGATGATGAGATCCGGATTGAGGATGCGCCGCCAGCTTTGCGGCAAATTAACTTTGACCGATACTGCTGGTTGGAGGGATTGGCGGCGAGGTTGCTGGCGCTCCTCGCGCAGCAGCTGTAGGGCGCGTGCGTAGCGATCCATAACGCTGTCGGATTCCAGACCAAGGAATTGGGCGTAATTATTGAGCATGCCGCGTCCCTGCACTGTGGAAGGCAGATCCTCAAAACGCCCGCCCTCAATGGCCGTCAAGAATGCGCGTTTGAGATTGGTGAAATTTTCAATGTCGCTCAGGCTCAATTCCATCAGTTCGCGGCGCTCCCGTAAAGCCTGGCCAATCTCCGCGAAAACATCCTCCGCGGTTTGACGTGCTTCAGGCGCTTGGCTCTGCGCCTCTGCATCTAGGTCAGCTTGGCGCTTTGCGCCCATCCCCCTTAATTTTTTGATCAGTTTGAAATTCCGAATCGCGGCTGCAGCCTTTTCGGCAATCCTGCGCAGGTTGGCTTTGGCCGCCAGCGTTTTCGTTGAACGATCCTCAATCGGCTCGGTGGATTCAGTTTCCTTTTGTGCATGTTCGATTGAAGAATCCTGCTCCTGTTCAGCCTCTTCAATATCTCTTGGATGCACACCTTCTCCATCCGATGCGCTCTGCAGCTCCGTCTGCACTTGGGCAAGCTTTTGTTCAGCTTGTTGCGCTTCTGCAGATTGGTCTGTTGATTGTGCTGCCTGCGTTTCTTGCTCGGGTAGTGCTTTTTTCGGCTTAAACCAGGGCAGCGCGCTTTTTCGCTCCGGCTGAACCACTTTTTGCGCCGGCGGTGCGAGAGCATCCCATTCGGTTGCCAAATCGAAGTAGGAAAGTTTCAAAAATTGGGCGTACAGGCGCAAAAATCCGCGCGCTTGAGCGGCGGAATGCAATAACTCCGGGTGGTCGTTTTCCAATTCTTGCAGGTAATTCAAACGGATGTGGGTTTGGCGAGCCGCATCTTCCAGCGAGATGCCTAACTGCTCGCGCGCATGGCGCAATTGCTGCCCAACAGTTCGGTTCATTGTGCTTGATTATAAAGGAATTGATAAAAAACAACCGGCCTGATTTTCATCGCGAGCAGGCCGGTCATCTCAGTACGGGATTAAGCCGCTTCAGTCGCTTCCGCACCCGGGCTGTCTGGTTGAGCCTCTTCTTCTGCTGCGGGTTGTACGGGTCGTGCAGTTTCAGCTGCTTCTTTTTCTGCTTCTGTTTTCCGTGAGGATTTGCGCTTTGCCGTCTTTTCTTCTTTCTTTTCCTCGTCACTCTCAACCAGCACTTTTACATCTGGCGTCAGGTCAAAGGTCAGGCGCACGCGCACTTTGTGTTCACCCACATCTCGTAGAGGTTGCGATTCCACCAGGTGGCGGTCCAGGTTGGTTTTCAGGCGTTCGTTGATGGCATCGATAATCATCTGTTGGGTGATGGAGCCGTACAATTTGCCCGTCTCGCCCACTTTGGCTTTGAATGTCAGCTCCAGAGCCGCGAGCTGTTCCGCCAGACCGCTCATTTCTTCGTTCAGAAGCTGGCGCTGTTTAGCTGCGGCTTCTTTGATCTTTTCCACATGCGTCATGGCGCCGCTGGTAGCCAATACCGCCAGTTTCTGAGGGATTAAAAAGTTGCGCGCGTAGCCGTCTGCAACCCGCTTTACTTCCCCCGCTCGTCCGAGGTTGTAAACATCTTTCAAAAGCATTACTTTCATTTGTCAAGCCCTTTCTTTCTCTAGAATATGACACGAAGGGTACAACGCGTCGAGCAGAAATTCTACCATAAGTATCGCTGGAATATATCCTTCCTGATAATTTCATCCGGCTCAATGAAAGCAAAAAGCGCCAATAGAAAAATTATCCAAATAAACTTGCGCTCCTTCACAATATTGCTCTAATCAGGAAAACAAGGGAAATAAAAAAAACGCCATCCGAAAATGGCGTTTTCTGAATAGATTTCAATTTATTTTTTTTTGAAGGAATTCAACACCAGCAGTAAGACCACAGCGCCAACGAAGGCAACGATGATCTCTCCGAGGAAACCTCCAAAATCGAGATTCAGGAGGGAGAAGATCCATCCTCCAATGAATGACCCAACCACGCCCACGATCAGATCGCCCACCAGGCCGAATGTGTTCTTCACCACCTTGTCAGCCAGAAAACCAGCTACCAAACCAACAATTAAGAGGGTAATGATGTTCATAAAAAAATCCTTTCGATTTATTCTTTCATTATAGATCAATCGCATCGTGAAAGTTCACACGCAAAGCATTTTTTTATATCTTTCTAATAAAAAACATGCTTTCTGGGAGTCAATTTTTTGACTTTTGTCTTCATTTATGCTATTTTTAAGTCTTAGAATCGCCGCTTACGGAAGTGCACATGATTAGAGAACGGATCGCAGATAATGTTTATTGGTTTCAGAGCGAAATATACGCCCAGGTGACCGCCGGGGCGATTATTGGTTCCAATTGGGCTGTCTTGGTAGATACGCTGCCCGTGCCGCACGAGACGCTTGAGATGCGCGCTTATTTAGAAGAGACTTTAGGCGTGCAGGTGCGCTATATCATCAATACGATTTACCACGCCGACCACACCTTTGGCAATTGCTTTTTCCCTGGAGCGGTAGTGATCGGTCACTCTCTCTGCCGGAAGATCATGGCAGAGCGCAGTTCCGCGGCTCTGCAGAGCGCGATCGAGCAAAATCCGGAATTTAAGAAAGTCAAAATCGAACTGCCCAGTTTGACTTTCGATTCAGGCACCATGTCCCTGCAAATCGGCAAACGCCACATGAAGATCTTCCCCGTGCCCGGCAATAGTCCAGACGGCATCGCGGTATTGGTGCGCGAAGATCGCGTGCTGTTCAGTGGTGATGCCTTCCTGCCGCTCCCCATTATCGTTGAGGGTGATATCGACCAGCTGAGCGAAACTATCCGCGTTATCAGTAAAATGAGTCTGGAGAATATCGTTCAGGGGCACGGTGATGTGATCTTGCGCGGTGAGATCGACCAGGCCACGCGCAGCAATCTTAATTATCTGGCCGCCATCAAGAAAGTTGTGCGCGCCTCGTTAAAACGCAAAAATCCCATGCCGCTGTTGCAGGAAGCGACGGTCGAGGAATGCGGCAAAAGCCGTGTGTTGTTGGGGGGATTGGTGGAAAGCCTGCACTGGCGCAATTTATCCGCCCTGTACCAAAAGGAAAAATCCTCAACCCGCCATTAACCGGTCATTTGCCGGTGGAATGCCTGCGCGAAAAGATCTTGGAGAGCAGCTGTACACGCCGTTCAGTACCTTCCTTTAATCTCTTCAGGTTCGGCAATAAAGCAATGATTACCGTCAGCAGCGCAGCCACTCCGAAGATCGCATACGCCCAGGGATTTAAACCCTTGGCTGCGCGGATGACAAAGACGCCCATGGCTGAAAGGGCGATGCTGATGGTAGTCAGAGACGCATAGCCCACCAAAACATAGAAAATCACCGCCAGGGGCAGAATGACCATCCAGCTGTTCAGCCAGAGTCCAATGGCAGCGCCTAAAGTTGTTGCGCCGCCTGCCCCTCCGCGAAAATGCAGCTTGCCAGCTTCATTTTTTTCTACCAGAAAAGCGGAGTAATTATGGCCGACGATTGCCAAAATGCCGCTCACAGCCGCAATCCAATAAGATTCAGGAGAAAGTATTTGGCTGAGCCAGACGGCCGCAGCCCCTTTGAGGGTATCCAAAACGGCGGTCATCAAACCTGCCAAAGCGCCTGCGGCTCGCATGGCATTGGTGCCGCCCGTGCGCCCGCTTTCAATTTGGCGCACATCTTTGCCTGTGATTAGTTTCACCACCAACAGACCGGAGGGTATCGAACCGATCAGATATGCCAGTGGTAGAGCGAAAAATATTGTCATCACACGATTTTAACCCTTATGCAGAAAAAAAGATGCGCGAATTACGCAATCACAACACCCAGCAGCCAAATAATGCCCAGCATGAAGAGCGGCTCATAGAAAACCTGGCGTATATCCGGCTGCTCCTCTAAAGATGCCGCAATTCCGATTAACGCGTAGGCTGGGCCTAGTAGAGCCAGCCCGTAGCGCACTGGGGTGAGAGGCCAATAATAGAAGGCAATGATGCATTGAGCAATTATTAAGGTGACCACCACAGCCCATTCAACACGCCAACGGCCCCCCAGCCGAAAGTGCAGTATCCGCAAACACAAGAAAGCGAAAAAGGGAGGTAGGCTCAGCAGCATCAAAATCAATCTTGTGTTTGCCGCGCGCATGACAACGCACAATATCAGAAAGATGCCATAGCTGACTGCTGAAAGGACCATCAACGCCAGCGGGTAACGCGTGTCCTGTAAATCGATTGAAATGTATTCTGCAACCA
>Ga0209164_1002228_pt1 | contig 21371 bp, 17 predicted proteins | sample MTBNYHSulfiMetaG_FD_187458 | JGI IMG/M metagenome (GOLD analysis project Ga0209164, IMG submission 187458) | Enrichment culture microbial communities from rom New York Harbor, USA that are MTBE-degrading - MTBE-NYH (New York Harbor Sulfidogenic)... | ecosystem: Environmental > Aquatic > Marine >... | reverse complement strand
GGAGGCATTCAAATCGAAAAAAAACATTTTAGGCATAATTCTCATTGAATTTAATAGGTTATATGCCCCTCTGTAAGAAACGTTGGGACACTACTGATGCTAACACTAACAAAATAGACCTGACCCTAATCGGACCCTAATTGACCCCATTTGGGTTTGATGCTCCTCCTTGCTGTTGATGTATTGGCCATTGGAGTTTTTGGTGGGCAGTTGACTTACGGTTACTGAAGAGGTCACAACGACATCCTGTTTCTTTCAATAATGCTTGTTTCTTCCCGTAATCATCGCCTTCCATAGCTAACGTTGGAAAGGAATAGAAGATTAGGGTCACCCATTTGTTACACAAATGTTACAGTATATTTAACTCATCTAAAAACGAGTTCTTATCAAATTTAGCCGAAAACCGCATAGGGCAGCCAGGTAGCAATCTTAGGGAAGATCATGACGATGGCCAATCCTGTTGATTCAACGATGGTAAAGGGGATCACCGATCGATAGATGTCTCCCATGGTGATGGAGGGGGGCACAATACTCTTGAGGTAAAAAAGATTGAAACCGAATGGTGGCGTCATATAGCCGATTTCCATATTGATGGTAAACAAAATCCCAAACCATAAGGGATCAAATCCATGGGCCTTGACGAAAGGCAAAAATATGGGAACGGTAATCATCATGATGCCTGCTGGGTCCATCACCATCGCCAAAATGAATAGTACAACTTGGATAAAAATAATGGTTCCCCAAGGACCGCCCGGTAAATATGCCATGATGTGTTCTATAAAAAGGGGAGCTCCCATTCCGTGATAGGCGGCACTAAAGCAGTAAGCGCCGAAGAGAATCCACATAATCATTCCGGTGAGCCTCAATGTGCGAATGCAAGCCTGCACGACAAGCTTCCAGGTCAACTGCCGATAGACCAGTGCCGAAATAAGGGATCCCAGAACGCCCATAGCTGCCGCTTCCGTGGGCGTCGTAATCCCCCCAATAATGGATCCTAAGACCATTATAACGATAATTGCAGGTAAGAGCACCGCCTTGAATGCTGCCATTTTTTTCTTCCAGTTTCCTCGCTCTTCGGGAGGAAGGGCTGGCCCTAAATGGGGCTGGAAGTAACATCTAATCGCAATGTAGCTGGAGACGAGAACCAGAAGTACCAATCCTGGCATAACTCCGCCTGCAAAAAGCTTTCCCACGGATTCCCCTGAAATAAGGGCATAGAGAATCATAATCACACTGGGGGGAATGAGGATTCCCCAGCCCCCTCCGGAGTTAATGCATCCTACGGCCAGCAGCTTGTCATAGTTTCTTCTTAGCATGGAGGGGAGAGCAATGGTCCCCATGCTTACCACAGCCGCTCCGCTGATCCCACACATGGCTGCAAAAATAGCACATATCACCACGGTACCAATGGCCAACCCCCCCCTAACAGGTCCAAACCAAAGGTACATCATGTCGTACAGATCATTGGCCACTCCAGATCTTTCCAAGATCATGGCCATGAAGATAAAAAGAGGTATTGCCACCAGCGTAAATTTATTCATGGCACCCCAGGTTTGTGCAGCGACCATGTAGAAGGCCTGGTGGCCCCAGGTAAAATAAATGAAAATAACGGATACCCCACCCAGCACAAAAGGGAGGGGAAGACCAAGAAAGAGAAAGATAAAAAGGGCGAGGAAAAAGAATAATGTTAACAACTCAATACTCATAGTGTTTCCCTTTCTCCGGTTTCAGGACCTGTCATTTTTTCACCGGTTACCACCGTTACGATGTCACGTACCAGCTTTGCAATCCCCTGCAGCAGAAGCAGAAAAGCTCCGGTTGGGATCATGAGTTTCACGGGGTAGAGGGGAGGATTCCAGGCAGATTGTGAATGCTCGAATCTACTTAGAGATTCCCAGGCCAATGACCCTCCGTAGACCAACATCATCCCGCAAAACATAAGGAAGAGCGAAAAAGTGACCATATCAATTATGGCCTTTCCCTTGGCTGAAAACCGGCCATACCAAATATCTACGTTTACATGACCTCCCCACCTGAGGATATATCCTCCACAGAGCACGACGTAGACGCCAAAGATTAGCTGAGTTAGCTCATTGCCCCATACGGTGGGAGAGTTAAAGAAGTACCTCCGTATGACCTCGATCATAACCAGGGCAAACATGAACAACACACCAAACGACAGAATCTTTCCCACCCAGTCATTTATCTTATCGACTAAATCAAGAATTGCATTCAGAGCAACCACCTCATTTCCTCCATTCTTCATTAATTGGACGGTCATTTGACCCGGACGTTCCTGGTTTATTTGCAACGTGGGTCAAATGACCGTCACCTTACATGGGCTCATAGAATTTTTTTTGTTTATCCAGCACCTAGTTCAAATTGTGGTTTAACAGTTTCTGTTACCGGCCCAAGGATTTGTTGAAGTCTTTGAGCATTTGCACGGCTTTAGCGCATTGTGGATCTTTTTTAGCTACATCATCCCATATCTTCTTGGCCGCCTCTTGCATTTTGGCAACCTCTTTTGGAGGAAGTATGATCAGCTCTACGCCTTGTTCTTTTTGGGCCTTGGCCAGGGTTGTGTCCTCCTGATAGATATATTGATTGGTACGCAGGAAGAAATTTTCTTCAAGGGTTGACACGAGGATCTTCTGGATATCCTCTGGAATTTTGCCAAAGGCCTCCTTATTGACCAGCCAAATGTCCGTGGCTGCAATATTAAGGGCTGGCCTCAAATGATACTTGTTGAGTTCGTAAAATCTCATGCTGGCGCTGCCCTGAACTGCGCCCCAATGAACTCCATCCACCACCCCTGAAGATAAGGCTGCGTAAATCTCACCTCCTGGAAGGTAGGAGGCAGCGGCCCCAAGGGAGGTCAGGTATACCTGGAGTATTCCTGAAGAACGTAGCTTTAACCCCTTAAAATCTTCATACGTCCTGACCGGTTTTTTGAGAGAGAGTTCCGTTGGATAGACCTTATCCGTAAAGTAATATAAACCATGCTTAGCACACTCGTCCTTCATCATTTGCTCAAAACCCATCCATTGATGAAAATAGACGGCTTCCCAGACGTCTACGAAGTTTAAAGGTAGCCCGGAGGCAACATTCATCAAGGGTACTTGATCTCGGGGGTAGGCCGAAGAAGTAATCGCTATTTCGATCATGCCACGTTTTACAGCATTGAAGATCTCCTTTGCTGGGACCAAAGCGCCAGCGGCATAAGGTTCTATCATAAGCCGACCGTTCGTCCGTTTCTTGAGTCTATCGATAACGACGAGCAGGCTGTCCTGGTAGGACGAGCTTGAGGCCGGCCAGTGAACCTGGCATTTCCAATTGATTACCTTTTCTGCGGCCATCGCCGTCTGATTAGAACCCAGCCATATGCCCATTAAAAACACAACCGACATACATAATGAAACAAGGATAAAGATTTTTACCGATTTTTTCATGACTGACCTCCCTTCTGTTATTGATGAAATTGACGAAAATAAACTAACCCGCCTTCCACAAAACATTTTTATCATTTTATCACCTCCTTTCTTTCATCGTCTCTTAACATCCTAACTCACCGAGAGCTTCGATACCTTTATGTTCTCTCGCCGGTTTCCATTTAAGGTACATGCCAGCTATTATCGTTAGCCTCTTCTATTACGTTGCTGCAATTGTTACTCCCTTCTACCTTGGAAGCCCTTCTGTCTCCACTATTTCAGTTATGGGGGTGGCAGACATATGGGCAGTGATCATGATATCATTCGGGCATAGATTATTCGGGCACCCGCACCCGTAGCTAAATTTATCACCATGTCCGATGCATCCCTGATCCGTTCGAAAACCTCATCGTTTCGCTTCAGAAGAATATTGTTTCTTAACCTCCTTTTTTAAAATTTTTCCTGAGCCAGTCTTGGGAAGAGGTTCTTTGACGATGTTGATAATTCGCGGATATTTGTAAGGTGCCACTCGCTCCTTTACGTAGTCCTGAATTGTCTTGACAGCCATCTGCGCCCCTTCTTTCAGGAGAACGACTGCAGCCACCTCCTCTCCGAGATCCTCATGTGGAATGCCAAAAACGGCGGCCTCCAATATATCTGGAATCTGATAGAGCACTTCTTCAATCTCTCGAGGATACACATTATATCCTCCTCGAATAACCAACTCTTTTTTCCGATCAACAATATAAATGTAATGGTCCTCATCCATTCGAGCTATATCTCCGGTATAAAGCCACCCATCCTTGACCGTGGCTCTTGTCTCTTCGGGACGATTAAAATATCCTTTCATCACGGAAGGCCCTTTGATGAGCAGCTCTCCAGCCTCACCTAAGCGTACGTCATCTCCATGATTATCAATAATTCTTACACTGAATTCCGGAATGGGAAGGCCAATGGAGCCAGGTTTGATAACTTTTTCATAGGGATTCTCCACGCACACACATGCTTCCGTAAGGCCATAACCTTCATGGATCTCTGTTTTGAAAAGCTTTTCGAAATGATGAAAAAATTCTACGGGTAGGGAGGCTCCACCGGATATACAAAACTTCAAAGAAGCACGTTGGGGAGGGTTTTCGGAAGCAAGCTGGACTAAACGATTCAGCATCGTGGGGACCCCGTAGAAAATGGTCCTTTCTTCTTCTTCTATTACTTTAATAACCTTTTCAGGCTCGAACTGAGAAAAAAGCTCTATAGTGAGTCCTATATACATTGAGACATTCAGCACGCTGGTTATTCCGTAAACGTGATAAAGGGGAAGAGCCCCTATAACAACCGTCTTCGGGTCTAATTCACCACGCATTTCAGCGAGTATCTTCGCATTACGGGCTAAGTTTCTATGGGTCAGCATGACACCCTTAGGCACTCCTGAAGTTCCAGAAGTGTAAAGCAGGTTGACAGTCTCGTTGTCATCTGCAGGGTATGTAGAAAATTCTTTTATATCAGAATAAACACCCTCGAGATCCAAAATATTTTGGTCTTGTTTTACTCCCAATGCAAGTTGAATTGACGGTCCCTTCAGTTTCTTGAAAACCTTGCGAATTTCTTCCAGGTAAGGCTCCGATCCTATGAAGGCTTTTGGTTTGGAATCAGTGATGATATGTTCTAACTCATGCATCCGGTAAAGAAAATTCACGGGCACTACGATAGTTCCCGTCTTGGCCAAAGCGTAGTAAACTGTGATCTGGTTTATACTGTTTGGCATCATAACAACACAGCGATCTCCTGGGGCCAATCCCAAATCGCTCAAGCCGTGAGCCAGACGGTTACAGGCAATATCCAATTCTTGAAAGGTCACCTGTTGCCCTTCAAACCGAAGGGCTATTTTATCGGGATAATTTCTAGCCGAATTCTCTAAATATTGAGCCAAGTTCATTGAAAGTCCCTTTCGTTGAGGTTAGTATTAAAAGTCTTTCCTAATTCTTACGCCCCAGGCTAACATGCACATTTAGCCTCGTTTCTTTTTTGGGAACCAGTATCCCTTGGGAAATGGTATTGGTTATATCATCAGCAAGAGATAGAAGATCCTCTGGCTTACCCAGCAAGGTTTTTCTGATAACTAAGTGTTCTTTGGTACCCCATATTCTTGCCCTTAGCATATTGGGTTTTATATCTGGTCGAAATTCTCCACTTTTTCCTCCTTCTTCCAGTACTTGAATCGTATTTCTGGCAGTCTTAGATAACTTTAATAGGCTTCTGTTTTTAAGAAGTTACGATTAGTCTTGAGAATTAACCTGAACCCTGCTTGATTTTTACGTTATCAATTATGCAAAGACCCTCTAAAAATATGGTTTTGAGGCCAAATTGAACTATAATTTTCGATTACAATTTGACCCTACCACAAGTTGGGGAAAATTGGAATAATACTTCATTGGTTTTTGTCGGGATTGTTAGTCAACTAATTTCAATACAAATCTACACCCTTCAGCCAATTCTGTCAAAACTCAATTTCTGGAAGTAACTATTGCACCTGTTCACAGTAAATTTTTATTACCTTTACAGTTATTCAAGAAAGGAGTATATTGTCAACTACTTAACTATCAGATGTATTTTTAGGCCCCCGTGTTACTTAAACGGGGACTCGATTACTTCCTGTAACAGATCCTGTAACAGAGATTTGACAATCTTCTACTAAGTGGTGTAGATTTCAACTGGTATTGCTTGAAAGGCGATCATATGGTTCTGGTAACGGAGTTAGGCCAATGGACCCAATAGAGTTGATACCCTATCTTCTTTACGGAATAGGTGGATTTTTGTCTTGGATTATGAAAGGCTTCCGGACTTCTCTCAAGGAAGAGGTCTTTTCAGATAACTATAAAACCAGAAATACAATTATTGTTGTGTGTTTGCTTATTGTTATTCTTGTGGGCCTTGGGATTTTAGTCTATGTCAATAACCTCTCATAATCTGAGACGCCTGTTTTGGTTGAACACTCCATATCTTCTATTTTCATCGGAAATCTTCAATGCGTGATAGATTTTCACATTCAACACTTTGTAGATACTACAAATAACTCATACATTTTCCAAGGATCGCCTTTAAAAATTAACAGACACTTCCCAGTGACCAGCTTCAGTAGTTTTGGGGAGCCAGAATTTAAGAAGGGGACATTTAGGGTCCCCTTTTAAATTTTTACTTCCTTGCGCGGACGAGAACCTCTGCGAGTTCGCCCTCCCTCGTTTCTCTCGGGACAAGTTCCCTTCACGAAGGAAGTCCTGCCCCTCTCTAGTTTTTTCTGTGGAGGTCTCATGGATAATCGGTGGGTATACATTGTTGAGAAAAAGACAGGGCTATATGTTGGGATCACCGCCGATTTGGAAAACAGAATGAGGCAACACGGACAGAGGGTGCCCTTGTATTATAAGGGACCCATCTCAAAAGCCGACGCCCTCAAAAGAGAAAGAACACTCAAAGGTTGGAGTAGAAGGGAGAAGCTGGAGCTGATTGCCAAAGCTTCCTCACGTGAGAAGTGAGTTTACTCTGAGTTTATCGAAAGACCTGGCCGGCAAAATGGTTACGGAGAAATGGCCCTAAAATTAGCCGTTCTTTATTATCCAGAAAAAATCTTGACATATTAATCGTCATTTGTCATGATATATGACGACTATGGCGACAAACGAGAAAACACCAAATGGCCCGGTCTACATCGAGCGGGTTCTGAATCTCCCTTTTCTTCTCCAGAAGAAATCCCATTTCGTCTTCGGCCCACGGCAGACGGGGAAAACCTCTCTCATTCGTCATTCCCTGAAAGGAGTGAGGTCATATGATCTCTTCGACAACTCCGTATATCTGTCTTTAAGCCAGGATCCGGGCCGCATTGCCCAGGAAATCAACCCACAAGACAAAATCGTTGTCGTAGATGAAATCCAGCGTTTGCCGGTCCTCCTCAACGAAGTCCACCGGCTGATAGAAGAACGTGGCATTCGTTTTCTTATTACTGGATCCAGCGCACGGAAACTTCGGCGAGATGGAGTAAACCTCTTAGGTGGACGGGCACGAACAAAATACATGCACCCCTTCACCTATCGGGAGCTTGGAAACCAATTTAATCTGTTCAAAGCCATCGAGCGAGGGCTTCTCCCTTCGATCTATCTCTCGGATGACCCCCATGCCGACCTTGAAGCCTATACGGGCTCCTATCTGCAGCAAGAGATCGTTGCCGAAGGGGTCACCCGTAATGTACCTGCTTTCAGCCGTTTTCTGAAAGTGGCTGCTCTCTGCAACGGCGCGGTCGTGAATTTTACAAACGTCTCGAATGATGCTCAAGTGCCCCGCACTACGATTTACGAATATTTTGAAATCCTGAAGGATACATTGCTCCTCTACGAACTCTCCTCGTGGCGCAAGTCAAAAAAGAGAAAGCCTTTGACCTCTTCCAAATACTATTTTTTTGATGTGGGGGTAGTGGCCACGCTTCAAGGTCGGCAGTTTCGGCCGGGCACTCCAGAATTCGGTGAGGCCTTTGAGACGTATCTCATGCATGAACTGGTCAGCTACACTGACTACATTTCCGGGGAGCCGCTGAGCTACTGGCGCTCCACTTCAGGATTTGAGGTTGATTTCATTCTGGGTGATCATACGGCGGTAGAGGTGAAGGCAAAAGAAAATGTCTCGGCCCATGATTTGAAGTCCCTCCGGGCCTTCGCTGAAGAAAAGAAGTTGAAACGTTATCTCTGCGTGAGCCTTGGAGCACGCAGACGAAATCTGGAGAATGTGACCATCCTACCCCTTCGAGAATTCTTGGAAGCCCTCTGGGGTCGCGAATATTCGTCGTAGGATCATGGGGGGACTCGCTGATTGACAAGTGGCATGAAATCCGCTCAAACCTCACCAAACAAGAAATCGAAAGAAGTCCCCCCGAATTTATTCATGTGCCATAAGTTGTTTTAGAACCAGCGTCCCAGTTGCCTCTTCTGTAATTCCTCATATTTCTATTGGCCGGGGGACGATAGCGCTTCCAGAATTCGAATGAGAGACTCTCAAAAGTGTGACGGCTTAAGTCCTTACCTTTTCTGAAGGCGGTTAATCTTTTCAATTATTATATTGCTGTGGTACAATATCCCATAGGAAAATATTATATCGAAAAAAAAGGGCGATTGCTGAGTCATGAGCATAAAAAATAATGTTAGGTGTTTTATTTTTTTAACGAAAGGAGGCAATGTATGAATCATGAACAAATTAAGGCGTCAGTGGCCCCCTGCGGACTAAGCTGTGAAAAATGTTTTGCCCATGTGGACGGAGATATCCGCCAGTACAGTCTGAAACTCAAAGAAAAACTCGGGAATTTCGAGATCTATGCCAAACGATATGAAACCCTACTGGGTGAACCGGTTTTTAAAAAATATCCTGATTTCAAGGAAATGCTGGATTACTTTGCTTCGGAAAACTGCAAGGGATGCCGCAACGAGCAGTGTAAGATATTTAAAAACTGTGGGGTGCGCCCCTGTCACCAGAAAAAACAGGTTGATTTCTGCTACCAGTGTGACGAGTTCCCGTGTAACAGAACCAACTTTGACGAAAACCTGTATAGAGCTTGGGTGCGGATCAACGAGATAATAAAAAATGAAGGGTTAGAGAAATATTATGAAAAAACTTTAAAACGCCCCAGATATATTTAAAAAAGCCATAAAAAGGTGGCCCACTTCAACAAAATACAGTATGGAGCAAGGCGTAGAGCACATAGCGTTGATTTTGAGAAGTTTATATAAGAAAAATGAACGGTTGAATTTAGAGGGATAAAACTACGTGAAGTTTATATCGATTCTCTTTAGATATTTTCTAAAGTTCCTTATTTTTATACCAGTTCTCCTGATATTGACAGGGAAGTTTGCGTCTCCTAAAAATCATATCCGTGTCGAATCTCTCCCGGGAGTGGTCAAACAGGGGGAGGTATGCCTGATAAGCGTATTAGGGCCCGCATCACTTAAGTCAATCTATGTGGAGTTTCAAGGATTAAGATTTCCCTTAGCCTTCAGTGAACAGAATGGTTCCTATGAGGGTCTTATTGGGATTGACATGAACACTCAACCTTCCACATACGAGATGAAGATCGTCGCGACAGATGAGGGCAGTGATATCCATTTGAGCAACCTTTCATTAAAGGTGGAGAAGGTCGACTTCGGTATCCAGAAACTTTCGCTCCCATCCTCCATGGTGGATTTGGATAGGAAAACTCTGGAACGAGTCAATAAAGAGGAAAGACGCCTAAAGTCTTTGTTTCGTGCATTTCGGGAGGAAAGACTATGGAGGGGTGCTTTTGTCCGTCCGGTGGAGGGGGAACTCTCTGGGGCATTTGGATTTAGCCGTATTATTAATGGACAACGTCGAAGCCCACATACAGGCGTTGACCTGCTGGCAGAAGAGGGAACTCCTGTGTTGGCCTGTAATAGCGGGATCGTTGCCCTGGTTGAGTTACTCTTCTTCTCCGGAAAATCGGTCATTCTCGATCATGGGTGGGGCCTCTACTCGATGTATTTCCATCTTTCAGAAGTACTGGTCAAAGAGGGGGATAGAGTCGGTAAGGGGGCCATTCTGGGTCGAGTGGGATCCACTGGGAGGTCCACAGGACCTCACCTCCATTGGGGAATTAGAATGAGTGGGGCACGGGTCGATCCGTTTTCCCTTCTAAATATAAGGGCCCATCATAATTTCAGAGAATAAATGGCAAGAATAGGGATTAATCTTTACATTAACATTGCATAAATTTTTAGGGTCATTTTCCCATTGATGAGAGAGGGAGAGGAGCGATGACCAAGAAGATGACTTATGCAGGCGTTGGCGTAGATTATGAAGCGATGGATCCGTTTAAGCGGCTGGCACAGATGGCCGGGCAAAAAACGGCCAAAAACATTTTGCGCCTCGGTTTCTCGGAAGTGGAGATGAGCAGGGGAGAAAGCGCCTATCTCTTGGATGCCGGAGACCACTATGTGGCGCATGTGGAAGAGGGCTTGGGCACGAAAGATCTGGTAGCGGACGCGATGTACCGGCTCACCGGAAAATCTTACTATGATTGCATAGCGCAGTGTACCGTCGCCATGATCGTCAATGACATGATCACGCTTGGCGCACTACCGCTTTCAGTGGCGATGCATCTGGCGGTCGGTGTTTCAAGCTGGTTCAGCGATGAAAAGCGCTGTAGCGATCTCATCGACGGGTGGAAAAAGGCGAGTGACTTAGCGCGTTGTACATGGGGGGGCGGGGAAACGCCAACGTTAAAGGGCATTGTTCATCCGGATGCTGTTGTTCTGAGCGGCTCGGCTGTCGGAGTCGTCAAGCCCAAGAGCCGTCTTATCAATGCGGCCAACATTCAACACGGGGATGCGATTATCATCATCAGTAGCTCCGGCATCCATGCCAATGGGCTCACGCTGGCGCGTCAGATCGCCGAAAAGTTGCCCGAGGGTTATCTCACCCGGCTCAGCGATGGGCGAATCTATGGCGAGGCGTTGCTCGACCCGACGATGATCTATGTTCCTTTGATTGAGGACTGTTTTCATGAAGGCGTCGAGATTCATTATGCGGTGAATATCACGGGCCATGGCTGGCGTAAATTGATGCGAGCCACACAGCCATTCGCGTATGTCATCGACCATATCCCAGTGCCGCACCCTGTTTTTCCCTTCATTCAAGAGCATGGGCCGGTGGATGATCAGGAGGCTTATGCCAATCTGAACATGGGAGCCGGACTCGCACTTTATGTTCGAGACAGCGATGTGAAAAAAGTATTAACCATTGCTCCTCTCCTTGGTATGTCCGCTTTGCGAGCTGGCACTGTGGAGCCCAGCAAGGTTAAGAAAGTCATCATTCACCCATTGGGTCTGGAGTATCTTGGTTCAACTCTGGGGGTCCGTTGATCAAGCTACCGGATTTTCTTTATTGACTTTTTTTACAAATAATTTACTCTGCATATATAAGGGAAGCTAAACATAACCTTAACGTTGCATTAAAAAGGGAGGCGAGTGTGCTTCCAATCCTTTACAATTGCGGATTTTTTCTATAGTTTATGGGAATAGACGATGTCACCTGAGGCGACCTTTGTCATATGCTTGAAAACTGAGTAGCAAAACATTTATAGGTGCCGCTGTAAAGATTTTTCAGCACACCCACCTCCCTTTTTATGTAATTTTTATGCAACTATAAGGATAAGAATGGTTAGTGGACGGTCATCAAATCCGCCTTTCTAAGTGAGGGGTTAAAAATGGAGTCAACCAGTGGAAGGATCAGGGTTTTAGTTTTTGCAAGTGGCGATGAGAAGGGCGGAGGCTCTGGTTTCCAAGAATTGGTCGAATTTTCCCGTACGAACCCGCCGGTTCTTAACGCTCAAATCATCGGAGTCATCTCTAACCATCAACATGGAGGAGTTTATAGAAGAGCGGACGCACTTCATATTCCTTTTGAGTATTGGCCTGGACCATTTGATGCCAAAGGTTACCGAATATTTGTTGAAAAATATCAGGCTGATTTTGTTATGTGCTCCGGGTGGTTAAAGTTTGTAAGAGGACTCGATCCTGCCAAAACAGTCAATATACATCCGGGACCACTGCCGCGGTTTGGCGGACCACGAATGTACGGGCATTATGTCCACGAAGCAGTCATGGCCGCTTATCGTCGGGGCGAGATAATTCAGAGCGCAGTGACGATGCATTTTGTTGATGATGTCGCCTATGATAATGGCCCCATTATCTTCCAAATGCCCGTGCTGATTCGACCTGACGATGATGCGGAGACCCTGGCCAAAAGAGTAAACGAAAAAGAACGCGCCTGGCAAAGTCATATTTTAAACCTGGTTGTCCATCGGCATATCTATCTTAACAATGGACAGGTCTTTTACGAAAACGATACGGCTAAAAGACTTTTCTATTAAGCAGGAGGAAACGAATGTTACACTTTTTCCTGGCGAGAAGTGAGCAATTTGAATACTGCTTCAATGTGGAGACTTCCGCCCCTTTGAATTCTGACGAGCTTTTGATTTTAAGGCAACTCTTAGCCGACGGCTTTGTATCGGAAAGTATCTCTAAGAAAACGACCCACCCTGATGGTGGCAACGTGGTGGAACTTGGTCCGCGGATGAATTTCGCAACAGCCTATTCAACCAATATCGTCGCCATTTGCCAAACCTGCGGACTCGAAAAGGTGACTCGCATAGAACGTTCCCGGCGATATCATCTTTCTACAGAGGTGGATCGGGACCGTTTTATCCGGGAACATCATGATCGAATGACCGAATGCTTGTATGAACAACCCTTGCAGACCTTCGAAACTGGAATTCTACCGGAACCTGTCTTTGAGATTCCCTTGTTGGAAAAGGGCCCGAACGCTCTCTCGAAAATACCGGGTCTTGCGATGGATGAGTGGGACAGAAATCTCTACTATGATTACTTTGTCAAGGAAGAGGGAAGAAATCCTACGATCGTTGAAATCAGGGACCTGGATAACGCCAACAGCGAGCATTCGCGGCACGGCTATTTCAAAGGGAAACAGGTGATCAGCGGGGTGGCAATGCCAGAAACGCTGATGGATATCGTCAAGTCGACTTTAAAAGCGAACCCATCAAACAGCATCATTGCGTTCAAAGACAATTCGAGCGGGATGAAGGGGTATGACTGTTGGACGATTGTCCCCGGACATCCCGGAAAACCAGCGCCTTTCGAGATGCAGAAGGTACAGTACCACATCATTTTTACTGCAGAGACGCACAATTTTCCGACCGGGGTTGCCCCTTTCCCTGGCGCTGAAACAGGCACAGGCGGACGGATCCGTGATATCCAAGCGACGGGAAAAGGTGGCCTGGTGGTTGCCGGAACGGCAGGATACTGCGTTGCCAATCTGCTTATCCCTGGATATGACTTGCCATGGGAAACCAAATCTTTTGCCTATCCATCAAACCTGGCCTCTTCTTTAGAGGTGGAGATAAAAGCAAGTGATGGCGCCAGTGATTACGGAAATAAGTTCGGAGAACCGGTGGTGCTGGGTTTTACGCGTTCTTTTGACCAAAAACTTCCTGGCGGTGAACGGTGGGGATGGATTAAAAAAATAATGTTTACGGGCGGCATCGGACAAATCGATGCCAGGCATGTTGGAAAGGACGAGGCTCAAAGAGGAATGCTGATCGTTCAAGTCGGTGGCCCTGCTTATGGGATCGGTGTGAGCGGAGGTTCGGCTTCCAGCAAACTTCAGGGTGAGAATGAAGAGGAGCTTGATTTCAATGCTGTCCAGCGTGGCGATGCAGAGATGGAACAAAAGATGAATCGTGTCATCAGGGCCTGCATTGAAATGGGAAAAAACAATCCCCTTGTCAGTATCCATGACCAAGGAGCGGGCGGGCCTGCCAATGTTCTAAAGGAGCTTGTCGAAAAAGCCGGAGGCAAAATCGAACTAAGGCGTATCAGGTTAGGAGACCCAACCCTGTCGGTGCTCAAAATTTGGATTGCCGAATACCAAGAGCGGTGCGGTTTCTTGATAACCCCTGAAAGAATGGAAGAATTCAAATCTATCTGCGAAAGGGAAAAAGTAAATTGCGAAATCCTTGGAGAAGTGACAGGAGAGGGTCGTTTCATTGTACATGATGAGAAAGATGATTCAACGCCTGTCAATCTCAACCTCACAAAGGTTCTGGGTAATATGCCTCAGAAGACTTTCAAGGATGAGAGGGTTGACTATTCATTAAAACCTCTTAAATGGCCGGACGATTTGTCGGTGGAAAAGGCATTATCTCGTGTGCTTCGCGACTTGGCCGTGGGGTCAAAAAGATTTCTTACCAATAAGGTGGATCGAAGTGTTACCGGATTGATTGCAAGGCAACAATGTTGTGGTCCACTCCAATTAACGGTTGCCGATGTGGCAGTGATCGCCCAAAGTCATTTCGGATTAACGGGAGCCGCCACCTCGATTGGGGAACAACCGATTAAAATGCTGGTTAACCCAAAGGCGGGGGCCCGGATGGCCGTTGGAGAAGCGTTGACCAATATCGTATGGGCGAAAATCAATCGTTTGCAAGACATAAAGTGTTCGGCCAATTGGATGTGGGCACCCAAATTACCCGGCGAAGGGGCGGCCCTTTATGATGCGGTGTGCGCGATGCGGGACCTCATGATCCGGTTGGAGATCGCGGTGGATGGCGGAAAAGATAGTCTCTCCATGGCAACTCGAGTTGGAGATGAAATCGTAAAATCTCCGCGTGAGCTTGTTATTTCCGCTTATGCGACGATGCCCGATATCACGAAGGTGGTCACTCCGGATATCAAAAATCCAGGGCATAGCCAGCTCATTTTCATTGAAATCGCTAAGAATCAGGCTCGGCTTGGAGGTTCGGTCTTGGCGCAGGTCTACGGACAAATCGGAAATGAATCTCCTGACGTGGATGACCCCGATATGCTTCAACGCGCCTTCCAGGCAATCCAAAAATTAATATCAGAGAATTTAATTCTCGCTGGACATGATATCAGCGACGGGGGCATCATCACGACGTTGGTTGAAATGGCCTTCGCCGGAAACTGCGGTTTGAAAATTCGGATGGACGGGCCATGGAGCCCACTCGAAAGGCTCTTCTCTGAAGAGCTGGGAGCGGTTATTGAGTGTCATGGGAGTGACGTTCGGAATGTCCTCGAGATTCTTGATTCTTTTCGACTACGTTCGACCCTGATCGGAGAAACGGCGGAGGAAAAGAAAATTTTTTTAACCTATAATTCGCAGAAGATTCTTGAATCGAACATGTGTGTTCTTCGCGAATGGTGGGAGGAAACATCCTATCACATCGAGCGTCTTCAGATGAATTCCCAATGTGCCGACGAGGAGAGGAAAAATATCTTCGATCGCAAAGGTCCAAACTATATCATTCCTTTTAAACCCAAACCGACGCCTCCATCTATTCTCGAAGCGAAAGGCAAACCGGAGGTCGCCATTCTCCGGGAAGAGGGAAGCAATGGTGATCGGGAGATGACTTCTGCTTTCTATCAGGCAGGCTTCAGCCCGTGGGATATCACCATGACCGATCTGATCCGTGGACGAATGGCACTGGAGCGTTTCAGAGGACTCATTACTGTCGGAGGATTCTCTTACGCCGATGTCCCGGAAAGTGCCAAAGGGTGGGCTGCCGCAATCAGATTTAATGATAGGCTAAGGAAAATGTTTGACGATTTTTATCATCGTCCCGATACATTTTCCTTAGGTGTGTGCAACGGCTGCCAACTCTTCGCGCTTCTCGGATGGGTACCTTGGTTGGGGATTCCTGACCATCAGCAACCCAGGTTCATTCAAAATTTGTCCGGGCGTTTTGAATCTCGATGGGTGACCGTCAAGATTTTAGAAAGTCCGGCGATCATGTTCAGAGGCATGGCCGATTCAACACTGGGAGTTTGGGTGGCCCACGGCGAAGGAAAACTTCACTTTCCCGATGCAACCCTGATGGACGAGGTCATCAACAAAAAACTTGTCCCGGTCGTCTTCGTGGACGACGAAGGCCGGGTGGATGGAAAGATTTCACAAAGCTATCCTTTTAATCCGAATGGGTCGCCTTTCGGGATGACGGGACTCTGTACACCGGATGGACGACATCTGGCCATGATGCCTCACCCCGAGCGAGCGTTTCTGAAATGGCAATGGGCCTGGACTCCTGGTGATCTGAACGATGAGCTCAAGGCATCCCCGTGGATTCAAATGTTCCAAAATGCGAGAGAATGGTGCGATGGTGTGAAATGAGGATAGGCTTTAAAACCCCGTGTATCGCTTGACATGTCTTGTTTAAATAGTTTGATCAATCATCAGGTTTTTTGAAGACTCAAAATTACGCGAAAGAATTGAGAGGATGATAACTATCTTAGACACTCAATGGTTTACACCTTTCTGTTTTTCAGATCGATAACTCCCGATGATTAAGGAGCATGAGGATAGGATGTTTATGCTCGCTCAAAAATAGCTGCGATGCCTAACCCCCCTCCTCCACAAATGCATTCCAGACCGTAGCGGCTGTTGCGTCGTTTCATCTCGTGAAGAAGGGTCACCAGGACCCTCGTGCCAGTGCAGGCAATGGGATGACCGAGAGAGATGCCGGACCCATTGACATTGATTCTTGGATAATCTTTCTCTGTAAGATTCATCATTTTCAGGTCTGCTAAGACCTGTACGGCGAAGGCCTCCTGGATTTCTATCAGATCGATCTGGCCCATACTTAAATTTGCTTTCTTTAAGGCTTTCTCTACGGCGATTGGTACTGTCAGATAAGTGCGACGCGGATCCGCACCGGCCACAGCAAAAGCTTTGACGTAAGCCAACGGCTTCACATCAAGTTTTTTAGCCACCTCTTCGGAGGTGGCGACGCAGACCGCTGCGCCATCGTTCTCCGAAGATGAGTTTCCTGCTGTACAGACTCCTCCCAGAACAGGCTTAAGTTTGGCCAACTGTTCCAAGGTGGTATCTCCCCTTGGATTCTCATCGCGATCGACGAATCCCTCTTTTCCTTTGGAGCCTGGTAATGGAACAGGCACAATCTCCTCTTTAAACTTACCCGATTCTATAGCGGCACAAGCCTTTCGATGGCTCTCCAAGGCCCATTGATCACACTCCTCCCGACGGATACCTTCTTCTTTGGCTGCCGTTTCAGCCCAAGACATCATCGATGGCAATATCCCGTATCTCTCCTCAGGTTGAGACATGACCCTACCCCGCTGGATTCTGTCGTAAAAGGGAATTCCCCATATGGAGAGATCCCCATGCCCACGGGGCATTCCCTTTTTACCACCAATTCCCCATTTGATGTCGCCGGGCACATAAAACTCAGCACTGCTCATGCTTTCCACGCCACCTGAAATGACGATCTCTGCATTACCCGTTTGGATCTCCATGGCAGCATAGCAGACCACATCCAATCCAGTACAGCAACGACGGTCCAGAGTAATCCCAGGAATCGAGTCGGGCCAACCTGCCTTAAGCAGAGACATGCGAGCAATATTGACATACTCACCGCTTTGATAGGATTGACCCAGAATGACCTCATCAACCTGTCCCGGATCCACTCTGGCTCTTTTGACAGCTTCGTTTAAAACCAGGGCTCCTAAATCATAGGCAGCCACTTCTTTTAATGCACCCATGTATCTCCCGACGGGTGTTCTCACTCCACTAATAATCACAGTTTTATTCAAAGTGCTCTCCTTTCTCCATCAAAAATCGAATATTCCATCATTGAGCGATGACATCGCTCTCCTTGCAAAAACCCTAAAGATGAAGCCCCTCAATGGCAACGACTCGAATCATCGAGCCCTCTCCATGAATCCAAACAAATGGCAAATGAAGATGTGATTCCTAAATTCCAATCAAGACCCAACAGTAGCCTGCCATGAATCCTTGGTAAATTTTAGAGATCGGGCTAACAGGACTCCCACCAATAGGATCCCTCCTAAAATAATAAACCCTGTTGAAAAGGATTTTACCTCGCCGATGGCACCAAGCATAGCCGGGATGGCTCCGCCTCCAATGAGAAAACTTACCGGCATGGTGAGAGAAATGGCAATATTCTTGAACTTGGAACTCCCTACTTGAGAAAGAGCGGCAAAACCTGGTGGAAAGAAGGAGGAGGCCAATATGGGTTGAAGAAAAATGAGAAGGACAACCCACCATCCGGAAGCCACACTCATTAATAAGGATACTGTCCCGTTCGCCAAAAAAATTGCTTTCAGAGCCTGCCTCGGTCCCCAACGATCTGTCATCCACCCAGAAAGGATGCCTGCTCCGATGGGAGCGATGCGCGAAAGTCCAACCAACGTATTGGCCCAGGCACGGTCCATCCCTTTCTCTGATACCAGGTATAAGGGAAACATGCTGTACATCCCAAATTGGCTACCGATTCCCAGGCTGAAAAGCGCCATCATGATCCAGAAAGAAGGCTCTTTGAAGATGACACGCAAAGTGCTGGCATTGAGAACTTCGCTGGAGAAATTTCCTCCCCTGCCAAAAAGGAGAAAAAAAATACCAGTGAGGATGGAGAGAATGCCGAATCCCGTAAAAATCCCTTGCCAGGAAAACCATCTTAAAAGCATTTCCACAATCAATGGAGCAACGACGAAACCCAAGTTGGGAGCTAATTCATGAATCGAAACAGCCTTCCCCCAATCCCTTGGACTTACCAATTCGGTAAGGGTAGCCATTCCTGAGGGGAGATAAAGCCCTCCCGTCATTCCCAGCATGAAAAACCCCAAACGGACGCTCCAAAGGTGATGGCTAAGGCCGACAAACAGGAGAGTTCCCCCAACGGCGATTGTAGAGAGGATGATGGTCCTTCGATGGGTGATGCGAGAAGAGACAAAACTTGATCCCAGAAGCGCAATGCAATACCCAAAAGAGATGATGAAGAAGAAAGACCCTGCCTCCTCGTGCCCTATCTTCAGATCCTTTTCAACGGTGGGCAATAGGGGGGACAGGACGATTCGAGAAATAAAATTCAGGAAGAAGATGCCCACAAGAAAAAGCAGTGGGCCTAATTGAGAAAGAAAAGAATGAAGCTCTACCTCTCCTTTTATGGAATTCTCAGAGCTCTGGACACTCTTCATTATTTCAACCGTTAAAAAGTATGAGGGAGACCCCGATCAAGCGATATTCAGTCCCAAATATTGATCGATGATTCTCACAAACATCTCCACGCCAAAAGGGAGTACCTCTTCATCAATATCAAAGAGACTGCTGTGATAGGGGTGGATGATTCCTTTCTCCTCATTTCGGCATCCCAATCTGAAAAAAGATCCTGGAACTTTTTGAAGGTAATAGGCAAAATCCTCCCCTCCCATAGAAGGCTTTAAGACTTCCACATTCTCCTCCCCTATCCCTTTTGAACAGGCTGAAATGACCAACCGGGTCATTTCCGAATCGTTGATTAAAACTGGATATCCATCTTCGAAATCCAATCGATAACTCATGCCAAAAGAGACAGCGACACCCCGGGTCACCTGTTCTATTCTGGATTTCAATTCTTCTCTCACCTGGGGATTTAGAGAACGGACCGTTCCAAGCAATTCGACCTCGTCCGGAATGATATTAAATGTCGTTCCACCGCTGACCTTGCCAACCGTGACCACTGCATTCTCTAATGGGTTGATATTTCGACTGACAATGGAGTGAATCTGCGTGACGAGATGGCCCGCCGCAAGAATCGGATCCTTCGTCACATGAGGGGAAGCGGCATGTCCTCCTTTGCCGATCATCTTGATGGCAAAACGGTCTGTTGCCGCCAACCCTTCTCGCTCGTAAACTCCGACTTTCCCAATCGGAAGGAAAGGAAAGACATGCGTTCCAAAGATGGCATTCACATCTGGATTCTCTAATACCCCTTCATCCACCATGATCCTCCCCCCCCCTCCCCCTTCTTCCGCTGGCTGGAAGATCCATTTGATGTTTCCCCTGACCTGATCTTTCATCGACAAAAAGAATTTCGCCACCCCAAGAAGAATCGCGACATGGGCGTCATGACCGCAAGCATGCATCTTCCCTTTCACCTTTGAAGCATAAGGGACTTGATTTGCCTCTTCGAGGGGAAGGGCATCCATATCTGCTCGGATGGCCACCGTTTTCCCAGGCTCTCTCCCCCGTAGGAGCCCCACCACTCCGGTCTTTGCCCATTCTCTTTTTACCTCGAACCCAAATCTCTCAAGCCATTTGGAAACAAGTTTCGAGGTCTCAAACTCTTCGAATTCAAGCTCGGGTTGCATATGAATCTCTCTCCGAATCTCTACCAACCAGTCCTTCATTCCCCAAATTTCTTTCTTTAAACGATTTTCCATTGAATGATCCTTTTCCCCTTAGCCTCTTCCTCTTTCAAGGTGGAGTGGACATTATATATTTTAAAAACCTTTCAAGCAATCATTCCGGATGCACAATTTATATGAAATGAGTGCATATCCTTATTAATGTGACAACAAAAAGGCCGGTTAAGATACCGGCCCTTAAATTCTTTCTTTTGCCTATGAGCCGTTTAACGTCGTGCTCAGGACCATTGTATCGAACCACATGTCGAGCAATGGGTTGCATGGGGGAACATCCATCTCATAGACCTCACCTCCTTCTTTATCTATTATTTTAAATTTGTCCCCTCCCTCCTGTCAAGGAGAAATAAAGTGAAGCAGTCATTCTTAAGTCAAGTCTCAGGAGATTTTGGAGATCTGGCAAGGATGCTGGAAAAACTTTATCGTGCTACCTCCCCAAAACTAAATTCCCTAATCCTTTCCTTTTTTCTTCAAAAAGCCAAGGAGGTCTGATTCCTTAGGGGATCTGGTGCCGGACTTCTCCTTTTCGATCTCTGCTTTCAATTCCTCTCTCTTCCATTCTTTCTCTCGGATCATATGTTTCTCAATCCAGCGGTCAAGGGCTTTCACATCGAAAAGAACCCGATCTCCAATTTTGAGGTAAGGAAGTTTTTTCATCGAGGCCATCCGGTAGACCGTATCCGTGGAAAGGCTTAAAAATTGACTTGCCTCTTTGGCCGTGATCAATCTTCGGAGCTCGGGGATCTTTTTCATCCGGTCATCCATCCGCTCAAAATACTTCTCGGTCAGAAGACCTGCCAATCTATCTAAAAATTCTTTGATCGGGGGTTGGAATTCCTCTTGTGCCATTTGTCCCTCCAAAGAATAAGGTGATCGCTCACCGTTCTTTTTCTCTTTGCATCTCCTGAATCTTTTTCATGAGAGCAATGTTTTCTGTGTGGCCCGTTAAATGGGCAGTGATTTTCCCCCGAACCGGACGATTGAGGAGATAGAAATCACCGATCAAGTCAAGAACCTTATGCCGAACGAATTCATCCGGAAAACGGAGTTCGGTGTTGACGATTTTTCCATCGTCAAGGAGGATAAAGTTATGGAGGCGACCCCCTCCTCCCATCCCCATTCGTTCAAGCATCTCTATATC
>Ga0209164_1002227_pt1 | contig 21378 bp, 21 predicted proteins | sample MTBNYHSulfiMetaG_FD_187458 | JGI IMG/M metagenome (GOLD analysis project Ga0209164, IMG submission 187458) | Enrichment culture microbial communities from rom New York Harbor, USA that are MTBE-degrading - MTBE-NYH (New York Harbor Sulfidogenic)... | ecosystem: Environmental > Aquatic > Marine >... | reverse complement strand
GCCGTGCCGGTTCCCGTGCAGCCGGATTTCCTCGAGGATCTGAAAAACGAGGCGGTGGCCTCACGCCGAATCCTCATCCCGGCGGTCAGCAGAATGTGAGCGGCGGTCGGGGCGGAAAACGCGGCAATCCCGCCGGGTTTGGACACGCCGGAACCGCTCCTGGTATAATCAGGGAGGTTCCAGTCGAAACGGTCGAACCGGCGGCACGAAAGGAGAGCCGAATGAAAGTCGAGCTCCGCGCGGACTGCAGCTATGCCCTGATCGCACCCACGAGCATCGGCGTGCGCATTACCCCGGTCAACGCACAGCCGGTGCACTGCAGCGACACCTTCGTGATGCAGGCGACCAGCGCGGAGTCCAACGCTGCCAGTGTCTGCTCCTACCTGGGCCTGCGGGTCAAGCTGCTCACGCGGTTCGTCAAGGGCAGCCCCATCGCCCGCTTCATCAAGGATGACCTGGCCAGCAGGCACATGGACTACGAGGGGGCCGAGGTCCACCAGGGCGGTCCCTGGGGCTATCGACACCAGATGAACATCGCCGACAGCGGCTATGGCTCCCGGGGACCCCGGGTCCACAACGACCGGGCCGGGGAAGTCGGCCGGACCCTGAGCGCGGAGGATTTCGACCTGGAGCGAATCTTCGGGAGCGAAGGGGCGCAGATCATGCATCTCTCGGGGCTGGTCGCGGCGCTGTCTCCGGAAACCGGTTCCTTCTGCCTCGAGCTGGCCGCCGCGGCCAAGAAGCACGGGACCCGGATCTGCTTCGACCTCAACCACAGGGCATCCTTCTGGAAAGGCCGGGAAGCCGAGCTGCGGAGGATCTTCCACCAGCTGGCCTCGGTATCGGACATCCTGGTGGGCAACGAGGAGGACTTTCAGCTCTGCCTGGGTGTCGAGGGCCCGGAGGCCGGCGGCCGGGACCTTGCAGCCAAGATCGAGAGCTTCAAGGGCATGATAGACGGGGCCAAGAAGAGCTTCCCCAACACCACTGTGTTCGCCACCACGCTGCGCGAGGTGGTGAGCGCCAACGCCCACTTCTGGGGCGCGATCCTTGCCGCCGGTCAGGGTTGGCACGAAGTGGAACCCCGGGAGATCACGGTGCTGGACCGCATCGGGGGGGGAGACGGCTTCGTCGGCGGGATGCTCTATGCCATCCTCAAGGGTTGGGAGGCGGAGAAGTGGGTGCAGTTCGGCTGGGCCTGCGGCGCCCTGGCCACCACCCTGTTGAGCGACTACTGCCAGCCGGCGGACGAAGAGCAGGTCTGGAGCATTTGGAGGGGAAACGCCCGGGTGAGGCGATAGGTGGGATGCCCCCCGGGGGAGCCCCTCTCGGGCTCGCCCGGGACGCTGCCGCGGCGCTCGGCTCAGAACCTGGCCCGCAGGAGAACGGCCAGCTCCCGGGCCGTTCCTTCGACCCGGTCGTCCCGGGACGCCGAGCTCACCGCGTCCACCTGAGGACCCAACCCCCACTGCTCCGGGATGGGGCCCTCCCCGCCGCGGGTGAAGAACAGCACCACCTTCGGGTTGCCCGGATCGGCGTCCAGGAACCGCCTCACTCCTCCGCCCAGCTTTCCGCCCATCATCGTGGACACCAGGAGGATCGCGCCGTACTGCCCCAGGTCCTGGTCCTCCAACCGGCCGAGGCCCACGACGCGGAAATGCCAGTCCCGGGTGCCCAACTCCTCGACCGTCGCAGCAATGACCTTCACCTTGAAGTCGCTTCTCTCTCCGGCGACCAGCACGCTCTGCGCGGCGCCGATCGAGCCGCGCTCAGCCGGCGCCATGTCGGTCCGGCAGGCCGTGAGCAGCGCCGCGGCCAGCGCTGCGGCTGCCGCAATCCTGCCGATCCGTTGGTTTCTTCGCATCTCCTCACCTCCCCGCAGGCGTCGGCTGGGACGCCACCGCGCCAGGGGGCGTCGGGGTCGTCGGCGTTTCGTTGGCAGCATCGTACCGGATTTCGCAGGTCAGCGCCAGGCGGCTCGAGGCGAGACCGCAGCACTGTGCGGCACGCGGCCGCCACGAAATTCTGCTTCCCTGGCGCCGCGAGCGATGGTAAGCTCATCGGACTACCCGGCGAAAGGACTGGAGAGAGGATGACTGTCCGGCAGTGGCTGCGCTATTTCCTGGCCCCGGTGGTCCGACCGCGGCGCATGGTGGAACGTCTGTTCCTGGATCCTCACAAGGTCGGATACGCGGTGCTGGTCTACCTGTTCCTTGGAGTCATCTATACCGCGTCGGTACAGGCGGCCTACATGCGCGGCTTCGGCGCCCAGGTGACCCCCTTTCTCGCCATCCCCGCGGAGAGCTACTACTTCTGGCAGCGCTTCTACCAGATCCCGTTCTTCTTGCTCACCAACGTGCTCTTCGCGGGGACCGCCCGCCTGCTCGCCCTTGGCTTCAAAGGCTCCGGTTCGTTCGAGAATGCCTTCGCCCTGTCCGCGGTGGCCATGACCCTGCCGATGTTCCTGACCATGTGGCTGCCGGAGACCGTGATGTTCTTCACGCTCTCCCCGGACTTCGCTCCCCAGGGGAGCTGGGGGGGCGCCTGGAGCCTGTTCAACATCCTGCGCCAGGTCACCGGCGTCGTGTGGCCCCTGGTGATCATCGTCGCCGGACTGAGGCGCTCGGAGGGTATCGGCCTGCTGCAGGCTGTCGTGGCGACCATCCTTGCCTTCATCCCCACGGGGGCGCTCATGGTGGTCTTCATCCGCTGACCCCGCTCTGCTCGCTCATCGAATCGTAACCCCGTGCCAATCCAATTCTAACAGCATAGCGACACCGTGTCGGGGGAGGGGCACTGGCACGTGGCACTGCGAATAGTCCGAGGAGGGGCTGCCGCCCCGGCGCCGCCACGGACTGGGCGAGAGAGGCTTCGAGAGCGGCCGGTCTACGAGCGCATGAAGGTCTTGCTTCGGGATGCGCCGGTGATCCGGCTTACCGATCAGAGCCGGTTCGTGGTGTTCAGCGACCTCCACATGGGCGACGGCGGCAGGGGCGACGACTTCCGCGACAATGCCAGCTTCTTCTCCTTTCTCCTCAGGCACCACTACCTTCCCAGAGGCTACACCCTCGTCCTGAACGGCGACATCGAAGAGCTCCACAAGTTTTCCTACCGGCGCATCCTGGAGCGATGGGAGGACCTGTACACCCTGTTCGGGGAGTTCGCGGCCAGGGGCCGATTGTACAAAACCGTGGGCAACCACGACGACTACCCCTTTCGGACCATGGCCCTGGCCGGGGCCCTGCGGGCCCGAGTCCCCTATACGCACTCGGCGGTGCGGCTGCAGTACGGCGAGGACTCCATCCTGGTATTCCACGGCCACCAGGCTTCGCTGCTGCTGCGCTATCTGAACCGCTTTCTGGCCCTGGGCCTGCGGTACTTCCTCCAGCCTTTCGGGATTCGCAACGTATCGATTTCCCAGGATCGCCAGATCCGCTTCCAGACGGAGCGCCGTGTCTACACCTTCTCCGCCAGGTACAAGCTCATCTCGCTGATCGGACACACCCACCGGCCTCTGTTCGAGTCCCTCTCCAAGGTCGATGCGCTGCGCTACAGGATCGAGCGCTTGTGCCGGCGCTACCCGACCCTGCCGGTACCGGAGAGGGTGCTCCTGGAGGCCAAGATCCGGCGCTACAAGCAGGAGATCGATGCCCACGTGGCCAGAAGCCGGCGGCAGGCGACCCGGGGCAGCCTCTACAACTCCCGCCTCCTGGTTCCCTGCGTGTTCAACTCCGGGTGTGCCATCGGCAAGCGGGGCATCACGGGTGTGGAGATCTCCGAAGGGCGGATCGCCCTCGTACACTGGTTCGACAGCCGGCGCAGCCTGAAGTACTTCAACTACAACGGCAGCGTGCCGCGACGCCTGGGCGGAAGCGACTACCACAGGGTCTGCCTGAAGAAGGCTCCCTTGTCCTACGTGTTCTCCAGGATCCGGCTGCTTACCTGAAATCGCGGCGGCCCGGCGGGACCGGGAAAGACAAACGAATACCGAACCGAATCGTAACCATTCCCTAACTCAGTGCCGGTTCAATGTGCGACAGGGGGTAGTAGGGCCGATGAACAAGCGGCGTATCATGGTGGTGGAGGATGACGAGAACATCCTCGAGCTGATCCGCCACACCTTTCTGCGGGAAGGCTACGACGCGATCTGCTTCACGACCGGCGAGAAGCTCCTCCTGGCCGCCGGGCTCGAGCCTCCCGCGCTCGTCATCCTGGATCTCATGCTCCCGGGCATCCAGGGCCTGGAGGTGTGCCGGCTCCTCAGGCAGGAGGCGGGGACCCGGGACATTCCCATCGTGATCGTCACGGCCAGGGGCGAAGAGAAGGACGTCGTCGCCGGACTGGAAGGCGGGGCCGACGACTACCTGACCAAGCCCTTCAGCCCCAAGGTCCTGATCGCCCGGGTCAAGGCGGTGCTCCGCCGCAGGGCTCAGGGAACCCGGGCCGGCGCAGGGAACGAGCAGCCCATCCGGATCCACGAGCTGACGATCGATCCACAGAAGCACAGGGTCGATGCCCCCGGCGCCCGTCTCGAGCTGACCCCCACGGAGTTCCAGATCCTGTATGCCCTGGCCCGGCGGCCGGGGCAGGTGTTCCACCGCTACCAGATCGTGGAGTCGGTCCGGGGCAGCGACTACCACGTCACGGACCGGGCCGTGGACGTGGCCATCTTTGGTCTTCGCAAGAAGCTCGGGGTGTTCGGCCGCTACGTAGAAACGGTGCGCGGGGTGGGATACCGCCTGGCCGAAGAGGAGACGGCCGGGGCGGGGTCCCGACCGCGATAGCCTGCCGGCGGCAGGGGCCTGCCTGCCGCTCAGTTGTTCAGCTCGACGTGGGTGCCTTCGGCGCCGTACACGATCCACTCGCAGATGTTCACCACGTGATCGCCCAGGCGCTCGAGAAAGCGGCTGACGAACAGCAGCGACGTCGCCATCTCGATCTGTTCCTCGTTTTCGTGCATGGTCCGCAGAAGCTCATCGATGAGCAGGTCGTGAATCCCGTCGATCTTGTCGTCTCCCTTTGCCACGATCCTGGCCTTTTCGCCGTTCTGGCCCATGAACGCATCGACCGACTCGTGAATCATCCGGATGCCCTGCTCTCCCATGACCCGCAGCTGCCCGATCGACTCGTGATACCGCCGCCCCGCCAGGCGCCGGGTTGCCTTGGCCAGGTGCACGGCATGATCGCCGATGCGCTCGAGATTCGAGGCCACCTTGATCGAAGTCACGATCTCCCGCAGGTCCCGGGCCACGGGCTGCTCGCGGGCGATCAGCTCCACGCACTGATCCTCGATCCCCAGCTGCATCCGATTGATGAGCTCGTCGGCTGCCAGGATCTCGTCGGCAACGCTGACGTCCTGGGTCAGGAATCCCGCCAGGGCCTTGCTCACCGCACCCTCCACGTTGGTGCCCAGCTTGAGCACGCCCAGGTACATCTCCCGCAGGCTCTCCTGGTAATGCTTCCTCACCATCCTCACCCCTCCCGTTTCTTGGTTTCCCGCCGGCAGTTTTGCCTCCCCGCCTCCCCTACCCGAAACGCCCGGAGATGTAGTCCTCGGTTTCCTTGAGCTTCGGCAGGCTGAACATCTGCCCGGTCGGAGAGTACTCGATCAGATTTCCCATGTACATGAAGGCCGCGTAGTCGCTGACCCGCGAGGCCTGCTGCATGTTGTGGGTCACGATCAGGATCGAGTACTCGCCCTTCAGAGCGTAGATCAGATCCTCGATCTTGCCGGTGGCGATCGGGTCCAGAGCCGAGGCCGGCTCGTCCATGAGCAGGACCTCGGGCTCGGCGGCGATGGCCCGGGCGATGCACAGGCGCTGCTGCTGGCCCCCGGAGAGCCCCAGCGCGCTTTCGTCCAGTCGATCCTTGACCTCGTCCCACAGGGCCGCCCCCTGCAGCGCGCTCTCGCAGACCTGGTCCAGTACCCGCTTGTCCCGCTCCCCGTCGATTCGCAGGGGATAGACCACGTTCTCGTAGACGCTCATGGGGAAGGGGTTGGGCTTCTGAGCCACCATGCCCATGCGCTTGCGCAGCTCGATCACGTCGACGGCGGGCCCGTAGATCGAGTCTCCGTTCAGGAGCATGTCCCCCTCGATGCGCACGATTTCCACCAGGTCGTTCAGGCGGTTGACGCAGCGCAGGAGCGTCGACTTGCCGCACCCCGAGGGCCCGATCAGCGCCGTGACCTTGCCCTTGGGCACGGGGAAGTTGATGTCGAACAGGGCCTGCTTTTCCCCGTACCAGAGATTGAAGCTCCTGATGTCCAGCACCGGCTCCAGGCCCAGGATGTCCGGGTCCACGGTCGCGGCCACCCGCTGGCCTTCGGCGATGCGTCGCAGCAGCCCGGAGGAACCCGTGGTGGCGGACTGCTGTGCCGGCGCCGACACGAGCTTGAGAGGCGCTTCGCGGTCACTCATGCTATTGCACTCCTTGCCGTTCAGAACTGGCTCGTCACGAAGCGCCGGCGCAGCCGGGCCCGCAGGCGGATGGCGGCCAGATTCAGCACCACGATCACCAGGATCAGGAGCAGGGTGGTGCTGAACACCATGGGCTTGGCCGCCTCGCTGTTCTGGCTCTGGAAGCCCAGGTCGAAAATGTGGAAGCCAAGGTGCATGAAGCTGCGCTCCAGGTGAACGAAGGGGAAGTTGCCGTCCAGCGGGAGCTCCGGGGCAAGCTTGACCGCTCCCACGAGCATCAGGGGAGCCACCTCCCCCGCACCCCGGGCCATGGCCAGGATCATGCCGGTCATGATGCCGGGCAGGGCCCGGGGCAGGACGATGCGCCGGATGGTCTGCCACTTGCTCGCCCCGCAGGCGTAGGAGCCTTCCCGCATCGAGCTGGGCACAGCCGCCAGGGCCTCCTCGGTGGCCACGATCACCACCGGCAGGGTCAGGAGCGCCAGGGTGAGGGAAGCCCAGAGCAGACCCCCGGTCCCGAAGGTCGGGCTGGGCAGCTTGGCACTGTAGAACAGCTGATCGATCCCCCCCCCGACGATGTAGCAGAAGAACCCGAGGCCGAACACCCCGAAGACGATGCTGGGCACACCGGCCAGGTTGTTGATCGCGATGCGCACTGCGCTGACCAGGGGCCCGGCCTTGGCGTACTCGCGCAGGTACAGGGCCGCCAGGACGCCGAAGGGAACGACCGCCAGGGACATGAGCAGGGTCATCACCACCGTGCCGAAAATGGCCGGGAACACCCCTCCCTCGCTGTTGGCTTCCCGGGGGTTGTCCGTGAAGAATTCCCACCAGCGGTCCAGGTAGATCCCGAGCTTGTGCCACAGCCCCAGGGCGTTGGCCGGGTAGGCGCGCACGATCTCCGCCGGGCTGATGGCCAGCTCCTGTCCCCCGGCGGTCTCCAGCACCATGGTGTAGCGATCGTTTTCCGCATCCAGGGCCGCGATGCGCTCCCGGATCGCGTCGTATTGCTCCTGCACCCTCTGTTCCAGCACCGCGAACTCCTGCAGGGCCGCCTCGTAGGCCCGCTGCGCCGCCAGGTGGCGCTCGGAATCCCGTCCGTAGCGGGTGCGGGCATTGCGGACCTCCAGCTCCTTCTGCCGGACGCCCAGGCGAGCCCGCTCGGTGCGGTAGTTCAGCCGTCCCACTTCCTCGCTCTCCAGGCGCCTGCGCTCCCGCCAGCGGGCCCGAGATTCCCGGTGCTCCCGCCGGTAGGCGGCCCAGCTCTCCTCCGGACCCTCGGCCGCCGCCTGCCCATCCACCACGAAACGCACGGGGACCCCGTAGAAGCGCCCCCAGGTCAGACGCTCCACCGTTACCGCCCACTCCGGCCTCCCGGTCCCGGCCACGGCGAAGTCGCTCACCCAGTGGAAGTGCGTGCCGGTAAGCTCGTAGTTGCCGGTGCGCACCAGCCAGCGGCGGGACCGGGCCTCGCGGCTGTCCAACCTGCCCAGGGCAGCAGCGGCCGCCTCCGCGGGCAGCGCCTCGATCTCCTCGCGCCTGGGCTCATACTCCTCGCTGCGGGTCACTTCGCCCATGTAGACCGTCCCATCGGCCAGCAGGTAGCGAACGACCGGGCGGGGCCAGAAGGTGCCCGCACCCTGGACCAGGACGAGGCCCAGGAGGCCGATGATCATGAGCGCGGCCAGCACGAGCATCCCGGCCGTCAGCCAGACGAGGGGCTGCCCGTGGGCGGCCAGCCCGGCTCCTTCGGTTCGCCGGCCCCCGCGCGCCGAGGTTACCCTGGAGCCTTGCGACACGCCGGGCTGCTGCGCCGCCTGGGCCTGTCTCATAGCTCGAATGCCCTCTTGCGGAAGCGCAATCGGACCATTTCCGCGACCGTGTTCACCGCAAAGGTCATCAGGAACAGCACCAGCGCCGCCAGGAACAGGGTCCTGTAGTGGGTGCTGTTGGCCACAGCCTCGGGCAGCTCCACGGCGATGTTCGCCGAGAGGGTTCGGAACCCGTTGAAGATGTTCCACTCGAGCAGCGGTGTGTTGCCCGTGGCCATGAGCACGATCATGGTCTCCCCGACGGCCCGGCCGAGGCCAATCATGACCGCCGAGAACAGCCCGCTCATGGCCGTTGGCACGATGACCCGGGTCGTGGTCTGCCACGGGGTGGCCCCGGAGGCCAGAGAGGCGGAGCGCAGGTGTTCGGGCACGCTGCTCAGGGCGTCGTCAGCCAGGGTGTAGATGATCGGGATGATGGCAAAGCCCATGATGAAGCCCACCACGAGGGAGTTGCGCTGAACGTACGTGCCGAGCACCTGTCCGAACAGCGGGAAGCTGCCCCGGGAATCCAGGCCGATAAGAACCAGCGCCCGCGAGCCGAGCCAGGCCGCCAGCAGGGTCAGCACCAGGCCGCCCGCATACTTGCCCAGCTCGAGCAGAGCCGCCTGCCGGCGGCTCAGGCGCCGGCTCAGGGCGCGAAGGCCCGGGCCCAGGGTGCGGCTGATCAGGTAGACCACCGCAGCCCCGCTCACCGGCAGCAGCATCAGAAGCCACCCGGGCCCGCCGTCGCCTATCTGCCCATCCAGCCAGAGCTTGAACTCTCCGTAGAACAGGAGCTTTTCCACCACCGGGCCCAGGAACACGCCCATGGCGACCCCGGCGGGGAGCACGACCAGGGCGATGAGGGGCAGGCGCAGGCGCTGCAGTCGCAGCTCCGCCCCCCGGGGAAGAAGCTGCGTGAGGTAGGCAGACAGAAGGAACAGCAGCGGCACCAGGACGAACGTGACCAGGACCGCGGGGACCACGTCCTCGACGAAAGGCGCCACCACGAGGGCGGCCAGGAAACCCAGCACGACGCTGGGAAGGCTGGCCATCATCTCGATCATCGGCTTGACCCGCGCCTTGACCCGAGGGTGCAGAAACTCACTGGTGTACACCGCCGCCAGCAGGGCCACCGGAACCCCGAACAACAGGGAGTAGAAGGTCGCCTTCAGGGTGCCGAAGATCAGCGGCACCAGGCCGTACTTGGGCTCGAAGGCATCCGTTCCGCTGGAGGACTGCCAGATGTGGGCGGGCTCGCGGTTGCCCTCGTACCAGACCGGGGAGAACAAGGCCTGCAGAGTGATCTCCGGGTGGGGCGCCTCCACCCTGTAGCGCTCCAGCGCCCCCCCGGCGCCGAGCACGTACAGCCCGTCGTCCTTGGGAGCGAAGGCGAGCTTCTCTACGGGTAGGTCGGAGGAGGTCTCGGCCAGCAGCTGCATGCTGGTGACGTGGTGCAGGCTCACGCGACCGGAGGCGTGACCCACCCCGATCATGCGCTTGCGCCCGGACATGGCCACCGCAGTGACCGGTGAGCCGTCTCCCTCGAAGGTGTGGGCGTTCCTGAGCTGCGATCCGTCCACGGTCGCCGGCTGCTCGGGCCGGACCGCAAACCAGGTCCTCAGGTTTCCCGCGCTGTCCCCCACCAGCATGGTGGTCCCGCCGATCAGGAAGTCCACCGTGCTCACCGTGGTACCGGAGCCCGGCCGAAGCAGCCACAACTCCTCGGCCTCCTGCGGCGATTCCAGGTTGCGGGCGTCGTATCGCACCATGAAGCCCTCCGGCCAGATCAGGTACACGTTGTCCCCGACACCGGTAAGCCGCACGTGGGCCGGGAGCCCCCGGGAGCGCACCTGCGGGATCTGGATGGAGCCTCCGCTGAGCGTGGTGGTCACCGCCCCGGTCAGCAGGTTGCGCCGCTGGGAGATCCGGCTGATCAACAGGGTCCCGCTCTCATCCAAGGCGGCCACGATAGGCCCCGAAACCAGAACCCGGATGTCCAGGCGGGCTACTTTCGAGCCTTCGAAAGCGACCACCGCTTCGTCCTGCTCCAGGAGCAGGCGCTGGATCCGCAGCTGCCCGATCGGGGTGCGCTCCGCCACGCCGCCCCGATCCACCGCCCGTTCCCCTTCCGGGAGATCTCGAAGCCCCGCCGGAGCATCCTCTTCCTCCAGGTACTCGGATTCGAAACCCAGGCGCACGATTTGCGTACGCCCGTCCTCGAATCCGGCGATGAGCCATCCCGCCGAGGCATCGATCGCCCAGGAGCTGGGAGTGCGGCCCTCGAACAGGGTATGGATCTCGAGGGCCTCTCCCGTGTCCGTGCGAAAGGTCCTGAGCTCGGAAGCGTCCGTGGGGATGACCAGTCCGAGGATCTGGTGCTCGTCGACCAGCAGGAGCCCGGGGGCGGACACGCCGCCAGCCACGGTTCCCGACGCTTCCGGCGCGACGGATTCTTTTCTGAACAGCGGCACGACCACCGACACCAGGAAGACCAGCACCAGGCACACCGCCACGATGGTCCCGATCCCGCCTACCGCTATGAGCGAGCGCGAGGCGGTCTCACCCAGGCGCACGGACCTCCGGGTGATTTTGCTGCGCTGATATCCGGTGAAGGTATTCGGTTTCTCCATCGGGGAGCTCTCCTGCCGACCTCGACGCCCTCGGACCAGCGTCACCAATCCAGGTTCTCCGGCGCAGGCACGCGCCCGCGCGCGCGCGGCCGGAGAAGACGTAATGATGCGGCGGCGCCCGCCCAAGCGGTCGCCGCCGCACTCTCTGATCAGGAACAGATCACGAACAGATCACATCGCCTCGTAGGCGGCCATGTACGCCTCGAGGGTCTCGGAATCCACTCCCTTGATGGTCACTCCGCCGGGACCTGCCCCCGGGCGGATCACCTGCTTGACCGGCTCGCCCTTGGCCAGGAACTCCGCGAGCTCCTTGGAGTCGGCCCGGAACACCCACAGGCGCCCATCTTCCATCTCCGTAACGAAACCCGGGCGCTCGTACACGCTCATCTGCGCCTCGGCAGGCTGGGCGGCCTGAGCCGTACTCGCCTGCTCCGCCGCGGCCTGTACTGCAGCCGGCTGTTCAGTGGCTTCGGGAGTGCCGGCGCAGCCGGCCAGCAGCACCACCAGAGCCGCCAGGGCCACGACCCCCATCCGTATCGCTGTGTTCATCTGCTCCTCTCCCCTAGCGCATGCCCAGCTTGGCCAGGGTCTCGTTGACGATGGTGGCCGGCAGGGGATAGTACCCGTCCTTGACGACGTCCTGCTGCCCATCCCGGCTGTACACGTACTTCAGGAACTCGCCGCGCAGGGGATCGAGCCGGCTGCCCGGCCGGTGATTCACGTACACGTACAGGAAGCGGGCCAGGGGATACTCCCCCGTGTAGGCATACTGGGGGCTGGCCGGGATCATCTTGCTCGCCGCGCTGGCAGCCAGGGGCACCGCCTTGACGTCGGCGGTCATGTACCCGATCCCGCTGTAACCGATTCCGAAGCGGTCCGAGGCCACGCCCTGTACCACCGAGGAGCTTCCGGGCTGTTCCTTGACGCTGGGCTTGTAGTCACCGTTCTTCAGCACGACTTCCTTGACGAAGCCGTAGGTTCCCGACGCGGCGTTGCGGCCGTAGAGGCTGATGGGCTTGTCCGCCCACTCGCCAGTCAGACCGACCTCTCCCCAGGTGCGGATGTCCCTGTCGTAACCGCCCTTGCGGTTCACGGAGAAGATCGCATCCACCTGCTGGAGGGTCAGGCCCTTCTGGGCAATCGGGTTGTCCTTGTGCACGTACACGGCGAGCATGTCGATGCTCGTGGGCAGGCCGATCGGGGGATAGCCGTAGCGCTGGGCGAAGTCGTCCATCTCCTTGGCCTTCATCTCCCGACTCATGGGCCCGAACTGGGCGGTGCCGGCAATGAGGGCCGGCGGAGCCGTCGAAGACCCCTTGCCCTCGATCTCGATGCGCACGTTCGGGTAGTGCCGCAGGAATCCTTCGGCCCACAGGGTCATCTCGTTGTTCATCGAATCGGAGCCCACGCTCTTGAGGCTCCCCGACACGCCCTGGATCGGCTGATAGGGCTTCAGGGCCGGATCGACCGCCACCTGGGCCAGTGCCGCCATCGGCAGGCCCATCATCAGGACCGCCAGTACCACGAGCGAAAGCATCGCTTTCCTCAGTCTCATTCTGTCCTCCTCATTTCCGGACGCCTTCGCGCCGGCTTTGATTTGTCCTCAGGTTCCAGAATGGGTGTTAGGAAAGCGTTAGGACCGATTCAGGATTGCGTTAGAACCGGACGATCACGTCGCCGGCGTGACCCGCACGGCGCCCGCGCTCATCGGTGAACCGCGATTGGCACCGCCGTCCCGCGTATGCACTCGCGTATGGACAAACCCCTGCGATCCGCCTACGATTCCCACATGGCTGCCGAACACGACAGGGACGAGGCGCCGAGGGAGTGGTTGGCCGAGTTCGAAGCCGCCGCCCGCCGGCCGCTTCCCGTGCGGTGGCGCTACGCCTTCATTCGCACCTACAAGCCGGTCCTGGACGACGCGCCCTTCAGGTCCTTCGCTTCCACCCGAGAGTACAGGCAGTGGTGCAACGAGAACCTCCCCGAGTGGCTTGGATATGCCAGTTTTTGAGTATCGCCAGGCCGAAGAGGTGCGGGAGGCCCTCCGCCGCCACGGGGTTCGTTATCTGTTCATCGGCAAGTCGGGAGCGATTCTGCTGGGATTCCCGGACACCACCCAGGACGCGGACATCTTCGTGGACAGGAACCCGGAAAACGGGAAGGCTCTCGTGGCCGCGCTTCGGGAGATCGGCTTCGCCCTTACGGACGAGCAGGCGGCGGAGATCGGCCGCGGCAAGGATTTCGTCCAGCTCAAGAACGGTCCCTTTGACCTGGACCTGGTGTTCGCTCCCGACGGCATCGAAGGATTCGACGAAGCCTACCGCAGGCACGTCGACGTCGAGGGATTCCCGGTGTGCCACATCGACGATATCATCGCCAGCAAGGAGGCTTCGGGTCGAATCAAGGACAAGGAATCGCTGCCCAGACTCAAGGCCTTCAGAGAATACTGGCTCGAGCACAACAGGTAGGCCGGATCACTCGGCAGGCCGCCCGGGAGGGGGAGCGGTCTCCCCGCTCCGCGGCTGGGGCGCACGCTGCGTGTGAGCCCGGGCCGCAGAGCATAGAGCCCGGGCCGTGCGATCCAGCTCGACGAGGATGTCGAAGCGCCGGCCAACAGCCTCAGGGGACATGTCTCGGGACGCACCTCGACTGGCCGCCTTGCTCCGCTCAGCCAGGCTCACCTGGCGCCCTCCAGGTTTTCGATGTCACTGAGGTCCTGATGACGCCCGGCGATCCTCTTCATCGCGATCAGTCCGTCGCGATCGACCGCCGTCAGCGGCACGCCTTCCAGCTCGTAGGCTTCGCGGTTCTCCCACACCTCTCTCAGGAACTCCGGCAGCAGCAGCAAGTCCACGGTCAGGAGCTCGCGACCGACCTGCTTCGAGATCCGAAACACCTCCCGCTCGTGCCCCCCGCCAAGGTCGAACGGGATCAGCCCGCCCGGGATCGTGTAGCCAACTGCCGCCAGAGCCGCCGTGACTCGTTCGAGGTCCGGTTTCCTGACCAGCAGATCGATGTCTCTCGTGAGCCGAGGATGTCCGTGCAGTACCACTGCCATTCCGCCGCAGAGAGCGTAGGGCACATCGGCGTCATTCAAGGCTCTGATCACGGCGAGAAGCTCCCGCTTCAGGTCCATCACGGAATTCTATTGCCGCGGATCGGCGCTGTCAACGCCGGTGCCCTGCGCAGGTCGCTCACCGCCGTCACGATAGCCCTGCCATGAGGGCCTCCTCGTAACGGGAACAAAACCGCCGCCTAACGAAAATCTAACGCCCCGGTAGGATCCTTCCAGCGTGAGACAGGAGCGCTGGGACAGGAGCGAACCATGGGGAAGCTCGTGAGGAGCATCCGTCGCGCAAACGCCCGCGGCTCCAGGGCCATATCCGGGCCGCGGGGCTTGGCGACGGCGCCCTGACATGGGACTGCGGATCCTCTACGGTGTCCAGGGCACCGGCAGCGGCCACATCAGCCGCTCGCGAGAAATCATCCGGAACCTCAAGGCCGACGGCCACCAGGTGTTCACGATCGTCAGCGGCCGGGAGCCCGCCCAGCTTTGGGATATGGACGCCTTCGAGCCCTGCACGGTCCTGAGGGGACTGACCTTCACCACCCGGAGCGGGCGAGTGCGGCATCTGGAGACGGCTCGCAGGCTGAAACTCCGGGAGTTCCACCGTGACGTTCGCGACTTCGATGCCCGCGGATTAGACCTCGTGGTTACGGACTTCGAGCCGATTTCCGCAGGCATCGCGCGCCGCCACGGTCTGCCTTCGATCGGGGTCGGCCATCAGTACGCCTTCCGGTACAGGATCCCGATCGGGGGCTTCGATCCCATAGCCGCCTGGATCCTGCGCTCCTTCGCTCCTACCAGCCACTGCGTCGGTCTGCACTGGCATCACTTCGGCCAGCCGATCCTGCCGCCGGTCGTTCCGAGCCACCTGCGCATCGACCGGGAGCCCGCTGCCCACAAGGTCCTGGTGTACCTTCCCTTCGAGGAGATCGAGGTGATCCGCCGGCTGCTCGCCCCCTTCGACTCGTGGAGCTTCTTCGTCTATCGCGGCCTTCCCACTCCGGCCGACGAAGGGCACCTGCACCTGCGCCCCTACTCCCGGAAGGGCTTCGTGCGCGACCTGGCCGAGTGCAGCGGGGTGATCACGAATGCGGGGTTCCAGCTGGCCAGCGAGGCCCTGCAGCTCGGCAAGAAGCTCCTGGTCAAGCCGCTGCTCAACCAGATGGAACAGCAGTCCAACGCCCGGGCTCTCGAGATCCTGGGGTTGGGGACCCCGGTGACCCACCTGGACACCCGGGCGGTCGAAGGCTTCCTGGCGCAGCCCCCGGGGCCGACGGTGCGGTACCCGGACGTGGCCCGCCTGATCGCCGATTGGATCGACGCCGGGGATTGGGCGGATACGACCGCCCTCTCCCGCGCAGCCTGGGAGCGCACGCGCTTCGAGAGTGCGCCCTGGATCCCGGCTCCAGCACGCTCAGTCGGGCCCGGCCGCCCGCGGGAGATCGCCGTCTTCAGCTGAACCGCGGCGCGCCGGGCATCGAGCCGCGACAGCGTCACTGGACACGTTCCCGGCGACTACTCGTCCGAGGACAGGCTGAAGCCCCTCATGAACTGTTCCTAGACGTAGACGAACTGCACCACCGCCAGGGCGCCGATGGTGTTGCCGCTCATGGTCACGAGCACGCCCCACAGAAAGCGCAAGGGGCCGGCCCAGCCCAAGGCCATAGCGCAGCGGCTCCAGGAGCAACCCTGCGGTGAAGATCACGAAAAGCCACCGTTTCACCTGCAGCCCTCCTCGAAAGGCATCTTGGCTGCCACCAGCAGAGGATCGCGGCTGCGGGTCAGGGGATGATGAGAAGGAAGCCAGTCGGCCTTCAGCTTCGTTTGAGAATCCGGCTGGCAAGCGCCACAGAGCTCGGGCGCTTTGTGTTTTGCTCCGATCGTGGCACAATCGAACGCGGAAGGTAACCAGGATGTCAGAACAGGATTCCGCGGCCTACATGGAGCAGCTGTACCTCAGCGATCCTCTCCAGGATCCGCCGGTACGCCGAGCCCTCCGGGAGACCCGCCTGCCCCCAGGCAGCCGGGGGCTCGACGCGGGCTGCGGCGTGGGCCTGCAGCTCCCGGCACTGGCCGAGGCGGTGGGACCAGACGGACACGTCACCGGCCTCGACATACTCAAGGAGTTCGTCGAGGAAGCCCGCAGGAACCTGTCCCGGTGGGGGCTCGCCCAGAGGGTGAGCCTCGTCCAGGGGGACATTAACGCCCTCCCCTTCTCCGATCGAGAGTTCGACTGGATCTGGAGCTCCAGTTGCGCCTGCTATGCCATGAGCCGTCCTCTGGAGTTGCTGGTCGGCTTGCGCCGCATCCTGAAGCCCGGGGGCCTGCTCCTGCTGCTGATCTGGTCAGGGCAGCAGCTTCTGCCGGGCTACCCTCGCCTGGAGGCGGCCCTCAACGCGACGACCTCGGGAATCGCTCCTTTCGGCAAGCATGATCCCCCGGAGCGCCACTGCTTGCGGCTTCTCGGCTGGCTCAGGAAGGCTGGCTTCACCGCCGCGGCGGCCGAGCCCTTCACCGTAGGAGTCACCGCCCCGCTGGACGAGAAGCTCCGCCGGGCCCTGCTCAGCCTGATCCGGACGCGCTGGCTCGGGGCGGAAAAGGAGCTGGGGCCGTCGAATCGGAGGCTGTACCGGCGCATCACCGATCCGGCCGCCCCCGACTTCGTCCTGTCCCAGCCCGACTACTACGGCTTCTACACCTACACCCTGTTCCGCGCCGCCGCGCCTCAGTAGCCCGGAGTCAGGGCCCGGGCAAGCCCCCCGCCCGGGCGCGGCGACCCCGGGTGCCGGCCGGACGCCGCCAAGCAGAGGGGAAGCTACGGCGAGGGAGGCAACTCGGCGCCGCCGGCGGCGGTCAGGCGAAGCACCTCGTCCGCGTCCAGGGTGTGGGCGAAGAAGGCCAGCCGCCCACCGAGCCGCCGGGGGCGTGGTCATGGACAGAGAGCGGTCCTCGGCGAAGCGGCATTCCACCGTGCGCCTGCCGGCGGTGCCCCAGCCGGGCAGTCGGAGGGCGAAGTATCCCCCGCCAGGGCACGGGCATGCCCGTCGAAGGATTGGATCAAGCCTTCCCGATCGAACTCCACGGAGAGGACCCCAAGCACATCACCCCAGCGCCCGGCCTGCACGACGAGCACGGGTTCTCCGTCCCGGCTGCGCAGCCGCTTGGGGTACTCGGCCCAGGTGAACCAGCCGAACCCCTCGAACGTCCCCAGGAGGCTGTGGGAATGCCCGCCGACGATCACGTCGACGTTCGCCGATAACAGCGGGAACTCCGCCCGGCTGGCGAGGTGGTCCGCGAGAAACCCCGGACCGCGATCGAACTCGTGGTTGCCCAGGACTGCGGCTTCCAGCCCCAGGCGGTTCCACAGCTCGACGTCCGTGTCCGTCGCCGCCCGCTCGAAGTCCCAGGCGGAGCGGAAGAAGTCCCCGCCGTGCACGAACAAGACGTGCTCCTCCCGGCGCCGGAGCCCCCCGACGGCCGCGGCAAGCAGGAGCACCGGCAACACGGCGGTCTTTCGCCGCAGCGTTGCGAGAAACAGCTCCGCGGAGCCGAGCAGATCAGAAAGCTTCATGGGTCCCCTCCCAGGTGAGCGAGGCCGGGAGGCGCGCCACGACGCGGGGGTGCCTTGCTGCCCCCGCGCTCTCCTAATGGCCGGTTGTACACGGATGGTCGGTTGTACACGGGCTCGAGATTCTAGTAGACTGGGAAACCCAAGGGTGCCGCGTGACGGCGCCGGCTGGCAAGGAGCAACAGGTGCATCCGCGACAGCATTTCGAGGAACGGCTGGAGGAGCTTCAGCTCGCCGTCGTCAGGATGGGTGGCACGATCGAGGAAGCGGTCAGCAAGGCCGCCGAGGCCTTCTGCTCCCGGGATCGGGAGCTCGCCCAACAGGTCATCGACGGCGACATCCAGATCGACAGGATGGAGCGGGAGATCGAAAACCAGTGCGCGGCTCTGATCGCCACCGAGCAGCCCGTGGCCCTGGACCTGCGCATCATCATAGCGGCCATCAAGATCTCCAATGACCTGGAACGCACCGGCGACTACGCCAAGCACCTGGCCACGGTGGCCACGGTGGTTTCCCGGGACATCGTCCAGAAGTCCCGCCCCGAGGTCCTGGAAATGGCGGAGACGGCCAACGCAATCCTGCGGGAGGGACTCCAGGCCTACGTCAAGAGAGACGTCGAGCTGGCGCTCAAGGCCAAGGCGCGGGACGACGTGGTCGACCGCACCTACATGCAGCTGTTCCAGGAAATCCTGGAGTCCATGAAGGAGCGCCCCGATTCGATCCAGTCCGCGGTGGCGGTGCTGTTCGTGTGCAAGTACCTCGAGCGCCTGGCCGATCATGCCACCAACGTCTGCGACGAGGTCATCTTCGTCTGCACCGGCGCCCGCAAGGAGTGGCTGGGCTGAAGCTGATGGCGGGGAAGAACATCCTGGTCGTCGAGGACGACGAGCCTATTGCCGAGCTCATTCGCCATACCCTGAGCCGGGAGGGATACCGGGTCACCTGTTTTACCTCGGGAGAGAAGCTCCTGCTCCACACGGGCAGTGCGCCCCCGGACCTCGTTCTGCTCGATCTGATGCTCCCCGGTGTCGACGGCCTGGAGATCTGCCGGCTGCTCCGGGAGGAGGAGGCCACCCGGAACATTCCGATCATCATGGTCACGGCCCGGGGCGAGGAGGCGGATGTCGTCCGGGGCCTGGAGTGCGGGGCCGACGACTACGTGGTCAAACCCTTCAGCCCCAGGGTGCTGCGAGCCCGGGTCGAGGCAGTGCTGCGGCGTCAGGCGCGGGAGAGCGAAGGAAGTCCTGCGGCTCCGGTGGAGGTGATCCGCTTCGGGGAGCTCGCCCTGGACACGGTCAAGCACCGGGTCGAGTTGTCCGGGCGTCCGCTGGAGCTCACCCTCACGGAGTTCGGAATCCTGCGGCATCTTCTGCGCCAGCCCGGCAGAGTCTTCAGCCGCTCCCAGATCGTGGAAGCCGTGCGCGGCGGCGACTATCACGTCACGGACCGGGCGGTCGACGTGGCGGTCTTCGGCCTGAGGAAGAAGCTGGGGACCGCCGGGGGGCTGGTGGAGACCGTTCGGGGGGTCGGCTACCGGCTCCGGGACCCAGGGCCTCCCGGCAAGCCCGTCGTCTCGGGGGCTGCAACTCCCCGGGCCGAATCCCGTCGCCGCAGGACAACACCGTGAGGCGCCCCAGGAAGCTGGTCGCGGCGATCTACCTGGGCTTCTTCGCGGTGTTCACCGCCACCCTGGCGGGAACGCTCCTGTACACAATGCTGTCCTTCAGTCCCTATCTCTACCGCCTCAGGACCGAGGACCTGGAGCAGCGGGCCCGCCTGCTCGAGCCCCAGGTCGCTCCCCTGTTTCAGCTGCCCCCGGCGGAACAGCGCCGGGAAGCCGAAGCCCTGTGCGCCGAGCTCGGCCGGCGGGGCGGTTTCCGCGTCACCGTGATTCTGCCCAGCGGAGCTGTGATCGGGGACTCTGAGCGCGATCCCTCGGAAATGGAAAGCCACGGCACCCGCCCCGAGGTCCTGGAAGCCTTTCGCGGAGAGCTCGGAGTCCAGGTCCGGCACAGTGCCACCCTGGAGCGGGAGATGCTCTACGTGGCTCTGCCGGTCATGGACGGTGATGCGGTCGCCGGGGTCCTGCGGGTGTCGCTGCCCCGGCTGTCGGTGGAAGATGCGTTTCGGAACTGGCGGGCGGCCAGCCTGTGGGTGGGCCTGGCGGCGCTGTTGGCCGCCGCAGGGCTGGTAGCCCTGCTGTCCCGAAGGGTCAGCCGCCCGATCCGGGCGCTCAGACAGGGCACCGAGCTGATCCTTGGCAGGAGCCTGGAGGAGCGCATCCGGCTCCCGGAGTTCGAGGAAACGAGCAGCATCGCCGAGGCCCTGAACCGCCTGGACACCCTCCTCGAGGAGCAGGCCCAGACCGTTACCCGTCAGCAGAGCCAGGAGCAGGCCATCCTCCGCAGCATGAGCGAGGGGGTCCTGGCCATCGACCGGGACAGGCACGTCATCAACCTGAACCAGGCCGCCGCGGACATGCTCAAGGTACGCCTCGAGGACGCCCCTGGATCCCGAATCGAGGAGGTGGTTCGGGTTCCCGCACTCCTGTCGTTCATCGAGGACACGATCTCGGGAAAACCCGCGCCGCCGGCGGAACAGACCATCGTTCTATACCTGGACGAGCCGCGGTCGATCCAGGCCCAGGGCGCCGTGCTCCGGGGGCCCGACGACGATGTCCTGGGCTACCTGGTGGTGCTGAACGACGTGACCCACCTGCGGCGCCTCGAGCGGATCCGCAGCGATTTCGTGGCCAACGTCTCTCACGAGCTGCGCACCCCGATCACGACGATCAAGGGCTTTGCCGAGACGCTTCTGGAGGAAGGCCTCGAGGATCGGGAGCAGAGCCTGCGCTTCCTGGCCATGATCGCCCGGGAAACCCGCCGGCTGGAGTCCCTGGTGGAGGACCTGCTGAGCCTGGCTCACATCGAGCACGAGGGCGAGCGCAGGGAGATCCCGTTCCGGCGCGCAACCCTGGAGCCGGTCCTCCGGCAGGCGGCGGAGGCCTGCGCCGAAGCGGCCGAAAAGGCCGGGGTCGAAGTGGAGGTGGACTGTCCCGAGAACCTGGAGGCGGAGCTCAACCCTCAGCTGCTCAAACAGGCCCTGGTCAACCTGATCGACAACGCCGTCAAGTTCTCCCGCCGGGGAGGCACGGTGGAAGTGACCGGCAGGCCCGGCGACGGGGAAATCGTACTGGCGGTACGCGACCGGGGGTCGGGGATCGACCCGGAGCACCTGCCCCGGCTGTTCGAGCGCTTCTACCGGGTCGACAAGGCCCGCAGCCGCTCCCTGGGAGGGACCGGCCTGGGGCTGGCCATCGTCAAGCACATCGCCGCGGCGCACCGGGGCCGGGTGGCGGTGGAGAGCACTCCGGGCAAGGGAAGCACCTTTTCGATCATCCTGCCCGGTACCACTGCATCCCCTTGAGACACTCGGTCTGCGTATACCCCGAGTTCGCCGCCAGGATCGCCGCAGCCCCGGAAGAGTTCGACCTGGAGCTCCAGAGCTTCGGGATGAAGGGGGTTCGTTCCTCCCAGGACTGGCGGGAGCGGGCGGAGTTCTATGCACACCTGGTGGAGGAGTTCCCCCAACGGACCTACCACCTCCACGGGCCCTTCATCGACCTGAGCTACACGAGCTGGGACCATCTGATCCTGGAGGCGACCCGGCGGAGGATTGCCGACACCCTCGAGCTGTGCCGGGCGATCCGGCCCCGGCACCTGGTCCTGCACCTTCGCTGCCCCGCCTACTTCTGCCGCCCGGATCGCATGGAGCCCTGGATTCAGGCTGCCGTGGAGTTCTGGCGGCCCTGGCTCGAGCGTCTCGCCGAGCTCGGAGTGAGCGTGGCGTTCGAGAACGAGCAGGAACCCCACCCCGGCTC
>Ga0209164_1002226_pt1 | contig 21394 bp, 11 predicted proteins | sample MTBNYHSulfiMetaG_FD_187458 | JGI IMG/M metagenome (GOLD analysis project Ga0209164, IMG submission 187458) | Enrichment culture microbial communities from rom New York Harbor, USA that are MTBE-degrading - MTBE-NYH (New York Harbor Sulfidogenic)... | ecosystem: Environmental > Aquatic > Marine >... | reverse complement strand
TCCAACTCCTTGCCATGGGGGTGGTTGACAATGCTGGTCATCAGTGGCATTTGTTTTTGGTGCTTTTCGCGCATTTCGTGGTGGCTCCTTTTTCGATCTTTGTTAGTAAAAACAAATCCTTGAAAAATTTTCTTTTACTACATGAAGATCAAAAAATCCACCACGGAATGCGCTTTTTTCACGTTTATCAAACACTTCCATTTATGGATGGACACTAACTAAGTGGTCATTGGCGCAAACGTCCTTGTGGGTTTAGTGGATCGTCTCGATAAGTGGCACGCCAGTGCAAAAGTTCTGCGGGAAGCCCTCTAAGAGCGAGAAATGCCAGCCTCGTCTATTTTGATCCCGTTGTGAAAGAGACCCAGGCTTGGCCTGGCGCTACCGACCTCTGTCCTTCCCCTTGCTCCCGGCTTTCAAGCCTTCCAGCTTCCCAATTTGTTTTTTCATTCGATGCTGGTCGTTCACCATTTACCGAGGCTACAGAAGAAAGGATAGGTTCAAGCGTTTTTCTTGACCCATTGACCAGACAACACATCGTCAAAAACGTAACCCGTGTTTTCACCTCTCAGGATGCCTTTCGAAGAGAGGGACCGCAGACTTTTTCCTTGATTCGAAGCGGACTCCAGACGGGAAACCCTGGATCCTCTCTTTTGAACTGAGGAGGCAACGCCCTTTGATTCCTGGTGATGGCGGAGGCGCAGAAGAGGACAAAATTGTCGAAGAGCGCTTTTAAAAGCGCTATATTACGATCCCAATAGCTCTTTGGATTGCCCTTTCGACCTCAGTCATTTTTTTAGGACTTATCGTCCCGGAAAAAGGAACACGGATTAAAAAGATCTTGTTGAGGGTCGTGATTTGTTCACACTTGGCCATGGAGGTCTGATCAAGGCCTCCTTCCCCTTTGGTTAATTCTACGTGGGTGGGACTCTTTCGAAGCGTGGTAGAGATGGGAACGGCAATGACGTCATTCGCCAAACGATTCCGGACATCCAAAGAGACGATCAGGGCCGGTCTTGGCTTATTGTCCTTTGGTTGCCCTGGAAGTCTTACGAGGTAAATCTCGCCTCTTCTGGGATAGGCCATGGGTCTCTATTCTTCCCAGAGGTGATGGGCGGCTTGGGTTGCTATTTCGTGCCAGTTTCGATCTTCTTCATGCTCCTCATCAGACAGTGAAAGATAATATTCTTCAGTCTGTCTCTCAATTTCCTGCCTTTTTTGCTTTTCTTGCCACTCGCGAAGTACATCTTGGATAAACTGGCTGCGGGAGCGATGCACAGATTCCTTCAGGAACTCGTCAATAGTCTTGACCAATTCCGCATCAAGACTTGCCGTAACCTTTACTTTTCCCGAAGAAGTAGTTTTGGAAGCCATTTTTTCATCCTTTTTTCCTTACAATGTTTATGAATATAAGGCATAAAAGATTTCATGTCAATATAATTCTCCGGAATCCCGACTTCCCCCATTCCCTCTATGTTTAGCGTAGTCGGGTTAAACAGTTTCAAGCGGCCAGTTTGGAATAAAATTTGCAAAGCCAATGAACCTTGCGATTGAACGAAATTCTCTCGAATGATCATTTGCTGAAATGAAAAAGGAGACCGGAAAAGACGACGTATCCGGGCATGGGGTAAAAGCGCTGATCCTCATGTTTTTACTGATCTCGGGATCCTGTGGACTGATCTACGAAATCCTCTGGATGAAGATGCTCACCCTGGTGATCGGGAACACCGTCTTTTCCATCACCACCGTTTTGACCGCTTTTATGGGCGGGCTGGCCCTGGGAAGTTTTCTTGCCGGGAGGTTCATTGACAGGATCAGGGATCCCCTGAGAACTTACGGTATCCTGGAGGGGGGGATCGGTCTCTATGCGCTTCTCCTGCCTCTTTTCATCGAAGGGACGGAGCCCCTGTTCCGGGTCATCTATCAGCAGATCAATCCATCCTTTTACACCTTCGGCCTGTTGCGCTTTTTTGTTTGCGGAATCCTCCTTCTTGTTCCCACCACCCTGATGGGTGCGACCCTCCCGATTCTAAGCCAATATTTCGTGGAAAAACCGACGGATCTCGGCTGGAACGTCGGCATGATCTACGGCGTGAACACCTGTGGCGCGGTGCTGGGGTCTTTTCTGGCCGGGTTCGTTCTGATCCCGGCCCTGGGCGTCACCTGGACCATTTGCCTCGCCGCTCTGCTCAACCTCCTGATCTGTGCCGGCATCTTCAAACTCGCCGGGAATCGCCGCCAGTGGGAGCCCTCCGAGTGCAAAGGCAAACCGGGGAAGAGGAAGCGGAAGAAGGAAAGAGAGGAAGAAGTCGCTCCGGAGAGTTGGGGCGCCATCCAATGGGTTGTCGCGGCGGGTATCGGCATCTCCGGCATTGCGGCCATGATCTACCAGATCGCCTGGACAAGGGTGCTGTTGCTCTCTTTCGGCTCTTCCGTTTACGCCTTCAGCCTGATCGTCACAGCCTTCATCAGCGGCCTGGCCCTGGGAAGCCTCATCATCTCTAAATTCATTGACGGGAGACGGGACCCGGTCCTTTGGTTGGCCTTGATGCAAGGAACTATCGGGCTTTCCGCCCTTGGGATCGTCCATCTGCTTGGAAAGTTGCCGATCTTTGTGATCCGATTCGTATTCAACGCTTCCCATTCCTTTAGATACGTCCAGTTCGCGGAGTTTGCCGCGATTTTTCTCCTGATCCTTGTCCCCACATTCACGATGGGGGCCGCCGTCCCCATGGCCGTAAAGATCTGCACCACGGATGTCAAGCGTGTGGGAAGGTTCTTCGGCAACGTGTATGCGCTGAATACCCTCGGAGCGATCATCGGCGCATTCATAGCCGGGTTTGTCTTGATTCCATGGCTGGGCGCCAGGAACAGTATCCTTATTGGGGTGGCGATGAATATCTTTGTTGCGGGCATGCTCTTTCTTTGGGCACCGACCCAGGCCTTGCCTCGACGTATGGCCTCATCCGTGGCGACCGCCCTGATCGCCATCCTGGTATGGTACCCGCTTTCCTCCTGGGATGCATCTGTTCTCAGTAGCGGTCCTTACCTTTACGCCGACGAATACAGACGGACTTCGACCAAAAAAGGGATCGATCTTGGCACGGCCATGAAAGCGGAACGTCAACTGATCTATTTCAAGGAGGGTCTTCATGCGCTCGTCTCGGTGGAAAAGTCCCCGAACGGGGATGTGTCGTTAGGGATCAACGGCAAGACGGATGCCTCCGCCAAAGGGGGGGATGTGGCAACGCAGTTGATGGTCGGACATCTTCCTCTCTTGCTTCATCCGGACGCCGCCGATGTCCTTGTCATCGGACTGGGGAGCGGGATGACATTGGGTGCAGTGGAGAAGCATCCGGTGAAGGCGATCGATATGGTCGAAATTGAACCGGCCGTGGTGGAAGCCAATGAATATTTCCGGGAGTTCACCGGTAACTCCCTTGAAGATAGCCGCGTCAATCTCATTGTGGCCGACGGGCGCAATCACCTTGCCCTCACAAACCGCCAATACGATGTGATTATCTCAGAGCCTTCCAACCCTTGGGTCTCCGGAATGGCCAATCTCTTCACCAGGGAGTTTTTCAATCTGGCGAAAAGGCGCTTGCGGGCCGAGGGGCTGATGTGTCAGTGGGTGCATGCCTACTCCATGTCTTCTGTCGATTTCAAGACCATCGTTCACACCTTTCAAACCGTTTTTCCCAATGTCGAGGTGTGGGAGGCGAGTTTTGGAAACGACTACATGATGATTGGGTTCCCTCAAGCGTGGAATATCGATTCCCGGGTGCTCATGGACCGGTTGGGTGACGGGAGAATGAAAGTTCACCTGGAAAGGATGCATATCAGAGGCCCGGCCGCTTTCATAAACAAACTCATCATCCCCAGGGAGGCGATTGCCGAATACGCCAAAAGAGTTCCCCAGCATACGGATGACAATGCCCTGCTCGAATATTCCGCACCCAGAGCCCTGCTGCGGGGACGATCCGTTGGGCTTATCGAGGAACTCTACCGGCACCGTTCAGAGCCTGCGGATTTGCTAAGATCTCTGAAGTGGGTCGAAACAGATCCAAAGATCAAAAACGATCTCTTCATGATGTTTCAGGCCAAAAAGGAAGTCCTTCGCGGATATATCGGTAGCCATGTACATGGGGCCTCGAAAGACGCAATCAAGAGCTTTGAAAATGCGCTGGCCATAAACCCGGGAGATTATGACGGTACGTTTATGCTCGCAAAAGCCAACTACGATATCGGAAGCGCTCTTGAGGATAAACAGGGCCTAACCGAGGCCACCCGTGCATACGAAAAGAGCGTGGAAGCCATCGATAACTTTACCGGAGGGGAGAGGGGATTGTTAGCCGACCACTTCACCCTGGACGTCATTTATTCCAAGGCCAATCTCCGCCTGGGGACCCTGGCCCTCAAGGCCAACAGGCTGAAAGAGGCCGAAGAGGCATTTACCAAGTCCCTGTCCGGAGACGTGCAATATGCAGAGGCCCACAACAATCTGGGTCTTGTCTATGAACGTACGGGCAGGTACGACGAAGCAGTGACGCAGTACCAGCAGGCAGTCGACCTGGACCCGGGGAATGTCTCGGCGTACATGAATCTGGCCAATACCTATCTTAAACTGAAAAAATACCCCGAAGCGATTGAAAGCTATCTTCAGGTCAAAACATTGAGGCCGAATTTTGCCCTCACCCACTACAACCTGGGTGTCGCCTATTTCCAGCAGAACCAGTGGGCCAGGGCGGAGAAGGAGTGGGAGCGCGCCCTGGAGCTCAAACCCGATTTTGCACAGGCACAAAACACACTGAAGGATGTCCGCAATAGGATGAAATCACAGTGAACAAACAGAGGTGGGAGATCGGAGGTGCATTCCCTGTTTGTAGAGCCGGATTTCAGCAGATGAGTCCTGACTGCCCTAGTGTCATGTCTCAAAAATTGCTTTACAAAATCCAGACGACCACCCCCACCCCGTATCAAGTACGGGGCCCCGCTCCGTTCCGGGTGGTGACGAGGCAGGCTCCATCCTTCCCCATCAAGGCGCAGCGCGAGCGCTCCCGCAGCGCCGGCGCTTGCGGGGCGTGTGCAAGGCGTGCGAGGGAAAATCTCGCCATTCCCAGTGCTTCCCTTCCCCTCTCGAAGATCCCGCCGCCTTTGTGGCGGGGGTGGGAGGGGCAAGGGGAAATACTAGGCTGATAGGATTCTCAACTCAGGGAAATAGGTAGCATAGTATCCAGCATCATGGGTCACGATTCTTCTTTCTTGCAACTGCAGGGCATAGGCGCCTATTAGGAAATCAGAGAGAACGTTTTGTCTGATTTTGATGGGAGAGCCACATTCTTTGCATGCCAGTCTGCGGAGCTTTTTGCCGCATCTGTGGCATACGAGTACACGACGTTTGTTGTAGGTATCCCAGCGTTTTGCCGCAACGATATAAGCTTCCCGCGGTATGTCACCGACTAAGATTCCCGTATCTGTCAGAAAATCGGTCAAATCCGTTGTGGTCCTGAATATCAACGAGAGTTCACCATAAACAATCTTCGGAATCAGGAACGTATTGCTCTTTGAGAGATCTGGCAGCAAAACAGCATATTTTTCTCCTAAATCAGGGATTCCGCTGTAGATGAAGTAAAGTAGCCGCGGGGTTTATCCCCGCCTTTATCTGCCTTAATATATATTTGAGCTGCGGAACGCCTGCCGAAGCGGCGGATTACAAATAATTTCTCCTTGATTTCAGGTGCTTGTTGGATTAGAAATTAATGCGGATATTCTTAGTGCAAAGCATTACTATCCAAGATAAATCCAAATTCAGGGTTTTTCATCGATAAGTGCTTGATTTCTCAACTTGGCATCTGAAGGTGAAAAATCAGGGCTCATTGATCCCGTGAGGATGATCCAACCCCCCTTTATTTAAAGGGGGGCAGGGGGGATTTCATCAACGTTCTTAAAATCCCCCTCGATCCTCACCTTCGGCGAGCCTCTCGGCCATGAGCTCGAAGCCGAATGGCTCAGGTCGAGCCACTTTTTCAAAGGGGGAAGTTAAGAGGTTCCTTCGCCAGAAAAGCCTTTCATGAAAATGCTGTCAAAAGGAAAATCTATTTTGGACAAGAGTGAATGCAAAGTTTATTTCACCCCTTTCGATTTCGTGAAAGCGTTGAACACGTTTTCCCATAAATGACATAAAGCCGTTCACGGGATCGAAATACATGAAGGGAGGCCAACGATGATAGAGCGAATCACAGCGAATCCACAGATACTTGGCGGAAAACCTATTATCCGAGGAACACGGATCTCGGTGGAATTTATTCTTGAGCTCTTAGCGTCAGATGTCTCTGAAGACGAAATTCTGGAAGATTATCCGCATCTGACGAAAGATGATATTCAGGCATGTCTCAGATATGCTGCCCGGTCATGTAAAAATGAAATCTATGTCGAGCTGGAACCGGTGAGGGCGTGAAACTCGAGGATATCAAAATTCTCACGGATGAAAATATTTCCCCCAAGGTGGTCGGGTTTCTTCGAAACGCCGGTCTTGATGTGCTTGATGTCAAAGAACAACACTGGTATGGACAGAACGATGAAGTCCTCCTGGATATTGCCTATCGCGACCACCGTTTCGTTCTCACTCATGATTGTGATTTTGGGACATTAGCGATCAATAAAGGGACACCGTATTATGGCATTTTGTATTTGAGACTCAAAAATCTGAAATCCACCAATGTCATACGAGTCTGTGACCACGTGTTTCGAAAAGATTTGGATATCTCTTCTGGTACCATTCTGGTAATTGAAGAGACTAGAATTCGCATTCGTCATCCCTCTTATGAGGAATAATTTTTTGAAACGATAGTAGATCGATCATATCTTATTATTTATCCAACCTATCTTATCCTTATTAAATTTCAACAGGAATACTCTTTTGTGACATCTGCGTTGATATCGTATAGGCATTGCCCACCGTTATGAGATGCATGCGGCTATGTCAGCGGGTATAAACACCACCACTGCTATTCCCCTTACCGAACGCCGAGGGCCGAGCCATCCCTTCGGTGCATTCCCTGTTTGTACAGCCGGATTTCAGCAGATGAGTACTGACCGGCCTAGGGTCACGTGTCAAAAATTGCTTTACAAAGAGCAGACGACCACCTCCACGCCGTATCAAGTACGGGGCCCCGCCCCGTTCCGCGTCGGGAGGGTGGAGGCTCCATCCTTCCCCATCAACGCGCAGCGCGAGCGCTCCCGCAGCGCCGGCGTTTGCGCGGCGTGTGCGCAGCGCGCGGCGAGGAAAATCTCGCCATTCCCAGTGCCTCCCCTCTCGAAGACCCAGCCACCTTTGTGGCGGGGGTGGGAGGGGCAAGGGGAGGGGCAACATGAGATGGCGCATGAGGACAAACAGGGGATGCACCCAACCAATGGGGGCATTGGCCGGGCCGGTTCAAGGAAAAGCATGGTTTTTACCGAAAACGGCCCGCCCACAGACGGCGGGTAACCCCCCCCACGGCGGGGAAGCTCTACCCGCCTTGGGCGTGGGCTGACCTGAAATCGGCAGGCGGAGGTTAGGCCTTTGAGAAAGCTATCCCAGGTAGGGGGATCGACCTCAACTTATATTTCTATGTACGTGCCCCTCCTCCTGCCTAATTACAAAAGTCATCGATATTTCCAAACACCGTCATCCCGGCGCACGCCGGGATCCAGAACCTGCTGAAAATACTGGATTCCGGCTTTCGCCGGAATGACTGAGAAGGCTTTCAAAATTCGGTGCATTATTTTTGCAATTTAACACTCCTTAAAAAAAATTGCATGACAGATAAAATTGTGCTATCAAATGGTAGCACAATTAATCAGGAGATTTTGCCATGGAAAAGCTTGATGTTTTTTCTGTCCGTGACTTGCGTCAACGCACCGGCGATCTTCTTCGAGACGCTGAAAATGGCCGTCTCGTCTTAATAACAAAACATGGCCGCCCTGCTTTTCTTGCAGTCCCCTTTGATGAACGTCTGTTGAATCATGGCGTAAATAAAGCCTTGGCTCTCCATCTATTCCAGGCCGGGCATCTCACCCTCTCTCAGGCATCACGGGTCGCGGCTTTATCAATTGAAGATTTCTTGGATCTGTTAGGCGAATACGGCATTCCCGCCGTTGATTATCCGCCTGAGGATTTAGAGGATGAGTTGGAGCCTTCGCTATGAAGGGTGCCGTTGTTGCAGACACCGGCCCTTTGATCGGAATGGGTCGTATTGGACATCTCCATCTTCTTCGAGGCCTTTATGATATCATATCAATTTCACCTCAGGTATACGAAGAACTTAAAATCTCAAGTGATAAACCAGGTGCCAAGGCAGCGGCTGAAGCCATAAATACCGGTTGGATCAGAGTTGTCCCTCTTCAAAAGCCCATAGATACTCCTATCCTCGGCTCATTAATAGACGCTGGAGAAGCAGAATCCATTCAACTCGCTATGGAGCAGAAAGCCCGTCTTTTGATTATTGATGACAAAAAAGGAAGAAGTGCAGCCAAACGTCGTGGTATACATGTCATCGGCATAGGCGGTATTTTATTATCTGCAAAAAAAGCCGGCCTATTGAGAAAAATTACTCCCATTCTAGATGAGTTGGCAAGTGTTGGCTACCGATTGTCTCCGGCATTGTGCAACCGGATTGTGGAGTTGGCGGATGAGATTTAAAATTCGGGCGGGGATAAACCCCGCCGCCACTTTTGGGTCGTGCACCGATAACCGAACGCCGATCCCTCCCTTTATCCTTTAACTTCAACCTTCTCTTTCCCCGTGTGCGGAACGTCGAAACCTGTTTGATGCAACATAGTGAAATCAGATATCTGCTTACTGTTATTTTGATCTTAGATGCCAAACTCCGCTCCTCCCTAATGGATGGAAGCGCGTGTGTAGGAGCTGGATTCATTCCCGCCAGAAATGCCTTGAATAACAGCAAGTCTAAGTTTTTTTAAGGCGAAATAAAGCTCGGGGCAACTTCTAAAGAATGGCTTTTCCTTAAACCGCCCTTTTTGGTTTCAAAGACATCACTTTGAACTTATAAATGAATACCAACCGTTTTATCCGACCGGTTTCAAAAAAAAGCGCCGGCCAGGCGGCAAGCTTTCGGTCTGCGGAAGTCGGGTGAAAGTACGTTCGGCCGCAGGACTGGTTTTTACCGAAAACCGCCCCACGGCGGAGAAGGTTTACCCGCCGTAGACGTGGGCTGAGCTGAAATCGGCAGGCGGGGTTTTCAGGCCTTTGAGGCTATCCCGGGTAGGCTAGTCGATGTCAACTTATAATTTTATGTACGTCCCCGTTTTATAGACTTTTTGAATGCCTTGAGTTCATCCGGATCAAACACAAAATTCCTTCCGATTTTTTTGTATTTCAACTTGCCTGCTTTAACCCATCTTCTGACGGTAATTTCAGCCGACTCAAGATATTCGGCCGCTTCTTTAAGGGTAAACGGAGACTGCCTCACATCGCCAAACACCTCATCATTCGAGTAGGAATCCTTTTCAAATCCCCGTCTTGCAATCGTGGCAAATAGTTTTTCTCTTTCTGCCGTCGGCATTTCCACGATCTGTTTGTAGATTTTTTCAGCGGAAATCATTCTCATTCATCTCCTTCAAATATTTTTTCAGGTCACGATAAAAGCTTTCATGAGTACCAATCGAATAAAACAACAGACCTGACTCTGTGATGCGATAAGCGATTAAGAAAGTCTGTCTTTGGAATTTGAATTTATGGACTTGAATTCCCTGCAAATCGCCTATCTTACTTTCTCCGATGGCTGGGTTCCCTGCAATTTTCTCAATTTCGTCCTCGATAGCAAGTTGTAAGGGTCTCGTCTGTTTCTTTACGAATTTTCGAAATGGAGCTTTATATCGTATTTCCATGATAAAATAAATGATATCCTAATTTATCATTTTGTCAAACATCTTTAACGCCCCCGGAGCCCCTGCTTCGCGGTGGTCATGAGCGCATGAAAAACCAGGTCTCTCTCAGCCGCTTACGCCGAAAAGCTTCCGCCTTCGTTGAGAACTACAGCGTTACCCTCGCCTATTCCTTTGGCTACGGCGCAGCAAGAGTCGGCCAGCCAAAGAGCCCACGGGCTATCCACCGCAGAATTTACCCGCCTTCGGCGGAACACCAAGAACGACGGGAGATTAACCACAGACAAGCACGAAGGAAGTCTCCCACAGCGCCACAGAGCGCAGCCGCCGTGGCCAAGACTACGGCGGCCAGGGGGAGAAATGCTTGAAATGGACATGGCGCCGTGCTCGAACTAATGTAAAGATATCAAATTCCTTGAAGAGTTCGTGTGAAACTGTTATAGAGTCTGCATGGACAAAGTGGCCGTGCTACTTAATGAGATGGTTGAGCAAGGCATTATTGCAGACTATGCGGTTTTTGGTGCCGTAGCTCAAATGCGTTACACCGAGGCCGTGGTGACATTTGACGCAGATATACTTGTGGCAGTGGCCGAACCGGATAGAGTGGATGTGCTAAGCCCGATTTATGCATTTTGCCAAGAACGTGGTTACTTGCCCGAGGGTGAAGCGATCCGAGTTGGAGACTGGCCCGTGCAATTCATCCCTGCATTCAGCAAGCTCACCCGAGAAGCCATTCGTGATGCTGAAATAGGAGACCTTGATGGAATTCCACTGCGGGTCATCCGTGCAGACTACCTAGCGGTCATCGCACTGAGCGTGGGCCGGCCGAAAGACTTCGCACGCGTGCTGGCACTTCGTGAAGCTGGCGCTGTGAAAGACAAAGAGATCTCTGATTTGGCCAGGCGCCACAACCTCACCTCCGAATGGAAGCTATTTAAGGATCGTTTTAATGAGAGCTGATATTCAAACAATTCTAAAAAAGCAGGCTGCGTGGCAGAGATCCCGGGCCGAAAGAACTTGGGTTCAAAAGTTGCGGGATTCTGTGACTATGCGTCGTGCTTTAAAATCTCTAAAAAAGCATCCATCTCCGCTTACCGAAATGCGATCGAATCAGGATTAGCAGGATTTTCATTCTGAGCAAGACACTATCGTTTTGATCCAGCTTGCCGAGTCGAAGCTTTTAAGGGAAGTCTGGTTGATCCCGTCAGAAAAACAAATAGACAGAATTCCCTAGTCCTACAACGATACTTAGTACCCCGTCATTCCGGCGCGTCACCCCGGTGAAAACCGGGGCGGAATCCAGTTACAGCTGTGACGAATCTGACCAATTGGATTCTCTTCTCATGCTCGGATTCCTGGATCCCCCCGGCTAAATTCATGCCGGGACAGGCTCCTCAAGTCCGGCATGACGGAGTGGCAAATGCCGCGCCACTGGTAAGTTACGTTGTAGGGTTAATGCTTTTCGCCTGATCATCCCCGCCGAACCGAACACCCGACCTGTCGACCTGAATTGTCCCCCCTCTCGTTCCCCCTCCACGCCAGGCGAATGGAAGGAGGGCCTGCAATCCATTTCCCCTTAGGCCAGAATGGAAAACATATGGGAGTCCATTTTGAAATTCAGTGAATTGGCCAGATTGCTCGAAGCTAACGGATTCAAGCCGGTTAAAGAGAAAGGCTCCATCCGATACTATGGGAAGGCCGTATGGCCCGCATTACTTCGAGTGGACGATCATGGGGCTAAAGAAGTTCCAACCGGAACATGCAACCATATTCTTAAATCCGCCGGAATAAAAAAAGGAGGAAGCCATGATTGATTTGCCCTACTCCTTGACAATTGAGGCAACGGAAGAACCTGATTATTTTGGGTTCTTCTCTCCTGATCTGGAAGGCTTTACCGGGATTGGCCATTCCATCGAGGATTGCGTCTATAAGGCTAAATGGGGAATGAAGGAACACCTGGAACTTCTCAAGGAACGAGGCATACCCGTGCCTCCTAAGGTGAAAAGTCCAAAAATCATCGCGCAGAATGAAGAAAAGATGCCTGCATAGGTCCGACCACCCAAACCAGGAGGAGGATTAGCCCCAGAGAACACCCCGGTAGAATCGTCGCGCTTGCTACCGAAAACCGCCCGCCACAAAGACAATGGGCAGACCACGGGAGATAGCGGATAAACCTCGATCTGAAATCTGTCGTTTACCGAAAATGGCCTTGAGCCGAAATCCGCGTGAGTGCCGGAAGGTTGGGAGGAAAAGAAGACAAAAGGGAAAAAAACCACCGCTAACCGTATCAAATCAAGGCCGCGGGGCAGGCGCTCCCCGAAGCAAACCTTCGGTGCTCAGGTCCTCATCAATATCTACCCACATTGCAGTCCAAAATAAATCTTGTCCTCTGGGACCGTGTGTCTCTAGTCCGCAGCAACCCAACCCGGGTGGGGCCGGGTAAAGGGCCACGCGGGACTCATCATGGGCAAAAATTGTTCCAGGCCTGACAAAATGTGCCACCAACGGCACCCCCCGACCGTGGGCTGTTCCAGTCAACTAATTGTAATCAAAAAAGAAACTATGATTAAGCCTCTATGGCGCACATTTTGCGTACAAAATAATCGGATGTATGGGGTCATTCCTGGTTTTCGTAGGAAGGTATAGGAAATCTTAGAGATTCTTCCAGGAAGTGCCGATAAAGAGGTTTGTGACATCCTTTTTCCCTGGGATGGATTTGCCCTTTCGGCCATTTTTCCCGTTTTCAAACCGTGTCTCAGAGTGTCCCAGTAGACGCGATTGGAAGAGGTTTATGACAGGATTCAAGAAATCCACACCAGGTCAGAGGACCGAGGACAGAAGGCAGGAAAGGCGCCGGCCGCGGGAGCGGCCGGCTTCATCGAGCAAGAAACTTGAAGACGACGCAAGGAGCCCTCTTGCTCGTCACCCCGGCGAAAGCCGGGGTCCACAACGGTTTCTGTTGGTGGATTCCGCCCCGGTTTTCGCCGGGGTGACACGCCGAAATGACGGAATATGGTGATCTTTAAATTCACGATTGCATGAACTTTGATACAGGACAAATGACAGTAAGTTCGATATCCGGAGACCCACACCAATCCGGGTGTGGCCTGTTTTCATCTTATGCCGTTACGGCGCCTGACCCCGGGCCTGCGATTCTTTTTTTTGTTCGGTGGAATTGAGGATTGATTTTATGAGGACTCCAAGGCGTATCAAGAAGGTCTTCTTCGACGTGGTCCTTTCGGGTCTCTTCTTTGTCTTGCCCCAGGCCTTTCCTCTCACACCCGGGATTCGGCACGCTCAGGCGGCCGTGAACGCCTACCAGGTCCAGAACTGTGATGGCAGCGGAAATCTTGACACAGCCTGCAGTGCCACATCCGAATTTTCTTCCGCCCAGACCATCGAGATGATCGAGGACGGTTCCGGGTCCTGCAGCGGCACCAAAGAGGACAAGATCAAGTTTTCGGTCGCCACCACGTCCGAGACCAATATCCTGACGACCTACTTCGGCACCGGCTACGGGTCGAACATGGCCGTGACCTCCCAGTCGAGCGGAAACGACATCAATTTCAAATCAAAAAACGTGGGCGGCACCTTTACGCTCTACCTTTACGAGGCAGACCCCAGCGACGGATCCCTGATCGGCACCGCCCTGGATTCCATCACCAAGTCGGTGACCGCCGGCACCGGCCACATATGGACCGATCTGTCGGGTCTTTCCGGCACGGTGTCATCGGGCAACACACTTGCCTTCAAGATGACCTTCACCCCGGCGGATACCACCAGTTCGGATATAGAGACCAAATGGGGCCTATACGATACTTCCGGAAAACAGATGCTTTTCAGCGTGGACGAGACCGTTGCCTATAATCCTTTGACCGGTGTCAGCAACTCCCCCAGCCCCAATACCGTGAGCGACACTTCCACCCACACGGTCTCCTTCACCACGGCAAGTGCCCTTCCATCGGACGGCAAGATCGCGGTGACGTTTCCGGCCGGATTCGACCTGACCGCGGTCGGCAACACGGATATCACCAGCACCACCATGGACGGAAGTTTCACGGTGAGCCTAAGCGGCCAGGAGCTGACCATCAGCAGAAGCGGGGGCAGCTCCCAGTCCGCGGCGGCCGAGAATATCATCATCGCCGACATCACCAACACGGCCACAGCGGGGGCGAGCTACACCGTCACCGTGGAAACCCAAAACTCGGGCGGCACCACCATCGACGGACCGACGACCTCGAGTACGTTTACGATCCTTTGCAGCGCAGACAACATCTATTCCCACCAGAGGTTGATCGTCATCGATCACACCAAAGTCGGCACGGACAATACCGGCACCCTTCCGGCGACAGGCTTTCCCGTGCTCGTGAGCCTTTCCGGCGACTGGCTCAAGACAACCACCGCGGACCCCACAAACGGGCGCATAACGGATGACGACGGCGATGACATCATCTTCAAACAGGGCTGCTCCACGCTCTACCACGAGATCGAAGAGTATGACGGCACCACCGGAACCCTGGTGGCCTGGGTGAGAGTCGATTCCCTCTCCAAGGCTGCCGATACCACCATTTGCATGCTTTATGGAAGTGCCTCCGTCTCTTCTCCCACAGAAGATCCGGAAAACGTGTGGGATTCCAATTTCAAGGGGGTGTGGCACCTGGCAGAGGACGTCACCGACGAGCAGACCTCGGGCACGCATGAGGACTCCACGTCAAACGGCAATGACGGCTCCCAGAACAAAAACGGACCGGTTGCGGGGCATATTTCCGGCGGGCAGGATTTCGACGCGACTGACGACTATATTATCATCGACAATGTGGCCGACGATATAAACGTAACCAAAGGGTCCGCATCGGCCTGGATCAAGATGAATGATATGCCTGATCGCGGACGCGTGGTTGGCGCCTTCACTGATTCTAACAACGGGTGGCTTATAGAGTGGAGCCAAACCCAGGGCGGCGTCAAGTTTAATTACGAAGCAAATGGTGTTAACAGCCTCGTGACTGACACGGGAACCACTGACACGGATGGTCTGGAACATTTTGTTACGCTGACGTGGGATACGACCGCCGGTGCATCCGGTGAAGTGAAAGCTTTTACCGATGGCGTCCAGGTCGGCTCCACCCAAACAGGGCTGGGAACCTGGGCCGGCGCGATCAACCGGGTGTATATCGGTGCTTCAGCCGATGACGCTAACCTGGAATTTGACGGCATGATCGACGAGGTGCGCATCTCCTCCACTGCCCGCGACGCCGACTGGATCAAGACCGAGTACAACAACCAGAGCGATACCACGATCGGAGACGGGTATTTCATAAAAACCCTGAGCGAGGCGACTGATTTTTTAACCGGTGTCGGCAACTCCCCCAGCCCCAATACCGCGAGCGACACTTCCACCCACACGGTCTCCTTCACCACGGCAAGTGCCCTGCCATCGGACGGCAAGATCGCGGTCAGGTTTCCGGCCGGGTTCGACCTGGCCGGCGTGGGCAATGCCGACATCTCCAGCAGCACCATGGACGGCAGCTTTACCGTAAGCCGCAGCGGCCAGGAGCTGACCATCACGCGCAGCGGCGGGAGCTCCCAGTCCGCAGCAGCGGAAAATATCATCATCGCCGACATCACCAACACGGCGACCGCAGGCACAAGCTACACCGTCACCGTGGAGACCCGAACCTCGGGGGGCACCCCCATCAACGGCCCGACCACATCGAGCGCCTTTACCATCAAGGGCAAGTCCGCGTTGGCCGATCCGGCCATCCAGGTCACGGACCAACTGAGTGGGACAGTGGGCACCCAGCCTTCCGATGTGGAGCTGGTGGGGTTCAAGATTACCCCCACGGGCGAGAACCTGACCTGGACGGGTCTCACGGTGAGCCTCACTTACGGCGGGGGCATGGCCGATGCGGATATCACCAATGCGAGAATCTACGTGGACAACGGCACCGTGGGCACGTACGAGTCGGGCACCGACACCCAGGTGGGTTCCCAGAGCGTGAACGCCTCCTCGGGCAGCCTCACCTGGAATACGGTCGGGGGCACCGTCACGGCCGCCACCAACTATTTGATCATTTTCGATGCCGGCGCCACATTAAGCGAAGATGAGACGGTGCAGGCGAGCGTCACGGCCGCCAACATCACGGTGACCGGCGCCACCACCAGTGCGTCCATCACCACCAGCGGCGATGTGGACAACGAACCGCTTCATACCTTCTCCTCGTGCGGGGACGGCGTGTATTCCTACCAGCGCTCGATCGTCATCGATTATACGAAAGTCGGCACGGACAACACCGGCACCCTGCCTGCCACCGGCTTTCCTGTTCTTATCAGTCTGTCCGGCAACTGGCTCAAGACAACCACCGTGGATGCTGAAAACGGGCGGATCGAGAGTGCCGATGGCTGGGATATCATCTTCAAACGGAGCACCTCCACACTCTACCACGAGATCGAGAAGTATGACGGCACCAACGGAATCCTGGTGGCCTGGGTGCGGGTCGACTCCCTCTCCAAGGCAACCGATACGATCATTACGATGCTTTACGGAAACGGATGCGTCACTTCTCCCACAGAGGACCCGGAAAACGTGTGGGATGAGAACTTCAAGGGGGTGTGGCACCTGGTGGAGAACCAGACCGGTACGGGAAACAGCGATCTATACACGGACTCCACCTCGAATGGCAACCATGGTGACGACTATATATCAGCGACGGGAAAAACCGGACAGATCGCCTCCGGGCAGCAGTTTGATGGGAGTGATGATTATGTGGGTATGGGCAATGTGCTTGATTATGGACAGAATGACCCTATGACCTATTCTGCCTGGATAAAAACCAGCGGAAATAACATGCAAATTGCGGGTAAAGCGAACCATACGGGTCGTTACCAGGGAGTGTGGTTTTTTATAGGTGAGTTTGACTCGGGAGAACTGGGCTTTTATCTTTACGACGATTATCTTCTTTGGGAGCGGACAAAATATAAATATTCATCAGCTTCATTCAATGATAATGAATGGCATTATGTGGCGGCGACATACAGTGGCAATGATAGTTATACTGGTATTACACTATATGGAGACGGTTCGGAACTATCTATTGGCGGTTGGAGTGACGATACCCTCGGCACGGTTACAAACAGCTATCCTTTTAATATCGGCGCGGTCAATAATGGCCAGGGTTATCGTTTTAACGGCTATATCGACGAGGTGCGCCTATCGGACACGGTCCGTTCCGCCGACTGGATCAAGACCGAGTACAACAACCAGAGCGACACCACGATCGGATCGGGACATTTCATCAAGAGCCTCAGTGACGAGGAGGCTGCATGCACGTTTTTATACCGGCGGCCCATCGTCATCGATCACAGCAAGGTCGGCACCGATAACAGCGGCACCCTGCCGGCGACAGGCTTCCCGGTGCTCGTGAGCCTTTCGGGCAACTGGCTCAAGACCACCGCTGCGGACCCCACCAACGGCAGGATCGAAAATGCCAACGGCTACGACATCATCTTCAGGGAATCGGACCGCATTACCAACCTCTATCACGAGATCGAAAAGTATGACGGCACGACCGGAACCCTGGTGGCCTGGGTGAGAATCGACTCCCTCTCCAAGGAAACCGATACGACCTTTTACATGTATTACGGCAACGCCTGTATTGAAGAACCCAGCGAGGACCCGGAAAATGTGTGGGATACGAGCTTCAAAGGAGTTTGGCATTTAAAGGAGTCAGGCAACGGCACCGCGGGCGAATTCAAGGATAGCACGTCAAACAACAGCGACGGCCAGGGTGGCAGCGGGGATAGCAGCAAAACTCCTGCTCAATCCACGAGCGGCCAGATCGGCAACGCACAGAATTTTGATGGCTCTGACGATTATATCGATTTAGGAAATTCCTCAACTCTACAGCCCTCATCTCTTACAGTTTCTCTTTGGGCGAAGAGGACAGGTGCGGGGGATGCCAATACTTGGCAAGATATGGTCGGCGATCAAGATTGGAATAGCGCTGGGTATTTGCTATTCCTTGATCCTGAAGATACTGGTGTTACTTGGAGGTTACATACGACTGGAACTCATTACGACATTTCTGCAAGCGGCCTGACTACCACCGATTGGCATTTGTATACCGGAACATTCAGCGGCTCAACAGCGTTAATATATGTTGATGGTGTTGAACAGAATCATAACTATTCAGCGGCAATGACGCCGACGACAACCAACGGAATTTCTATTGGCAATGATGCCGTAGCCCATGGAAATGGATTTTTTGCCGGATTGTTAGACGAACTCCGCATCTCCAGCACCGCCCGCGATGCCGACTGGATCAAGACCGAGTTCAACAACCAGAGCGATACCACGATCGGAGACGGGTATTTCATCAAAAGCCTGGGCGATGAAGACACCAGCTTTGCCACGGCGGTGAATCTCCTCTCCTTTACCGCCACCGGAAGGGACGGCTCGGTGCTCCTTAGCTGGGAGACGGCCCAGGAGATCAGCAACATGGGCTTTCACCTCTACCGTGCCGCGAGCCCGGCAGGGCCCTTTACCAGGATCACGGAAAGGCTCCTTCCCGGGATGGGATTGTCCACCCTGGGAAAGAAGTACACCTATGAGGACACGGCCGTCACCCCCGGTCGGCTTTACTACTACAAGCTGGAGGATATCGACGTCTACGGCAAGAGCACGTTTCACGGCCCGGTCTGCGTGGACTGGGACGGGGACGGGATCCCCGATGACTGGGAAAGGGCTTACTTCATCGATTCCCCTCCGGCGGATTCCGGGTTGGATCCCGATCAGGACGGGCTCAGCAACCGGGAGGAGTACGAGCGGGGGACCGATCCGTTGAACCCCGACACGGACGGGGACGGCATACCGGACGGCGAGGAGAGAAAGAGAGACGGGGTCGAGCGGGCTTCGGCCCGGACCTTCACCCGGGGCGTCGAGATCCTCGCATCCGACGGGAGCGGGATCACCCTGGAGCTTCGAACCGATGCCTTCGACATGCAGATGGTGGAAGCCGAAGGGGAGGTCTTCGAGCGGCTCCGGGTCCTGGACTATCTCCACGGCTTTACCACCCACGTGGGAAAGCCCGAGCTTCCCGTGAAAGGGGCGCTGATCGACCTTCCCGACGGGAAGTCCTTCTCGCTCAGGGTGGAAGGGACCGAGGTGGAGACCCTGTGCGGGTTGCGGGTGTATCCCGTCCCCGAGAAGGTGGTGGAGGGAGAGGGGGAGATGACCCGTCTAGGGGAAGTCTTTCAAATGGACGGGGAGGCCTACGGATCGGATCGCTTCTATCCTTTCCAGGGGGATGTGGCCCGGCCGGGCGAGAGGTACACCTTCCGGGGCCGGGAAAAGCTCCAGGTCCTCTTCTATCCCTTCGCCTTCAACCCGAAGACCGGGGAGCTCATGCATTACCGGCGCATCCGGGTGCGGGTGGATTTCGTGGATAGCTCCCCTGGGAAAAGGACGGTCATGGCCCTGATGGCCGAGCCCCTGGACAAGGCCGGGTCTTCCGCGAGGAGCGTCCTTGCCTGGACCCCTCCCTCCGAAACGTACCGCATCCTCGTCTCCGAGGAGGGGATCTACCGGCTGACAAAGAGCGATCTCGAAGGCGCCCAGGTGGACCTGAGCGGCCTCTTGCCGAGCCAGGTCCGGCTCTACAACCTGGGAGTGGAGATTCCCATCCATGTCTACGATCTGAACGGGGACGATCACTTCGACAACGAGGACTACATCGAGTTCTACGGACGACTGCCGGCTGAAGGATACGCCAAGTACGCGAAGAGCAACGTTTACTGGCTCGCCGGCTCCGGGTCCACGGGGTCCCCCAAACGGATGGCGGAGACCGAGGCCGCGCCCAAGACCGCACCGGTGGCCGCCACCCACACCTTCACCTATCGCCACGAGAAGGATGAATGGTACTGGCAGTTGGCCCCCGGCACGGACTCCCTGGACCGGTGGTTTTTCTACCCCTTCGCCATGGGAGACGGGGTCCAGGGAGGAGGAAGCCCCGTGAGCTTCCCCTTCACCCTCGGAGGAGTCAGTGGAAAGGGGAGCCTCAGGATCTCCATGGCCGGGGTTTACGACACCGATCACGTGGTGGATCTCTCCCTCAACGGCAAGCTCCTGGGAACCTACACCTGGAGCCGGATTGCCTTTCACGAGGCGGTGGTGGAAGACGTGGACCTGGTGGAGGGCGAGAACACCCTGGCCCTCCTTTGCAGGAGCGGGATCGACTCCATCGCCCTCGACCGGGTCGATCTCACCTATCCCAAAAGCTTTGCGGCGAGGGACAACGAGCTCAAATTCACCCACGGGACCGGATCCCGCTACCAGGTATCCGGCTTTACCTCGAACGATCTTCTGGCCTTCGACATCACCTCACCGACCGATGTGAGCCGGATCGTCCACTTCCAGGTGACAGGAGCCAATCCCCACACCCTTGATTTCGAGCCTCCCGCCGAACCGACGGAAAAAACCTACCTGGTCCTTTCCGCAGGCGAAGTGAAAACCCCCGAGTCCCTATCGAAGGATACGGTCTCCAACCTTTTCGATCCCGCGAACGAAGCGGACTACATCCTGATCACCCTGCGGGAGCTGGGATGGGATGGAAACGGAAACCCCAACACCTGGCTCCGGGACCTCGTCTCCCTGCGAGAGGGGCAGGGTCTCCGGGTCAAGGTGGTGGACGTGGAGGATGTGTTCGACGAGTTCAGCTACGGGATATCAAGCCCCTCGGCGGTGAGGGATTTTCTTAAATACGCCTATGAGAACTGGGTAAGGCCCGCTCCCCGTTACGTGCTCCTGGTGGGAGACGGCACCTACGATCCCAAGGGGAACTGGAGCTGGTTTTCCGTGGACAGCACCCCCTATCTCCCCGCCTATCTCACCTACACGGAATTCACCGGGGAGACGGTAACCGACGAATGGTTTGTCCAGGTGAGCGGCAGCGACGCCCTGCCCGATCTCTATATGGGAAGGCTCCCCGCCGCGAGCGTGGATCAGGCGGGGGTGATGGTTAACAAGATTATCGCATACGAGAACGCCGTCAACACCAAGACCTGGGAGAAAAACGTCCTCCTCGTGGCCGACAACCAGACCGTGGACTACGAGGCGGTCTTCGAGACCATGAACGAGGACGTGGCCTCCCTGATCCCTAACGGATTCAACCCCCCCTTCAAGGGCTACCTCAACGAGTACCTGGCCGCAGCGGACCTCACCGCGGACCTCAAGGCGAAGATCAATGAGGGGGCGCTGGTGGTCCACTATAGCGGCCACGGCTCCCAGCAGATCCTGGCCAACGAGCACATCTTCAGGAACGGGGACGTGGCGGGACTCGTTAACGGAAACATGCTGCCGCTTCTCGTGAGCATGAGCTGCCTGAGCGGCTACTTCATCACTCCGGAGTCCTGGGGGGCCGGGTCCCAGTCCCTGATCGAGGCCCTCATGCGGGCCGAGGGAAAGGGGGTCGCCGCGGCCCTCATGCCCACGGGACTTACCGCCACCAACGGCCAG
>Ga0209164_1002225_pt1 | contig 21395 bp, 21 predicted proteins | sample MTBNYHSulfiMetaG_FD_187458 | JGI IMG/M metagenome (GOLD analysis project Ga0209164, IMG submission 187458) | Enrichment culture microbial communities from rom New York Harbor, USA that are MTBE-degrading - MTBE-NYH (New York Harbor Sulfidogenic)... | ecosystem: Environmental > Aquatic > Marine >... | reverse complement strand
TGTCGCGCCCACAGAGATAAAGAAGCCTTTTCTCTTTTTTCCTTCTCTTCCAAAAGAAGGATCCTTGAGGAGGTATTTCCTCGCCCAGAAGGCTTGACTCCGGTCGATCAAGGCTTTTGCCCAGGCTGTGACGCCATAAAAGAAGATAGGAGAGGCAAGAACGACCGCATCTGCCTCCAGGAGTTTGGGATAGATTTTTTCCATATCATCCAGAATAACGCAGCTTCCAGTATTATCACATCCGTGGCATTCTTTACAGGGGGTAATGATGAAGTCGCTGAGATAAAGACGCTCCACCGATGCCCCCGCTTTCTCGGCGCCTTTGAGTAATTCTTCTAAAAGAAGCTCTGTGTTCCCTCCTTTTCTCGGACTGGCAAAAATTCCTAAAACCTTCATGGATCCTCAACATCACTTCCTAATGCCCTCCTGCCTACCGGCAGGCAGGCACCCCCCATTAGAGGGGGGGTTAGACTAGGGGATCGAACGGAGTTCCCTTAAACCATTCAATTGGGGCTGAGTTATTCCTTTATGTTGGATTAATACCTTAAAGACTTCACCCATTCCCATCTCTGGTTCGATGAGATGTTTTAGTGAAAGCCTTAGCTGAAATCCATCCGCTTCGGACATCTCTCTGGCCAAGGACTCCATCTCCCGAAGAAGACCTAACGCTATGAGGAATTGATATTGAGGGACGAGTCCTGTGAGCCGGAGCCCCAGTTCCTCTCCTTTTAGAATCAGACTGGTAAAGTTGACATGAGAGGTGATATCCTGTTCTCCTATTCGCTCATAAGGATTGTCTGACGTCCGATGCCGAGTGTAACAGAGGAGCGTTCCCTCTCTTCGATGGGAGGCATAAAGTTCTTTCGCATGATATCCGTAATCAATCGTCAGAACAAAGCCTCTCTTCAAACACCGGGCCACCTTTTCCATCCAGTCTAAAGCATTTAGATTGACCTCAGCCCTTTGACCTTCTTGGAGGGTGATGTCCATAGATTGGAGATAAGAGGCAATCCTCGGGTCCGAAAGCTCCCCCATCTGTTCTTTCAATTGGCTGTTTTCTTGAGTGACATAAACCTCTTTTAAATTTCCATGATCAACCATCACCCGGTGGACCGGAAATGCGTCCAGGAGTTCGTTTGAAAGGATGCAACCTTCGATCTGAACCTTCCCTTTTTCGAAAGCCTCGGACTCTATCCATAATATTTTCCCTTCTTTTTTGTATTCTGCGAGCCTTTCTTTCTGTTCCTTCAGAAAAGGAGGGGCCGTTTCGATCAGATGATAATGGAGTCGCTGGTAAAAAGCCGGAGCATTCTTCTTCGCCCACTGGAGGATATCTTCAGAAAGAAATCCTCTGCCCCCACCACTCTCCACGACATCAAAGGTTGAACCTCCCATTTGTTCTGCCATCTGAGAGAGTTGCCTGGCAATCATACCTCCAAAGAGGGGATGGACACATGGGCTGGTATAGTAATCCCCATCCCTTCCGATCTTTGCCCTTTCTGATCGATAGTAACCGTATTCAGGATGGTAGAGACACCACTCCATAAATTGAGAAAAGGGGATGGGTCCTCTTTTCTCAATTTCGGAAAGAATAAATTGACTCAGCCTTTCTCCCCGGCTCCCTTTCTCTTCTTCCATATACAAAGGAGTTCTCGGTTATGGTAACCGCATTGAACTAACTCCCAACCTTCCTTCCCTTTCTCATGAAAGAGATTCTCCAACCATTCCATGCCTCCATGAAAGGCATCATGAACAAAACAGAGGCCGCTCTGATCGCATTTGATGGTTCGCGTTTCTTTCTCGGCCTTTGGTTCCGGCAGTTCATGAATTGTTATCTGATATTTCCATTGGGGCATATCTTTCCTTTCTTTAAGCCTCGTCAGTTGAGACCCGGATCCATCCGATGGTAGCACCGGTATTGTCCGTAGTCGTCGTATCACTGATCGAGATAGTTTAGTGGCCGCGATGAGGTTTAAGGGAACCTTCTTCAAAGGCTTCGTGAACCCAGTTCAATGCAGCGATCATTTTGGGAAAACCAATAGTGGTTAGCCCCAGAAGGACGGCATGTCGAATCTCATCCGGAGTGATTCCGAGGGCTATGGCCCGACGGGTATGAGATTTAATCGCTCCTTCTGATTCGGAACCAATTGCGATTCCCAATTTGATAAGCCTCCGGGTCTTTTCATTAAGGGGGCCAGAGGCGTGGCATTTTTTGGCGAGACGATCGTATTCCTTTTCAATCTCCGGAAATTCCTTCTTCAGACGGTTGTAGGAAAATGGCAGAAGGCCCTTCTTTGGCATGTTCTCCTCCTTTCTCCTTATTACAACGTAACAGTATATTTGTTGACCAGGTGGTGAGGGAAATAAGATTCCTTTGCCTTTCTCAACCCTTCCTCCCCCAGATCCTGCTCTCGATTCACATAGGTAACTCCTGACCATTGATGTTCTAAAAAGGCCTGGTTGATCGTGGGGTAGAGTCCCTCATAAGCGGGATTTGCTTTTTCAATGTGGATCACAACCGTTTCCGAGCTGAGTGGATCTCCCAATGTAAAGGCCTCCACTTTTCCATTGATCAGGATTGCCCCTCCTTTTACTCCTAACTCCTCAAAATGGGTAAAAGCTTCTTTAATGGCGGACGATTCATTGAGCAGGCCTGGACTGGCCTCACAATGTCGGAGATCACACCACTCGGTCTCCAGTTGAAGGCATTGCGGAATCCATTCGGGAGTAAGTGAGATATATTGGTAGGAGTATTTTTCTTTAAATTGTCTGATATGGTTCCTTTTTCGATGGTATTTTCTACCCTTCAATTCAATCAAGTCTTGGGCCAGATAAACATAATCGCATTGGCTTCGATCAAGTTCCATTTTCATTTCTGATGCTTTCCAATCCACTTGTTCCACGACTGCTTCAGGGACACGGACAATCTTAGGAAGCATTGTTTTCCCTTCAAGATATTGAAGCAAACGCTGATAACATTCTACCATATCTCCCTCTCCAATAGGAGGAAAGAAAAAGAAACTCTCTCCCTGGTTAGCAAGAAGGCAGAGGAAATTTTGGAGACGACTGATTTTGGTTTGGTAACACAGCCGCCAGATGAAAAGATTGGTAAAGGTAAATTCTGAGATCCGTGGAGGGGAAAGGGTGAAGAGGTGACCGAAGAGCGGCTTTTCTTCAAGAGTTAATTCTTTAAAATGGGGAAATTCTGGTACATCCCTCCATAATTCATCCATAAATGATTAAACTCCTTCCTCCATTATCGAGTCAAATGATGGACCATTGTGCAGACCTCTTTTAGATTAAAGGGTTTATAGATAAAACCATAGACCCCTGCATCAATGGCCTCTTTGAGGAAGGGATCCCCCCTTTCTGAAACGGTTAGAAGGATTCTGGGTCGGTGGGATTTATGAATGTCGAGCAATAGCCCTTTTTCCTTAACCCCGGGGCTATCTATATTTAAGATGATAATATTGAAATATTCCTCAAAAAGATGAGGGTTAACCTGATAACCGCTATCTAATGTAATAACCTGGTGACCCTCTCTCTCAAGACATTCCCTTAAATAACCCCGGGTTGCGAGATCGTGATCGACGATACATATTTTACCCGCCATGGTTATTCCCTTAAAATTGGTTTGATTGATTATTGATGAGAAGGGAATATTAGCGTTTCTGTTCAAGCCGATTTTCTAAGATCACTTTATCCACGATTTCACCGCAAAAGATGCATCTCCATCCGAAAAATTCTTCACAGATGCCATAGAATTTTTCGAAAACCATTGTTCCACCACAACGATAACACTTCATTTTAAACCTCCAGATTTTAAATCTTTACAGTATTTGTCAGCAATTTTTATACCAAAAATTGGTGGTTTCGTAAAAGTCGTCATTCCCGTGAAAACTGGGAATCCAGAGAAATGCTAAGTATCTAAAAAGACTGGATTCCTGCTTGCGTGGAATGACAGAAAATGGCCTTTCCGGACCTTTTAAGAGACCACAAAAATCATTTTTTTGTAAAATATCGATAGGTTAGCTGTTTTTATTCAAAGGAAAATTAGGAGGGATATTAAAATAGACAGAAAATTTGTCTGATTTTAAACAGTTTATTTTTTAATTTAAAGTTGATTAATTAAAATATATTTATATTTCAATATGTTGTGTGTATGTCTATTTTTGGGCAATCTTGTATCAATTTTGTTCTTTTTCCAACCCATAACGCTTCATCTTCCCATAAAGGGTGGATCGATTAATATTTAATTTTTTCGATGTCTTTTGTTTATTCCAATTAGTTTCTTTTAAAGTTTTTAGAATAATGTCCTTTTCATAATCTTGAAGGGTGATAAATTCTTTTGTCGATATTGGCCTTTGGAGAAGGGAGTGAGGGAGGTCTTTCGGAAGTATTATATCCTGCTTGGCGATGGTGATTGCATGGTCAATTACATTCTCTAATTCCCGGACATTTCCTGGCCAAGAATGTTTAAGAAAGCTCTCCATAACCTCTGGAGAAAAACTGGTGACTTCTTTTCTCCTTTCACGGTTGAATTTTTGTAGGAAATGAGATGACAGAAAGGGAATGTCATCTTTTCTCTCACGAAGGGGTGGAATGAAAATGGGAATGACATTGAGTCGATAATAAAGGTCCTCTCGGAAGGCACCTTTCTTCATCTCCTCCATCAGATTTTTATTGGTCGCCGCGATTACCCGGACGTCCACCTTCAAAGTCTCCTCTCCGCCGACTCTCTCAAATCGGTGATCCTGCAGGACTCGAAGAAGGAGGATCTGGGTGGGAGGTGAAACTTCACCGATCTCATCGAGGAAAATCGTTCCTCCGTTTGCCATTTCAAATCGGCCAATCTTTCGGCGGATGGCCCCGGTGAAAGACCCCTTCTCATGACCGAAGAGTTCGCTTTCTAAAATGTTCTGGGAATAGGCCGAACAATTGGCGACGACAAAGGGTTTGTTTTTTCGAAGGCTGTTGAAATGAATTGCCCTGGCGATCAATTCTTTTCCTGTACCGCTTTCTCCCTGGATCAGGACAGTGGAATCCGTGTTCGCAATGTCCGAGATCAGCTCAAAGATCTCTTGCATCCGTTTATTTTTCCCAAGGATATTCCCGAAGCTGTATCGTTTCTCCAAGGCCTGCGTGAGGAGGATATTCTTATCCTTTTCCTTCTTCAGTTCATCATGGAGATCTTTAATCCGGAGCATCACTTTCACCTTGGCCAGCAATTCCTCATTAATAAAAGGTTTGGTGAGGTAATCATCCGCTCCGAGGTTGAGGCTGTTGATTTTATCCTGAAGGCCGGTTCGAACGGTGAGAATGATGATGGGGATAAATTTCAATTTTTCATCCTCTTTGATCTTAAGGCAGATATCCCTTCCATCCGCATCACCCAGCAAGATATCGAGGAGGATGAGGTCCGCAGGCGTTTCCAATTCTGGAATCTTTGGGCCTTCCATCTCTAAGATCCTCATCGCCTCATCCCCGGAGAGGGCGGGGAGGACCTGATAACCCTCCGATTCCAGGAGAGCAGTGATCATCTCCACAGTATCCTTCTCGTCATCGACGACCAATATTTTTTTAGCCTTCTTTTCTTCCATGTTTACTAAATATAATGGCTGGTCCGGTTGCACACAATATCGCTGAAAGGGCATCGAAAGTCAATCATAATCTAACATCATGTCTAACATCATAATCTATTACTTGCCGTAATGCCTCACTGAAGCGTGGGTGAAATCCCCTGTAGGAATGCCTCCGAAAATCTTATCAAGCGGATGATCTGGAATGATGGTTGGCAGAGGGAACCTCCCCTATCACAGCACAGCCCTTGAATTTTTCAGGGCATTCTTGGCGTCAAGGGACAAGCTGAGGTTTCCGCTATAAGATTTTCTCCGGCATCCCTACCCGATTCCGGTAAGTTTCCATGGGGGAATGAGGCATTACTACTTGCTCTTTTCGTTTTTAGAAAATTGACAAAAGATTTGTAAAATATTAGATTCATTTTTGAAAGAGAGGCAGGGATGGGATATCCGTTCTTTAAGGTACATCAAGGCACCTTGATGAAGGGACATTTGCAGGCTCTTTTTGTTGGAGCGATAGGGTTGTTATGTTTTGCCTTTATTCTTTCAGCCTGTTCTAATGAAAAATCCAAAAAGCCAGCTTCCGTTTCTTTCCCCGTGGCCGTGGGCACGGCGATTCAGAAAACGGTTCCTGTACAGATCCGTGCCATTGGAAATGGTCAGGCTTATTCTACGGTGGCAGTCAAGTCCAAAGTGGGGGGAGAGGTGATCCGGGTCCATTTCAAGGAAGGTCAGGATGTCAAAAAGGGGGAACCTCTCTTCACCATTGATCCTCGCCCCTTCGAAGCGGCTTTAAAGGAGACAGAAGCCAGACTTGAAAAAGATTTGGCCCAGGTGCAGCAGGCCAAGGCCAACCTCGAAAGAGACTTGGTCCGGGCAAAAAATGCTGAAGAGGAAGCTCGCCGTTATGAATTCTTAATTCAAAAAGGCGTGGTCGCCCGGCAACAGTATGAGAAGTTGCGTGCCGATGCAGACGCTCTCGAAGCAACGGTCCTTGCGGACCGGGCTGCCATTGATAATGCTGAAGCGGCGGTGCGAGCAGACAGGGCGGCGATAGAGAACGCAAGAATTCAGCTCGGCTATTGCTTCATCCGCTCACCCATGGATGGTCGGACGGGGAGTGTTCTCATCCAACAAGGGAACCTCATTAAAGCTGAGGATATTCATTTAGTCGTCATCCATCAAGTCATCCCGATTTATGTAGCCTTCTCTATTCCGGAACAATATCTCTCGAAGATCAAGAAATATATGGCTTCTGGAGAACTCCAAGTTGAAGCTCTCGCCCCCATGAATGAGGAGCGTCATGAAAAGGGGGTCATTACTTTTATAGATAATGCCGTCGATAGCAATACGGGTACCATCCGGCTCAAAGGAACCTTTGCCAACCATGAGAAGAAGCTCTGGCCAGGACAATATATCGATGTCGTCTTGACACTCACCACAGAACCCAATGCGATTGTGGTTCCATCCCAAGCCATCCAAACCGGGCAGGAAGGCCAATACGTTTTTGTGGTCAAGCCTGATTTCACTGTAGAATCCAGGCCCGTAGTTGTAGGTCAAACCGTGAACGATGAAATGGTTGTCCAAAAGGGACTCCATGTAGACGAAAAGGTGGTGACGGATGGACAGCTCCGACTCTACCCCGGAGCTCGGGTAGAAGTCAAAATTTCTGATTCAGACACAACCAATAAGAAAAAAGCACCATGAACATCCCAGAGCTTTTTATCCGACGTCCCGTCATGACCACCCTCGTCATGCTGGGTATTCTTTTATTCGGTGTCCTCGGGTACCGTCTTCTGCCGGTGAGTGATCTTCCCACGGTTGACTTCCCTACCATTCTGGTCATCGCCGAACTCCCCGGAGCCAGCCCGGAGACGATGGCTTCCGCGGTGGCGACTCCTCTCGAGCGGCAATTTTCACAGATCGCCGGGCTGGATTCCATGAATTCAACAAACACTCAGGGATCCACCCGGATCACATTACGATTTGTGCTGGATCGGAATATTGATGCAGCAGCTCAGGACGTTCAGGCCATGATCGGAAAGGCCGCACGTCGGCTCCCGCCCGACATGCCCAATCCTCCTTCCTATCAGAAGGTCAACCCCGCGGACTTTCCCATTCTCTTTCTGGCTTTAAGTTCACCCACTCTTCCTCTTTCAGCTGTTCACGAATACGCCGATACCTTTGTGGCTCAACGAATCTCCATGGTGAGTGGCGTGGCACAGGTTCAGGTCTATGGAGCTCAGAAATATGCCGTTCGCGCTCAACTGAACCCAAAGGCCCTTGCGGCGCGCTCCATCGGAATCGACGAAGTGGCCAATGCAATCCAGAATGGAAATGTAAACCTACCCACGGGAACCTTATACGGAACCCACCAAGCCTTTACCATAGAGGCGAGCGGAAAACTCCAGAGTGCCGAGGCTTATCGCCCCCTTATCGTCGCCTACAGAAATGGTTCACCGGTGCGGCTCGCTGAGCTGGGAAGGGTGATCGACAGCGTCGAAAATGACAAGATCGCAAGCTGGTATAACAATGTCCGTAATATCGGCTTGGCCATTTACCGCCAACCTGGAACAAATACCGTTCAGGTGGTTGACTCCATTAGGGAGTTGCTCCCCAACTTTCGTGCTCAGATGCCTGGTTCAGTGAATTTAGATATTCTTTACGACCGCTCTTTATCGATTCGTGAATCGGTCGATGACGTCAAGTTCACCCTCTTTCTGGCTCTCTGTCTGGTTGTCCTGGTCATCTTCCTCTTCCTACGAAATCTCTCCGCCACCATCATTCCCAGCCTGGCACTTCCTATGTCGATCATCGGTACCTTCTCGGTGATGTACCTTCTGGATTATAGCCTGGACAATCTTTCTCTGATGGCCTTGACCCTTTCGGTAGGCTTCGTGGTCGATGATGCGATTGTGATGCTCGAAAATATCGTGCGTCACATGGAGATGGGGGAAAGGCCTTTTCAAGCAGCACTTCATGGGTCGAGAGAGATTGGCTTCACGATTGTCTCCATGACGCTTTCGCTCGTCGCCGTCTTTATACCCGTTCTTTTTATGGGGGGTATCGTTGGCCGATTGCTTCATGAATTTGCCGTAACGATTGGTGTGGCGATTCTGGTTTCAGGTTTTGTTTCCTTAAGTCTGACCCCCATGCTCTGCAGCCGGTTTCTTAGGCCGCCAGGGGAAAAAAAACAGAGTCGTCTTTATGCCATCTCAGAACATTTTTTCGAAGGGATGCTTCGTATCTACCGGTTCAGTCTGAGATTCGTGCTGAACCACCGCTTTGCCACCATTGTGACTTCCGTTCTGGTTCTCGTTGCCACGGTCGTTCTTTTTATGACCTTCTCGTATGGACTCCTTCCGAGTGAGGACATTGGCCAGATCTTTGGCATCACCGAAGCGGCACAAGGAATTTCGTTCGAATCGATGAAAAAACATCAGCTCGCTGTGATGGAGATCGTTCGCCAGGATCCCAATGTACGTTCCTTCTCTGCCACGGCTGGAGCAGGAGGCCCGTCACCAACCAGCAATTTGGGCCGCATCTTTATTACCTTAAAACCACAGTCTGAACGCAAGCTGAATGCGGATGAGGTGATTCAGGAATTGCGTCCAAAGTTGGAAAAGATTTCAGGAATCCGGGTCTTCCTTCAAAACCCTCCTCCCATTCGACTCGAAGGGCAGCTGACAAAGGCCCAGTATCAATTTACCCTACAGAGTACGGAATTCAAGGAACTTTATGAGTATGCTCCTAAACTCGAAGCAAAGATGCGAGAAATACCGGGCCTGCAAGATGTAACCAGCGATCTGCAAATCAAGAGTCCTCAGGTCAATATCGAAATCGATCGGGATAAGGCTTCAGCTCTTCGGGTGACAGCGAAACAGATCGAAGAGTCTCTCTACAGCGCTTATGGAGCGAGGGAGGTCTCGACCATCTACACTCCTATCAACCAGTACCAGGTCATCATCGAACTGGAACCTCAATATCAGATGGACCCTTCTGCCCTTTCCATGCTCTACATTCGCTCATCCACCGGCCAATTGGTCCCTCTCAATACAGTGACCAATCTGAGTCGTAGCCTGGGGCCTCTTTCTGTAAACCACCTAGGCCAACTCCCATCGGTGACCATCTCTTTTAATATCAAACCAGGCGTTTCCCTGGGCGATGCGGTAACAGCTGTTGAAAAAGTAGCAAAGGTCACGATCCCCAAAGCCATCAGCACTGGTTTCCAAGGAACTGCCCAGACTTTCCAACAATCGATGAAAGGGATGGGTCTTCTATTGATCATGGCAATCGTGGTGATTTACATCGTCCTCGGCATTCTATACGAAAGTTTCATCCATCCCCTGACCATTCTTTCAGGCCTTCCGTCTGCCGGGTTTGGGGCTTTAGTGACCCTGCTGATTTTTAAAGCCCTGAAAGTCCCCAATATGGACTTAAACCTCTATTCGATGGTGGGAATCATTATGTTGATTGGAATTGTTAAGAAGAACGCCATCATGATGATCGACTTTGCGTTGGACGCGCAGAGAAATCAGGGAAAAAATCCTTTTGATGCCATCTATGATGGATGCCTCATCCGGTTCCGTCCCATCATGATGACCACGATGGCAGCGATCATGGGTACCCTTCCCATTGCCATTGGTTTTGGCGCTGGCGCAGATTCGCGGCGTCCCCTTGGACTCGCTGTGGTGGGCGGCTTGTTCTTTTCACAGGTTATCACTCTCTATCTCACTCCTGTTATTTATATCTACTTGGAGGCAGCCCGGAATAGGGTGAAGCGGTGGAGACATAAATAAGGGATTTAGGATACCCTATCCATATTAGCTGGTTTCGCACGGCAGGGTCTTTTCGGTAAGTTTTTTCTTCTTGGCTGGCGTCAATTCCTCTTTTACCTCCCAGTCCTTTTTGGCAAAAGAGTCCTGTCCCTTGATGAGAAGCCAATCTTTCCCCGCTCCTCTCCCCTTCATCAAGATGAGAGAGAAACTCCCTTTTAATTTTTTCCCATTTAAGGTGAAGCTGAGCCTTCCCTTATTCAGTGCAATCTCCGGATCACCTTCCGGTTGAAACTCACCGGAATCCCAGATGATCACTGCTCCGGCTCCATAAAATCCTTGAGGAATAATCCCTTCGAACTCCCCATATTCAATGGGATGATCCTCTACCATGACCGCGAGCCTTTTTTCGGCGGGATTCATGGAAGGCCCCTTAGGAATGGCCCATGATTTAAGGACCCCTGCGATCTCCAACCGGAAATCATAATGGAGACGCGTAGCATGGTGTTCATGGGTGATGAATTTCATGATCTTCCTCTTTTTCTTTTATACCTTAGATTGAAAAAAAATTCTATCCTTACCTTTTGAGTAATGCGTCCCTGAAGCGGAGGTGCCATTCCCTGCCGGCAGGCAGGGAAATCCAATGGTCCTTTCGGGAAAAAGTAAATGAAACCAATTTTTTCACACCCGAGGAATTGCCCTTTTAAAATTTTATTCAATTGTGACATGGATTGTTTTATGATACGCTATTTTCACATCAAGGTATGGAAAAACTCTCCTCTCAACCATCGGGATATACGCTGAGAATTGAAAGTGAAAAAAGCGGGGAGGTCCTCCTCTCCATTTCCGGAAGGATTTCCCTTGAAAACTTGAAACCTTTCCAGTCCGATTTGGAGAACCTCTATCAGGAACTCTCTCCCTCACAATTGAGCGTGGACTTATCCGGAATAAAATACCTGGATAGTGCAGGAGCCCTGGTCCTTTTACAGTTCGAAAACCAGATGAAGGTGAGATCGATCCCCTTTCAATTAATCCATATAACCGATGAGGTAAAAGGGATCATGGATCTTCTTGATCCATCCATCCTCACCGCAACACCGCTTCCTCCTCTGGAGCGATCCGATAATCTACTGGAACAGATTGGGGAGGCGAGCGTCCGGTTCCTCAATGACTTTTTCCAGGTGATCGCCTTTGTGGGAGATCTCCTTCTTTCTTTAATCTATTCATTCCTCCATCCACGTTCGATGCGGTGGGGTGATGTCTTCTTTTATATGAAAAGGGCAGGGGTGGATGGGCTTCCTATCGTAGGATTGATCAGTTTTCTTCTGGGACTTATCATTGCCTTCATGTCTTCTCTCCAATTGAAACAGTTTGGGGCCAATATCTTTATTGCTTCCCTGGTAAGCATTGCGATGGTCAGAGAACTCGGCCCAATTATGACAGCCATTATTGTAGCTGGCCGGTCAGGGTCGGCTTTTGCTGCAGAGATCGGGACCATGATGGTTAATGAGGAGGTAGATGCATTAACGGTCATGGGATTTGATCCGACCAGATTTCTTACGGTCCCGAAGGTTCTGGCGACAATGATCGTTGTTCCCCTGCTCACGCTCTATTCTAGTCTTTTTGGCATCTTTGGTGGTTTGATGGTTGGAGTGATCGGGCTCGATCTAACCGTCTATACCTATATTCAGGAAACCCTAAAGAGCATCCGGTTGTTCGATCTGACCTCCAGCCTTATCAAATCGGTGGTCTTTGCCATGCTGATCTCGAGCATCGGTTGCCTGAGGGGGTTTCAGGTGAAGGGAGGAGCTGAAGGAGTGGGACTCTCTACCACTTCAGCCGTGGTCTCCGGACTCTTCCTCATCATTGTTGCGGATTCGGCTTTTGCCGTCATTTTTTATTATATTTGATGAGAGATAGAACCCCCATGATTGTGGTTGAAGAGCTCACGGCAGGTTATGGTGAGAGCATCGTTTTTGAAAAGGTGAGCTTTCAGGTCTTTCAGGGAGAGATCTTTGTCATCCTGGGAGGCAGTGGCTGTGGAAAGTCAACCCTTTTGAAACAGATGATAGGACTCCATCAACCTTTTTCCGGCAGAGTCCTGATTCATGGGATGGATATTACCGCAGCGGATGATAAAGCGTTGAGGAATGTGAGGATGGGAATAGGGGTCCTTTTTCAATCGTCTGCTCTCTTCGGCTCCATGACCCTATTTGATAATGTGGCTCTCCCTCTTATAGAATATACCGATCTTTCTATGAAAACGATTGAGCAGATTGTCAAAATGAAACTTGCGATGGTTGACCTTTCCGGTTACGAGAATCATCTGCCCTCCGAGCTATCAGGGGGGATGAAGAAAAGGGCAGGGATTGCAAGGGCGATGGCCCTTGACCCAGCCATACTTTTTTTCGATGAGCCTGCAGCCGGGTTGGACCCGATCACCTTGGCAGAGCTCGATCTCTTGATCAAGAAGATCAATGTAGGGATGGGTACCACCATGGTGGTCGTGACCCATGAACTCCAGTCCATCTTCAATATCGGCCACCGGGTGATCATGATCGATAAGAAGACGAGGGGGATCATTGCCGAAGGGGATCCGAAAGAGCTCAAGGAGCACTCCAGTGATCCCCGGGTCATCCATTTTTTTAACAGGCTTCCTGGGTGAAAACAGAGGGGAAAGGATGGCAAGAAAGACTTCTAAATTCTTGATCGGCTTGTTTGTGACATTAGGGATTCTTATTGGAGTGAGTGTGATGGTCTGGGTGGGTGCCTCCAAATATTTCCAGAAAGGTGCGACCTATGTAACTTATTTCGATGAGTCCGTTCAGGGGCTTCAAGTGGATTCGAGCGTCAAATATCTTGGAGTCGAAGTGGGAAGAGTGGGGAAGATACAGTTGGCGCCCGATGATCGGTTGATTGAGGTGGCGATGAAGATTGACATGAAGGGGGATTTAGAGCGGGATACGGTTGCGGAGCTCAAAGCCGTTGGGATTACCGGCATTGTCTTCGTTGAACTTAATCGGAAAGAGCCGGGAGAACCTGACCTCTCCCCTAAGATCAGTTTTAAATCAGAATATCCAGTCATCCCATCTCGCCCTTCAGAGATAAAAAAACTTCTCACTGCTGTAAGTGATATTGTTGAGAAGGTAAGACAGATTGACACGAAAGGGATCTCCGATCAGATCAAGTCCGCGACCAAGGAGATCGAGACCTTTATCAGCGGAATCAAGCTGGATAAGATTATGGCAAGAGCCGAATCGACATTGGCTCATTTGGACCATATCACAGCAAGGGTGGATGATGCCCTGGCTACAGGAAAGCTTGAGGAAGTTCTCGTCGAAGTGAAAAAGACACTTGTGGATGCACAAAACCTGATTGCCGAAATCAATCAGGAGGTTCACTCAATCAACCTTCCTAAAACCGTAGAGAGCACAGCAGGCAATCTGGACAGTACGATCACCAAGATTAACCGCTCTGTGGATAGTGTGGTGAGGAGGGCCTATGCCATCGAAAATGATTTGAAGGCAACCAGCGAAAACCTGAAGCGGTCATCGGAGAACCTCGATCGGCTCATCGAGAGGATCAATGACAACCCTTCCGACCTTCTCTTCGGTCAGCCCCCTCCTCCAAGAAGAAAAAGATAAGGAGCATTGGAGGATAAGGATGGAAAAATATTTTGCCCTCGTTTTGCTACTCTTTGCCTTTGGTTGTTCCCTGGGAGGGAAACCAGCCTATTCGGTGAAGCATTATATTCTGGAATACCCTTCCCCTCAGGTGGAAGGGATTCAGAGATTCAATGAATTGATCAAGGTGGAACGATTTTCTGTATCGCCGGCTTTTAACAGCACAGCTATCGTCTATCGGGAAAACCCCTTTGGCCGCGATGCTTATCATTACGAACGTTGGAGGGTAAATCCGGGGGATATGGTCACCGACCTGATCATTCGTGACTTAAGGAATTCAGGCCTCTTTCGGGCGATCTTCTCATACCAGGATGCGGAAGAAACACGCTTTCTTCTGGAAGGGCAGGTGGAGGAATTCCTTGAGATGGAAGAGAAGGAGAGTTGGAAAGCTATGCTCGGTGTCCACATCACCTTTCTCGACCTGACGAAGAAAGAGCTTGCGGAGAAAGTGGTTTTTCAACGAAGTTATCGGTTTGTTGAACTTTTTACCGAGAAGACTCCGGAGGGTCTTGCAGGCGGAATGAGCAAGGCGATGGAAAGGTTTTCAAGACAGTTGATCCGAGACCTGGAGCGGGCCATGAAAGACGGGAGAAGGTGATTTTTGGGGATTCTTCCTTAAAACCATCACGACATTGAACTGCAAATTTTAAAAAACCTCTGCGATGGATCAAATTCTTAAGCCTCCTCGTTTATAGAAGTGCACTTTGTAATCTATTTCCCTTCGGTCTCTTCTTAAAGAAGGATAACACCCTCTATCCTGGATCTACCGGTATGTTCAACATTTTCTTCTTCAGGGCGATCAGAATTCCGGCAAAGATGAAGATTCCTCCAAGGATCTTTAGAACCGTCAGTTTCTCTCCTAGGATGAAATAGGCGAGGAAGGTTGACCCAATAGGTTCCCCTAAAATCGTGATCGCCACCATGGATGCCGGAAGGTATTTCAAGGCCCAGTTGAAGGTCGTATGGCCGATCAATTGGGGGACAAGAGCCAAAAGAAACATAAAGAGATAGGTCGTCGTTGTATATCCAAAGAAGGGTTTTTGAAAAAGGAGGGAGAAAAGGACCAGGGCCAATGCAGCCGTTGAATAGACGGGGAAGATGTAGAAAAGAAGAGCCTGATTTCGTCTCATCTTCCTTCCGACAAGAAAATATCCTGAAGCGGTCATGGCACCGATGAGAGCCAGTCCATCTCCCAGCAGAGCCTCTTTCGACAGGGTCATATCTCCATAACTGATCAACCCGCTTCCGAGAACCGAGAAGAGAATCCCCAGGATTAAATTAAATCCGAGAGGTTCTTTTAAAAAGATCCTGGCTCCCAATCCGACAAAAATGGGATGGGTGGTGACCAGGACCACCGAACTGGCGACAGAAGTGAATTTGAGGGAGGTAATCCATGAAGCAAAATGGAGGCTCAGAAAAAAACCGGAAAGCATCAGCCATCCCATCTCCTTCCTATTCCAACTTCGCCAGGTCTTCTGGTGACTGGCAAAAGGGAGAAGGAGAAGAGAGGCGAAAATCATTCGATAAGTGGCGATGATGAGTGAAGGCGCCTCGCAGAGCTTAATGAAAATTGAAGCTGTTGAGACGGCGATCATTCCTATGGGAAGGAAGATAAGAAGACGAATCATCATGTGATCAACCTTATCTCAATTGGTCCTCCTCTTCAAGGCTTTTAATTAAGAAGGCAACATTGAAAGAAACCGGATACTTCTATCATCACTGACCGTCGATCCCTTTTATTGAAATAGGTCGTCGTATCGATAAGATAGGCCGGGCGTGCGTTTCAGGAAGCGATCGAAACAGATGAACAGGTTTCCAAAGCCTTAGAAGGCGGTCGATTGATGGTATGGGAAACCTTCCTCGTCAAGGGAAAAAGGCCTTGTATGGGCTTTGAACCTGCGGTGCCAATCATTTAAAGGTATCCGCTCTCAAGCTTTGTCGGCCTGTCCATCTATTTTAAAAAGTGATCGACGGTCAGCTATCATCAGAATTGACAGATTTTTAAAAAGATGATATTTTTTGCGTTGTACTTAAAAGACTAAGAGGAAAGGAGGTGTTCCGAGAATTTAGAGTCAGGGTGGATGAATTATGAGTAAAGAATAGTCGATTAGAAAAGGAGGTCCCCTATGTGGAAGAAATTATGTCCTATTCTCATCTTCGTCTTGATTGTCACGATTGCCATTTCTTTTGCCCAAGAGAAAAAAGCAAAGAAAGTTTTTAGGATCGGCGTCACCCAGATCGTTTCCCATCCAGCCTTAGATGCCGATGCGAAAGGGTTTGAAAAGGCCCTTGCGGATGCAGGATTTAAAGAAGGGGTCAACGTTACCTACGATCGTCAGAATGCTCAGGGAGACATGGCCAATGCTCAAACCATTGCTCAGAAATTCCTCGATGCAAAAGTGGATATGATCCACAGCATTGCCACTCCGACTTCTCAGGCCGTTGTAAAGACGATCAGAAATATTCCTGTTGTATTTTCCTCCGTCACGGACCCTGTGGATGCAGGCTTAGTTCCCAAAACAAGCCCTCCCGGGACAAAATCCGGAACGAATGTGACAGGGGTTAGCGATCGCTGGCCCGTCTCTCTCCAATTTGATATGTATACCAAATTCGTCCCCAAGGCAAAAAAATGGGGAACCATTTACAATGCAGGGGATGCAAACTCCTTGGTTCACATCAAAGAGATGAGAGAAGCAGCTAAAAAATTGAGGGTCGAATTGATCGAGGCCACGATCTCCACCAGTGCAGAGACCATGCAAGCCGCCCAATCCCTTGCTGGTAAAGTTCAGGCGATTAACATCACCTCTGACAATACAGCGGTCTCCGCCTTCGAAGCGATTGTAAAGGTTTGCAATGAGAAAAAAATCCCTCTATTTGCCGGGGATGTGGATAGTGTGCCGAGAGGGGCCATTGCCGCCTATGGATTGGATTACTTTCTGATCGGTCTATCCGCAGGCAAGAAAGCCGCCCAGGTTCTGAAAGGCAAAAAACCTGGGGATGTTCCCTGGGGACCGGCAGAAAAGTTCAGCTTGGTCATCAGCGAAAAGGCAGCGAAGGAACAAGGAGTCATTATTCCCTCTGACCTTATGAAAAAAGCAGACAAAGTCATCAAAGAATAAAAAAAAGGTTCTTGGTTGGAAGTCAAAGGCTAAATCGTTATACCTTTAGCCTTATGCCTCTGACCTCATACCTTATACTTTCAACCTGAATTCCATGGACATTATCTTTGGTATTTTCCAAATCTCCTTAGAGCAAGGGTTGGCCTATGCCCTGGTGGCCCTTGGAATTGTTGTCAGTTTCCGGATCTTGGCCTTCCCGGATTTGACGGTGGATGGAAGTTTTGTTCTGGGTGGAGCGGTGGTGGCTCGAATGATCGTCTTGGGCTATCAACCTTTAGTAGGGGTCATGGTAGCCATCCTCATCGGATTTGCTGCAGGGTGCGCCACGGGATTGCTCAACACCCGACTCAAGATCAATAGCCTCCTGGCTGGCATCCTCATCATGACCGTCCTTTACTCCGTCAATCTGAGGGTGATGGGGCGTTCCAATACCCCTCTCCTCAACTCTGTCACCCTTCTCACTCCATTTGAGCAAATGGAGATGAGATGGTTGTCTATTGTTCTCTTCTTCGGCTTGGTGGTATTTGCCTGCAAGTTTCTCACCGACCTTTTTCTTCACACCCAAGTAGGATTGGCCATGAGGGCAACCGGGGACAATGAGCAGATGATCCGGACGTTGGGCGTTAACACAGACAACATGACCGTTTTGGGACTGGGCATCTCCAATGCCTTAGTCGCTCTTTCGGGAGCGCTGGTGGCTCAACACCAGGGATTTGCAGACATCGGTATGGGCATCGGGATGATTGTGGCTGGACTGGCTGCGATTATTATCGGAGAGACGATGCTCCGTGCAAAGTCGGTTGGAATGCATACCCTTGCCGCCATCTTCGGCTCTTTCCTTTACCGCTTAATGATTACCATCGGCCTCTGGCTGGGCCTGGCACCTACCGATCTCAAGATGGCCACGGGAGTCATGGTCATCCTTGCTCTGGGCTTCCCTGCCCTCAAGAAGGGAAAAGAAGAGAAGCTCCATCTCCGAGGAATATGAGAACAGTGAACAGGAATCAGTAGGCAGTTAAAAGATTTGTTTATTAAATTTGAAAAAGTTTTTATGGAAAAGATGGTGACCATTCAAAAACTGCGAAAAATATTCAATCGAAATACCATTGATGAAAAGATAGCTATGGATGGGATTGACCTTGAAGTGAGGAAGGGAGAGTTCATTACCGTGATTGGGTCAAATGGGGCAGGCAAAACCACGCTTCTCAATTTGATCGCGGGCACGTATTTCCCTGATGAAGGAAGAATCTTTATCAATAACACTGAGGTCACCTTTCTACCGGAGTATCGAAGGGCGAAATACTTAGGAAGGATTTTTCAAAATCCATTGATGGGAACCGCCTCCTCCATGACCATTGAGGAGAATCTTTCCATGGCTGAGCTTCGTGGAAGAAGAAGAGGACTCTCCTGGGGAGTGACGAGGAGGCAGAAAGAGCGATATCAGAAGCTTCTGAAGACCTTAGCATTGGGTTTGGAGGACCGCCTCTCCGACCGCGTCAGCTTGCTCTCCGGTGGACAGCGCCAGTGCCTCACCTTGATGATGGCGACCCTCTCTCTTCCCAAACTTTTGCTTTTGGATGAGCATACCGCTTCTCTCGACCCCAAAACGGCAGAGAAGGTGATTGAATTGACCAATCGAATCGTTCGGGAGAACGAGCTCACCACGATCATGGTGACTCATAATATGAAACAGGCGATCAATCTCGGAGACCGAATGATCATGCTGCATGAGGGGAAAATTCAATTTGATATTCAAGGGGAGGAGAAGAAACGTTTGACCGTGGAGGAGGTGGTCAAGCGTTTCGGTGAAAAGTTAGAGGATGAAACCTTACTCTGTAAGCCTGTGGTTGATTAGTCCATGAATTGAACCTGAAGGAAAATCTAAGGGAAAAATAGGCCTATGATGGTCTGGGCATCGTTTTCTTTCGACAGCGAGATAAACCAAGGGAGGAATGAACATGGATATCTTCGAACTCATGAGTAAAGGGGGTCATGAACAAGTCATTTTCAACTATGATAAGGAGACGGGAATGAAATCGATCATCGCCATCCACGACTCCACACTGGGCCAGACCTTTGGTGGAGTGAGGATGGTCCATTACGCTTCTATGGAAGATGCTCTCCGAGATGCCCTACGGTTGTCCAGGGCCATGACCTATAAATGCGCAGCCGCGGATGAGGATAAAGGCGGTTCAAAGGCGGTCATCTGGGGCGATCCCGAAAAGGACAAAAGCGAGGCTTATCTGAGAGCTTTTGCAAGGTTCGTTGAAATGTTAAAGGGGCGATTCATCACCGGAGTTGATCTCAACCTTGACTTAACAGATGCCTCAATGATTGGAAGGGAAACCCAATATATTCTGGCGAGGTCCAAAGAGGAAGGAAGTTCTGGAAGCTCTGGGGTGACTACAGCTTTCGGGATCTTTGCTGGACTGAAGGCCTGTGCAAAATTCCTCTGGGGAGATGAGAGCCTGAAGGGCAAAAGAATTGCCGTGCAGGGGCTGGGTGCGGTAGGGGAACCCCTCTTGGGCCATCTGATCCATGCTGGGATGGAGGTGATTGCGACAGATGTAAGCGAGAGGACCCTTCAACGGCTCCAGAAGCAGTATGGGTTGAAGACCGTCCAACCTCATCTCATCTATGAAGTCGAATGTGATATCTTCTCTCCTTGTGCCATAGGTGGCATTTTGAATGATCAGACCGTTCCCAAGCTAAAGTGTAAATTGGTGGCCGGCTGCGCCAACAATCAATTGGAGGACGAAGAGAGACATGGAAAGATGCTCCAGGACCGTGGAATCCTCTATGCGCCGGATTTTATTATCAACGCGGGTGGGGTCATTCAAGCGATCGATGAACTTCAGGGCTATAAACCTGAGCGGGTGAGCTTGAAGACAGAGCGAATCTATAACCGTCTCCTTCACATCTTTGAGATGGCCAGGAAGGAGAAGATTCTTCCCATGGAGGCCGCCATTCGCTACGCAGAGTCTCGTATCCGGGAGATCCATAAGATCAAGCGCCTCTATGTGCCAAGATAGGAAATTGACTCCTTACTAAACTGGCTTCGTGACCTTAACCCAAAGACTATTTTCCTGTTCATTCCTGCTGCAGGCAGGAGTAACGAGTAGTAGGATATTCATATGCTAAAAGAGATCCATCTTAAGATAACCGATGCTTATCGTCGTCGATTTCCTGAATTGAGTTTTGGAATCGGGACGATCCAGACCTGCACTTATTTTGAGAAGAGTGAGCCATTCAAACTTTACAAGAGGGAACTCCTCCGTAAGATGAAGAGGAGAGCGAACCTTGCCCGACTTGAAGAACGAATCCATCGTTACGATCAATTTTTCAAAGAATGGGGATATCCCTGTCCTCTTCCGGGCCATTTAAAGCGAACCGTTGAAATGGGATTTCCAATTAATAACCTTTATATCGATACTCATATCATTGCAGAAATGTATTATGGAATTTTAATGGCGATTCAAGATCTGGAGCAATTCCGCGGGGAATGGAAACTGGATCTCGCTCAGGAAGGAGAGACCTTTCAGGGGGTCTCAGGGAAAATGATCCGCTGTAAAGAAGATGAAATCGTTCTCCGTGATGGAGAAGGGCTGGTCTGTTCCCTTTTTCAGGGTCCGGATTTTCGGACAAGGGTTGAAACATCGAGCGAAAATATAGTCGTCTATGTCTTTACAGCACCAGGGATTCAGGAGGAACAAGTCTCCAATGGATTGCAGTTAGCTCTGGAGATCCTTGAAAAATTCGGTCACGGGAAAGATCCATGGTGGAAAATCTTCAGACCGTAGCTAAATGCTGATTACGGAGTCTTTAGATTAGGATTTTAAACTCCGCAGTCCGCAATATAGAAAGGGGTTAAGGATGCCTATTGTTCAGATTAGTATGATTGCAGGAAGGACGCCGGAGAAAAAAGAACAACTCATTAAAAAAGTGACGGATGCCATTGTGGAGGCCCTTCAGATTCCGGCTGATAAGGTTCGAATTATCCTCAATGAAGTTCCCAAAGAAAATATAGGGTATGGAGGAGTTCCGCTGTCAAAAACAGACTCCTGATTAGAATGATGGAATGCTGAAATAATGGATTGCGGGGTTTTGTCCGCTATTCCACTTTTCCATTATTCCACTATCCCTATTTTCTCGCGGTCTTTTGGATACTTCTGCTGTTAACTGACAAACTCTTTCAGCCAAAGGAGTGGGAAGAGAAACCGTCCCGCAACTGGGGGGGGG